>Ga0157368_1001091_pt1 | contig 11810 bp, 13 predicted proteins | sample AttbisABBM3_FD_113146 | JGI IMG/M metagenome (GOLD analysis project Ga0157368, IMG submission 113146) | Fungus gardens microbial communities from leaf cutter ant in Botucatu, State of São Paulo, Brazil - Atta bisphaerica ABBM3 | ecosystem: Host-associated > Fungi > Mycelium > Unclassified ...
TTCACAAACTCAAAAAAGACCGGAGAAGCCGTTTCACAAACGCCTTTTCCGGTCTTTTTCACAATCTATACCATTAAATAAGTTGTCACCTGTAAACCATGAGTCATTTACAATATTGATAAAGTTAGATACCCTTTTTGTGTAAATAAGACATTTTATCTAATAGGAGACCATTACAATGTTTAAAAAAGCACAATTACTGGGAATAATTGCAACTTCTGTACTAGGTGTACAAGTATTTTCTTCCGTTGTATCAGCCAATTCACTAAACACTCCTCAAACTTCTAATCAAGTTTCTAGCCAATATCAAAATGATCCTATCTATAATAATTTATCTGATTTTGGAAAAACCGAATATATTCAACAAATTAATTCATCAAATGAACCAACAATGTCTACTTTTGGGTTCAAAAAATCTGTATTAACAGCTGCTCTACGTTATGGTGGGCCTGCTTTAGGACGAGTATTAGACTACCTAAATGCAGATGCCGCACATTATGTAATCAAACACTCAAAATTGATTGCAGATACTTTAGATAGTGTTAGTAGCGGATTCCGTGGCGCCGTAGTTCAGGCCCTTATTAAGGCTGGCGTACCACAATCAGCAGCTTCTACTATTGGTTGGGCAATTGAAACAGTGTTACTGTGATAACTATGGATAAAAGTAATTTAAATGATTTTCTATTGAGTTTAACACCTGATTCAGAAGCTACTAAAAAAATCCTTAATTATATCGACAATCAACACGGTCCAAAAAATAAAGTAGTCTTACATATTGAAATGGGACAAATTATTAATGTCTTATTATCAATAGAAGAAGGCGATACTTTATTGGCCCACATATTTTCATATTCTGAACACTATCGTAATAAAGTAATTGAATTAATCGGTAGTTGAATACATCAATCACATTTAACATTTCCAAATAAAGAGTTAACGGCTTATTTACAAATCGTTAACTCTTTATTTTTTTCAGCGATAAATTATCGGAAACATACCTACTCGAATATTTGTACTTATAAGGATTTACTAATGTAATGCAGTTCTTCTTTCGATAACCCCATTGGCAATTTTCCTACTTCTCGCCAATCTGGATGATCAGGTTTACTTTTGACATACTTAACCCTTTTTCTTGGTTTATCTGATTTGTAACTATCATACTCATTATTTGGCGTATATCTGTCGTTATCATGATACATGTCACTATTCCCCTTCGTACTTTGCATATAGTCTATAATACCGCTTAAAAACTCTGTTATACTATTTAACGAGATTGATGAGATTGATCAATCGGGAAAGGGGGTGAGCCCCCAATGGATACATTTATCTTATTAATGAACCAATTTTCAAAATTCATTTTGGAAATCGACTTAATTTTAGTCTCAATCTTGGTTCATAAGTATTTCGACGATGAGAATCGCTAATACAAGCGCCTCCGTGTGGCAGCGGGGGCTTTTTTATATAAAAAAAGCTCAACAGGTGGCACTGTCGAGCTTGAAAGGTTCGGAACCCCGAACACATTTATCTTATTACGTTGATTATAACACATTGTCCATTTTTTAATCAGCAAATATTCATTGTATAAAAAATCCCTGTCCTGTCAGACGAGGTGCATGTATTATTGACGATCGTCAAAACACTTCATAACCATGTTATACTCAAATCTGTCAGAGAATGCTAACCCGCACTTAGTCGATCGACTAACTGGGGGTGGTCACATGGAAAAATACTGTAAGGATACAACCGAAAATGCGCCAGCGCATTAAGGAATCACTAGCTGATTTTTGCCGGTTGTTTGTGGAAGCTCTTTTACGAACTTTAGCAAGCGACTTGGCTGCAGCTATTGTCAGCCTTATCAAAAACTTTTTTTAAAGTAACGTATGATCTATGTGAAGCATAAAAAAAGCCGTTAATCTATTGAGACTAGATTAACGGTCAGCTTTGCACTGATTTATACAATACTTTTTTGTATTCAAGTTGTAAGTGCGGGGCAACATCTGACAGGGGCATTAGGAAGTAGGATTCCTAATGTCCTTTTTTATATGCCGTCCCTATGTCTAAAATTATACAACACTGACCCCATTTAAACAATTAACGCTAATTTTAGCGTTGCTAACGTGGTCAAGCGGACGTCCGCTTGGTCTGTCTGACAAGACCCTCAATGGCATTGACCACCGGTAGGTTCTGCATGAAATGCCCCGTCATGGCATGACCCGCCGGAGGTTTCCAAGCCGGATAATAGGCGCTGGAAATTGTTCGACATTACGTTAGTAATTCGAGCAACCTTTAAGGGGGGTATTGGGGGGATAAAACGCAGTTTTAATTTCCCCCTAATCAAGCAGCAATGCGGACTAATACGTAGTATTTGTTCGACATTGTGACAGCTTGCAATATATTGTGTGTCGATTTTTGATACACAATATTAGTTATTTAGCTGCCGGTAGTGATATTATTATGGTGACGTTCGACACTTTGTTCGACATTTTATAGGAGAAAACATATGAATCAAGATAAGCGAATCGCTTTGCGATTGAACGCTGAAGAGTACCAAAAATTAACCACATCAGCTGAAACCTATGGACTATCCGTTGGTCGATATGTGAAAAAAATTGCCCTGGGTTCTCACTTACGCAAGCCTCTTTTTTCGCAAGAAATGCAACAACAAGTGATCCATGAATTAAACCAACAAGGTAAGAACATGAATCAAATTGCTCGCTATGTTAATACACATAATGATGGTTCAGCCGACTGGGCAGGACTAAAACTTAACTTAGAAATTATGCAGGAAAATTATGGTGCAATATGGCAGTTATTGCAAAAGTAACCAACACCAAAAGCGCTCACGCTGCTTTAGCCTATGCCCAAGGAAACGGTAGAGATAAACTTAAAAATGACACAATCGCTTGGTTAGAAAATCAAGGTATCGACACTTCATCAATCACAAGTCGATCCGTGGTTAGTTCAGGAACTAATGGTATCGTCCCCGAATTAGCCAGTACCCAAATGAAAGCCGTACGGGTTGCTCATAATCAAGATAAACAGGTTAATCAAGCCTTGCGTATTATTCAGAGTTTTGACACAACCGAACTAGACGCTAGCAATCCTCAGGATTGGCAGAAAGCTAACGACATTGGCTTACGTATGGCGGAAGAATTATACCCAGACTATCAAGCCGCTATATACACCCATATAGACGGCGAAAATCACACACTGCATAATCACATTATTGTATCTAAAGTTAACTTAGAAACTGGACGTAAATTACGGCAAAAACCAGGTGATGCTGTTAAATCAGCCCGTGCTAAAAATGATGAAATCAGCCTGGAATTAAGGTGGCATATCCTAGACCGTCCCAAAGAAACTGTTAGCCGTGCAGAAGTTGATTTTAAAAACAAAACAGGCTTTTCATGGCGCAGCGAGATAAAAACACGCATAGATGAAACACTCGCTTCACAAGAAGCGACATCATGGAACACATTCAAAGAAAAACTAGCTAAACATAACATTGAACCAGTTATCCGTGGATCTAATGTCACTTTCGTTATTGATACAGCAGACGGACAACACCGAGTGCGTGGTAACAAACTTGGCACTGATTATGAATTGGAGACGATACAACATGAGTTGGAGCGACAAAATCAACGACAACACCAAAAACGAGAACTTGTTGCTGACGCAAATAGAGCAGTTAACCAAGAGTTTACAATCAGCGAACAAAGTGAACAACGAGTTGCTGATTCAGAACGAAAAATTACAGCACTTACTAGACGATTCAGCACGTTTACTAGAAAGTTACGAGAGACAACTGAACGAGTTAAACAGTTCATTGAACGACAACAAGAACGTGTAAACTCACTTGCTGATTTCGGTCAATTCTTCAAACAATTTAACGAAAAATCGGCAGAACAATTAGCGCATGAAAAGCTAGTACAAGAGCGTAAAGAGCGCCAATTAAGACGCCAAAAATTGCAGCAACAATCAATACAACGTGACGACAACAGCAGGGGGCGTGGTCGATGAATAACGAAGAAATTTTCAAAGAAATGCTAATCGCCGTTCAAAACGGATTAAAAACAGGACAACTAGATTTTAGGCGGGATATGCCTAAGTTCACTGAACAAATTAAACAAGAGGTTATGGCTGAATTACGAGAAGATATGATTAATCAAGCCAATGAAACCCTACAACCGACACTTAAATTGATCCAAAAACAAGCAAATTGGGGTGAAAATGAAGTTTATAACCTAAGAAATAGGTTACGTCATATCAACTTTGATTTAGATGACGCTGAAGACAGATTTAAAAACTCTAATCATGCTGAATGGATAGCTGTTGTTGGTTACATTACGGCCGGTCTAGCCTCTATATTTATGTTTTGGCTTATCATGACCTTTATGTGGCACAGTGGACTATCTGGTTTCTGGCATTGGTTAAACATCTCTGGCTTTAGTTTCTGGTCAACTGTTAAGACATTGTTTGGTGTACTAGGATCATTTATATTTATTATTGTGGGTATGTTACTTGCTTTCTTACCTGTACAAATCATGTTAACAATTCGTACAAAGTTATTCAGTGACACTTCTAAATAGGTTGCAATTTTATCGCACCGTGTATATAGTATGTTCACCGATAATATACTGTATTCATATCTATATTGGTTTTCCGCTAGGAAACTAGCAAAAAGGCGTATTAGTCCCCACTAATACGCCTTTTTCTGTACACTAACTGAACAATCGTTTCCACCAACTAATTTTAGAATCTTCTAAATCAGAAACTGTTGTTTCAAGTTCTAGCACCTTATTTTTTTCTGATTCTAACTGCATTTGTGTTTGAAGCTGCAACTGTTGTGATTGATCCACCAACTTTTGTGAGACATCTAACTGATTATTTAAACTTTCAATTTGTTGGTCTTTTATCTTTAGTTGTTCTAAAAGTGTGTTCAATAGCTGTTCATCTTTGTTCACTTCAGTGTTCAAATCGTCCGCATTCTGTTCAGTTAATTGAACACCAGATAACTGTTCTAAGTCCTTATTACTATAACGACCATTCAGTTTTACACCCGATTCTTTAGCTCGCTTATATAGAGTAGTCCTTGATATATCAAGATATTCCGCTAATTCTTTAATACTATTAAATTGCTGAATACTCATCTGTTCACCCTCTGTCCATTTATTTGTTCATATGTTCAATTATACCTGAACACACTCTCTCGCTGGTCAATTTCGATAATGTCCGACCACATTATTTTCTACCCCGATCGTTTTCAAACAGCGGTCAACTAATAGCCTTCGGCAGACACAGGGCAAGCCCTGGACCCTTTGATTACATCAATTTAAAATCTCAAAAACAGGGTTAAAAGACAACGTATAATCGTTACAAGAGGCCTGCGAGGCTCTCTCTCTCGACACTCCACCAACGAACCCATTAACTGGGCTAATTGGTGTGTTTCGTTGTGCGCATCTCGCAACGACTGATATTGCTATCACAGTAGATTATATTCACGCTACCCCTTACAACCTTCGGCTATGTTTTGACGTTGTTTAAACGCATTCTACGGCGTTTTGGTAACTGTTTAACCCACTACATATCACTAGGACTACTGACTTCGATTCATTACTGAATCAACGTTTCCGCATGCTATATTTCTTCGTTAAGGCGCGACCCCTAACGGAACAATCACCAGCTACCCATTGTGTTGGACTCGTGATTATTTCTTCTCCACGTCTCTGTTTATATTGTCTGTGGAGCATACAATAAGGCACTTCACTTGCCGTCCTAGTTTCCACCTAGGCTTCTTTTTAGTCGCGTGAGTTATACGCTGGTTGGATAACGGGTAACACTAAAAACCCGGCAAAGAAAAAAGACTTTGTAGACCTTTCATCAAGATCTACAAAGCCCGTTGTTTACGTCTTTGTCGGGGTTACCCGTATACTTTTTAGTTCTAACAATAGTCCGTTTTTAGTTTACACTTTCGGGTTATATGTTATACTTTATAAGTATAAAATCTTGATGTGCTTCTCTCACATCAAGTCATACCAAGTGGGCCGGCAAGCCCGACAAGGTACTTCTATAAAAAGCAATCTCCCAAGGACGGCAATCCAAGGGGGCTTTTTTGTATCTCTATTAAATTCATACTTATATATTACCACACTAAACTCGCAAATTAAAAGAGCAATTGACTTTAGCGCTTACTTTATTTATCTAATATACTTAACAAAAAAGATTCTTTATTACTTTAAATGTAAGTAATAAAGAATCTTTTTTAGTAAGCTTATCTATTCATCCTATCAATGATAATCGTAATTCCATATAGTATCACTTGTAGAACGAAGGTAAATATTAGAATATTCTGCCAATTTGAAGAATTAGAAGAAATAATAATCCCTAAAACAGTGGTCCCTAATAGACCACCAATTTGTTTATTAGTATTTAATGCTGCTCCCGCAATTGAAGAATACTCTGCTCCAGATGACTCCATTAAAATAGTGGTAGTTGCTGGCGTGAGTATACCTAATCCAAAACACATTGTTGCAAAAAATATAATAATGGTTGTTGATTGTACCGGATTAAATTTAATTGAAAAAACTAATAAAATTAGTGCTGAAACTATTGTAATCATGGCTGATATTGAGATCAATGTACTTATTTTAATTTTTTGAATCATCTTTGTATAAAATAAATTACCTAAAATTAATATACCCATACCAGGTAGAATTAATAATCCCGAAATCATGGCTGAATATCCTAATTGAGTTTGAAAATACAACCCTAATACAAGAGTTAACCCATACAAAGATATATTAATAACTAATCCAAATAAATTAGCTGTTAAAAATTTTTTACGCGTTAATAGAATTAACGGAATTATTGGATGTGCTGAATTTTTTTCTATTAAAAATAACACTCCAACTAATATTATAAATAGTAATCCAAATAAAATGTTTATAACATTAGAATATCCATATTGTTTTCCATTAACTAAATAAATTACTAGACTTGTTAATGCAAAAAACAAAACTAAATTATCAGTAACATTAATCTTTAACTTACTGTTATATGAAGTTTCAATGCTTTGTAAGCCTATGTAAGTTACTGCAATCAAACCTAACGGAATATTAATCAGAAATATACTTCTCCAACCTAATGTGGTTATTAATGTCCCTCCAATTAAAGAACCTGTACCAGTTGCAACTGATATTATAGTCGTCCAAATACCTAAAATTTTAGCACGTTCACTTGCTTCTGGATAACTAATAAATAACAGTGTCATAGAACTAGGCATAAATAATGCCGCTCCAGTTCCTTGTAATAGTCTAAATATAACCATCATCCAAATATTAATTGAAAATGAAGCACCAACAGAAGCTACAATAAATAAAAGCATTCCAAAAATGAATAACTTTTTTGCTCCATATTTTCGAACAAGATTTCCTGAAAGTAATAATAAACCACTAAGTGATAAAATATATGCGTTTAAAATCCAAATAGAATCATTAAATGATATATTAAGCACCTTATCAATAGAAGGTACCGCTAAAACTACACCTGTTGTATCTAATACAGCCATAATGAATCCTAACGATAGGATTATTAACGTCCAAGGTGACTTTTTACTGATATTAATCATTATTATTTTTTTTAACCTCCATTAACCAACGAGGATTTACTAATAAGGGTCTTCCAATTGCCACTAAGTCAAAGTTTCTATTCATAAAATCGTTATATAAATCTTCTATATTGTTAAATTGGCTAATATCACTCTGCATATCTAACAATGACCCATATGGATTTTTAGTTATTCTTTGTAGTATTTTAGGTAGGTCACTATAAAAGTTATCTTTAAACCCAATTTGACCGACTGTAATTACAGGAACATGCGTGTTTTCCTTTACAAATTTAGAAAATATAGTTTCGGAATTTGGAGTTGCTTTATCCTGCCAATGTAAACTAGATACATCCAACATGTCCACATTGCTACTAAAACTTTTAATTAGATTTCCTAATTCTTTTTCATCTTTACGTAAATAACTATTTAAATCATACATTTTATAATTAGATATACGAACACTGATAATAAAATCTTTTCCCAGTCTATATCTAATACGATCAATAATTTCATTAATAATATGAATACCATTATGATACCCATACTCATCTTTACGATAATTCACATCCTCTGATAAAAAATCATGTAACAAACTACCATGTGCAGCATGTATATCAACACCATCAAACCCACATTTATAAGCATTAATAGCTGCATCTACAAATCCATCCATTACTTCATGTATGTCATATAAAGTAACCTCTCTTAGAGTATGCTCATCAATTTTATTTTCTGAAGGAGTCAAATATGAATTTGAATAAATTGATGTTTTTCTCGATGATCCGCTATGCCAAATTTCTGCTAATGATACCGCACCATTCTTATGAATCTGTGAATTAACACTCTCCCATTTAGATAAATCATTTTCTGTACGAATATATGGAATTTTGGGATGATTGGTTGCTGTTAAAGAATCTATATTAATTGCACCTATAATTACTAATCCAACATCCTTAGATCGACTATCATAAAAATCAACAATACCGTCTTGAATAATTTCATTTTTAATCATTCCACTAGGTACGGGAGCCATAACAAAATGGTTTTTAATCATTCTATTTCCAATAAAATATTTATCAAATAAATGGCCTATTCTATCCATGATTATTGCCTTTATTTGAGAATGTTTTTTCATTTTCAATATTTTCTTGTTCTAGTTCTTTCACTGCCAGTTCAATTGCCTTATCCACTGACATCACATGATTTAAATTATAAATTTCTGTAATTTCATTTAATCGTTCAGTAATTGAACCTCCAACAATATGGACGGGAATACCTAATTTATTGATTGTTTCAAGTAATAAATCATTGGATGCACTTCTAAATTTTTCGGAAACAGGTCTATGTCCATCTTTAACCAATGGAAATTCAACCGGCAAATGAACAAAGGAATCATACGTATCTAATGCATGGTCCTTCGCAACTGCTCCAAAATTAATCATTACTTCTTTTAAATATTCATTATTCTCATCAAGCTTAATATGGCCTTCATCAGTGTCTTGATCAGGATGAATTCCCAAATCTGTTCTAACCATTCCATATGCCCATTCATGTAATGATGAACCATCTGAAATAAATTCATCTAAATGTGACTCATGTACTGATCTTTCTAACAATCGTCTCATACCTAACTGAACTAATTCTGGTCCGTTCACTTCCTCTAAACGCTTCCCTGGAATTGCCTTAGGTAGTATTTCTCTCATTGTTTTCGCATGAGTTCTAGGGATACCTGTTAGATGTGCAAGCGCCAATGTTGTTGTTGTCTTTCCTGTTGAATACGTTCCTGAAATAGCTATTTTCATTATTATTCCCCTAATTCTTGAGCAATTGAGTATACTAAATTAAATCCATATGCACTTGCTTCACAATCCATCAATCGCATATTTTTAGACCGAATTATTTTTTCTTGTAGTACATTTATATGAAATAAAGACTCTGGTTTATAGACTTCTGTATGTAGATTATGAAAATGTATATTCCGCATAATTAATAATTTAGATTTATCTCTATCAACATCATTTAACTTTAGTAACAAAGCTTCTGTTAATTCAGCCGTGATGATAACTCCATCTAAAATTGAAATGTCACTTAACGTATTAACATTGGAAATTCCATGGTGTATCCCGTTACCCATTTCATTTTCAATTTTATATTTAGCTAATACATCATTAAAATGAGTTGAAATCTGTACATCTGAAACATTAATTTTTGAATGTTTAAACCCCTCAAATATATAATCATTCATTTTGGTAGGCGATTTAACATTATTATTTTTATATCTATTAATTTTTATACGAACACTAAAATTACCTGCATGTCCTTTAAAATAAAAATCTGAATCTTCGGATTCTATCAACTTCAGTTCTACTCTAATTTCACTTAAATCTTCCTGTAATCTATTTCCTGCTTTAATTACTAAGTCTTCAATTTTAAGTAAATACAAATCCGAAAAATTATTTCCTAAGTTAATAAAATAATCCTCAATTGTTTTGACAGCTAAAACAATACCATCCAACGTACTAAAATGAGCATTAATACTTTCACCACTCTTTATTGACCAATTATTTGGATATTTAATTTCAAATTCTTCTAATAGAATGTTTTCATTGAAATTAGAATTTAATACTGTATATTTAACATTCTTATATCCGTACCCAAAATATCTTTTATGATAATCACCTATAATTTCATCAATATCCCCATAATGCGTCATTACAAATCTCCTTATTTATTAGTCATATACGTGATAAAATAAAAAATATTATAAAAACTATTTAATCATTAGAATAGTTCATACAAAAATAAATAAAAAGAAGGGAATTTTTGTATAGTATGTTAAAAAAAGACCAATATCTAAACAATCAATATAAATGTAGTGCTCGCACTGTTATATCGATAATTAAGGGAAAATGGACTCTTGAGATATTATCTGAAATATTAAATACTGAGAACGCACACTATACTACGATTCTTAAGAATATTCCGGAACTAAATCCAAGATCATTAGCCCATAACTTAAAAAAACTAGAACACTCAAATATTATTGTTAAAAAGAGTCAGAATACTAATCCACCGCAATATACATATCATCTAACCGAAAAAGGAACTGAATTAAGAGATATATTTAATCACATGACTCTTTGGGCTGACAAATTTGATAACGTAAGCTAATGTATGTTTTGCAAATTGACTATTCATCTACTATAATTTTTAAACTACATGTAAATAAATGAAGGAGAGTACCTTTTTATGGCACAATGTACTGCACCAATTAAGGGTCATAGATCTGTCGCTGCACGAGATAATTGCCCTGTATGTGGAGGAATGGGTAGTTATAGCAGATATAGTGGAAGTTATTCAACTTTTTCTACCCAAAGAACAAGTCCGTCTAGTTTTAGAAATAAACCCAGAGCAACCATAGCAAAATGGTCATCTGCTGGTTCTAATATCCTATATACACCGGCACAAATTAAAACACTTACTCCATTTCGTAATGAAGTTGAAAAAAGAGCTAAAATTGATTTAAAAGACATTTTTCTTTGTCATGCTTGGGAAGATAGAAAAACTACTGCCAAAAGTTTAAGCGATTTACTTACTCTAAATGGTACTTCTGTTTGGTTTAGTGAAAATGAAGTGATTTTGGGTTCTAATTTACTTAGAGAAATTGATAAAGGATTAGCCAATTCTCGTGTCGGTATTGTATTAGTTACACCTTCATTTCTTACGCGAATTAAAGGAAATGGGATAGCTGATAAAGAACTTTCTGCTTTGCTTTCTCGTGATCAATTGATTCCGGTTTTAGATGGCGTAACATTTGAAGAGCTTCGTGATGTAAGTCCATTACTTGGTTCTCGTAGTGGATTAAGTACCGAAGAAGAAACCATGGAAGATATTGCTGGTAAGTTATCAGAAGTAGTTGCTGTATAGTTAACAGAAAATCCTACTGTAATCGCTTGTATATTAATTTTTTCGCATCAAATCAGAATAGTATTCAATATATACCAAAGGGACTTAACATAATCTCGATTATCACCACCTGCCCAGACGGCGGGCTTAAAGACACTTTGTGCACAAACCCCAATTCACAAACTCAAAAAAGACCGGAGAAGCCGTTTCACAAACGCCTTTTCCGGTCTTTTTCACAATCTATACCATTAAATAAGTTGTCACCTGTAAACCATGAGTCATTTACAATATTGATAAA
>Ga0157368_1001092_pt1 | contig 11805 bp, 12 predicted proteins | sample AttbisABBM3_FD_113146 | JGI IMG/M metagenome (GOLD analysis project Ga0157368, IMG submission 113146) | Fungus gardens microbial communities from leaf cutter ant in Botucatu, State of São Paulo, Brazil - Atta bisphaerica ABBM3 | ecosystem: Host-associated > Fungi > Mycelium > Unclassified ...
AACACTTAAGATAGGCACATAGTCATTTAGAGTAGTATGGACCACTAATCTATGATATATAAGATAGACAATCCTGTACAGAGCTCTCTATTGAGTTCTCTTGTGTTTTTCTAACACAAGGTCCTTCTCTGTTACCAACTCTAAGGTTGTTAAGTTGTAATATATTGGCTATAAAAATAACAGAACAGGATGTATCTTCAAAAGAACTTAAGAGGACAGGATAAGGTTTTCTAAAGATAGTAACTACTTTAAGTACTTCTACCCTCCATTATAATCTAAAAAATAGCTAAAAATCCTAATGAAAACATCCAGAAGATTGCCTAGATAGATAAGGAGTATGAAGCAACAATAACAGAATTAGTAGTTTACAAACATAGCTCAGAGTGACAGTACTGTGGGCTTGAAGCAGGATTCTTAATAGTCACCAAACACTATGAGCTTTCTATAGAGTTCAGAGTAGGTTGTAAACACTACAAACTTGCTGTAGAGTTCTGAGCTAGCTGCAAAAAAGGATTGGGTCCTCTTATATGAGGGTAGCAACTATTCTAGATACTAATAGAGCTCATTCCAATCTAGTAGAACAGTGTTGACATAAGTAAAGAATAATGACAGCCAGATAGTTAGAAACTTTGGTAGAAATATCTAGAAATCTACTGGAAAAAGAAGAAAAAGATCTTACAGTAGGAACACTAGAGAGGTTTCGTGATAAAGATTAACAATATACTTGCAAGAGTCTGCAGAGTCTGATAAAGTTAGAAAATTAACAGGTTGGCCAAAAGAAGACTGTAGGATTTAGCAAGATAGTTAAGTACTAACTAGTGAAAAACAAGAATACCATAAGATTCAGTGGGGTCAATGATGAGAGTTTGTGGAACCAAGGCAGATCTTCTTATATTATACAGCATAGATACCTGTCAAATAAGAAACATGTTCAGAAGAGAAAACTATTTGTGAAAAAATTATGGAAGATGTTAGAAGATGTATGGAAATATTATATATGATATACAGATACTGATCCCAAATGACCTTGGCTTCAGCAGGTGTGCTGTGCCTCTACATGTTATAATAGTTATATTTAGAAAGAGAATATTAATGAGAAGTGGAACATAAAGGAAATCAGACTTCTGAACATAAGTATCCAAAATAATGTACTACACTAGTTGATTTTCAAGATGAGGAACTACAGAATACCTATGTATCTTAAATACTAGTACTTAGTAACTAAGATTATATCTGAGAATTAGAGAAGATAGGTAACTACTCTGGGTATACTAAAATCCTCAGAAATGAAGTCTGGAATTCTATAAAGATTATGAGAAAACCATGTGATCAGTTATAGAGTAATCAGACATAAGATAGAACTAGATAAATCCATACTAAAAGAGTATAGGTAGGCTAGAAGGAAGATACTCTCTTTTACAAATGTTTGGAGCAAATCAGATGCTAGATAAGCATTATAGTACTCAATCCTCTTCAGACTTTGTTCTAATTTTTTGAAGTTGTAACCATACAGCAGACAGGTAGTACAGCATATAAGCTGAAGCTAAGGTTGTTCTGTAAAGTTTGCATCACTAAGCTCATCTTACAGAGTTTCTGCACTCTATACATCTCTAAGCTAATCCTATAGACTTTTACCTCCTGATATAAACTATATCTGACAGTTACAGATCAAGCTAAGGAGTTTATCCATAGGCTTGTAACTAAGCTACAGATAACAACCTTGGCCTCAACTTATATATTGTGCCACTATCTATTATATAGTTGTAATTTTAGAAAAAAGAATAAAAGTATTCAGAGAGCTTAAGAAGAAAAGTGAGTCAATTAGTTGTCTTAGTGTTACATCCCATGTTCTGACCTCATTTGTCCTAATCCATAGATAACCACCTACCTTCATTCATACTTTCCAACCTCTTCCAGTACAGATCAAACCTGTCCATTTCACCTCAAATGTTCTTACTAGTCCAAGACAACTTCATAGACCTCCCTTCCTTGATATTTGAGAATCACTAGTAACTAGGGTAACTTGCTTAGTAATCATGTTCCAGATAACTATCCTAGGTATACTAACTAGTATATAATCTGGTAGCTTACACTGTAGTAGCTATCCTGAAAATTAACTACAACTAGTGCTTCTCTTTTGGTGTTAGTAACAACATATCTTGCTACCTTCCAGTGGTTTTCCACTCTCCAAGTTTCCAGTCCTCAATCCAAAATATATAACCTATATGACTCATAAAGGCATAGCATATAAGCTGAAGCTGAAAATTGTTCTGCTCCATCTCCTACATTCTCAGATAATACAAAACTACTTAGTTCTGGACTTTTAAGATACTCCTTCTGGATCTCAGATAACAAGGTATAAACCATATCTCACACTTGGTTGATTTCCAGACTGGAGAACTACAGAGTATCTACTTGGTCTTAAATACTAAGTTCTATAGTTAGAACTATAGCTAGGGAGATAATAGTGTAGAGAATAACTAAGAAAATAGTATAGAGACAGTTTTTAAAAGATAGAACAATCAGAAGTCTAGGTAACAAGTTCCTATGAGATAAAACACAAAGAATGAATCCATATATGAGTGAGTGCAGATGTGGAAGTATAGTTAGAATGGTTAGATGTTAGACATAGTTCACATCTTATTATCCAAGATCCAATAAGGTCTCTCAGAAGTCCAAATAAGTTATCTATGTATTATCTGAGAATATGGAAGACAGAGTTGGAATCACCTTTAGCTTCAGTTTATATGTTGCATTTCTACAAGTTGTACTAGTTGCATATTTCAGAAGAGTACTAGGGAAACTTGGATGATTGGGGCCACCAGAAGATAGTAAGATATGTTATTACTAACACCAGAAATTAGTACTAGTTTGGGTCAATTCCCAGAATAAGCTATTACAGTGTAAACTACTGGTTTATATACTAAGTATGAATAGAGACTACTAAAAAGTGAGTTACTCTAGTTACCAGTGATCCTTGGATGTCAGGAATGGAAGTCCAAAGCAAGAACATTTGAGATGAAATAAAGACTGTTGATCTGTACTGGAAGAGATTGAAAAGTATAGATAAGGAAATAGGAGTTATCTGTAGGTTGGAACAGATGTGGCCAGAACAGAATGCAACATGAGAGTTCTATTTAGAGTTAGAAAGTAAATATCTTAGAAGTCTCAGAAGTAGGTCTATAACATACAAATTTATAAATTATAAAAAAGTGTAAAAGGAGTTATAACTAAGAATATCAACAGACATAGCTAAGACATGAATTATCAGAGATAGTGGATTTTATTTATTTTATTATTCTCTCTTATTTTTGTCTCTTTACTTTGGAACTCAGGATTAGGTTTTAATATAACTGTTATAATGTCATGGTCATGATTACATCATCACATAACACAAAGAAAGATGTAGAAGGTTCCAGAACAATAATGCTATAATAACATGATTACCACATATTAGCTTTATGTAGAATGTATGGTCTTTAAAATAGATCAGATATAGTTATGCACAGACTACTAGCCTAGCATATATAAGATAGATACTTTATATCAGAAACTCTATCAAGTTCTCTTGTGTTAATCTAATACAAGGTTTTTCTTTCACTCTTACACTTAAGCTTGAGTTGTAATATAAATACTAATTGTCAGATACAGTTCACTCTTAGACAAAAGTCTACAGAGTTTTAGAGATAGAGTTCAGACCAAGTATAGAAACTTATCTGAGAAATGTGAAATTGCAGACTTTGTAAAACAATCTTGGCTTCAGCTCATATACTATACCACAATGTTTAAGACAATAAGTACTGATAGAGAAATAAAGTGTGTTATTATTGACACTAGAGTTTAGTAACAACAAATAATTTGTTATTGATGATCAAACTGAAGATGACAGTATATCTACTAGTTTTTAAATACTAGAGAAGTATTTAAAACACTTGGATACTTGAATAGAAATATTACAACATGGTCTGAGAGTTCTCTATATTAAGTGAGGTTAATGTCTCTGCTTGGCTCTATGGGTAACCAGATTGATTTGAGATAAGGCAGTAGGGTTTTGAAGCTTGATTAGATAAACTCCATCATATATGAATATTAGTCAATCCAAAAATATTACAGTTAGCTCATAAGAGCCTTCCAGTATTATAAAATCCACCTTCCATTTATCATCTTCTCTTATATGTATATTATATTTTTTCAGTACAGGTCTATTTTTGTAGATACTTTCTTACTACATCTATCAAGTCTGAAACCAAAAGAAGAGAATCATTATTTTGTCAAACTATGAATATATATCAAGTCCTGTACCATATGTCTCTTCTCATCTTCTCATACACAAAGAAGACCAGCAAAGTTTGTAATAACTTGAATATATTTCTTTCAAAGTTAATTCCATAGAAACTTTAATACCTTCTCTCTCTCAATATACAACAAAGTCATGAGTATGAATAAGCAGAATATTAAATTAACAGTAACAAGGATAGTAGTGTTGTGCCAATTACTAACTAAGATAGTTGGCAGCTTACTCAAGTGCAAAGAGTCTCATAGGGATTATAAGAGAACTCAACACAGAGTCTCTGAATACAATGTATTATATATAAGTCCTACCCTAATGTTCATGCCATGTCTATAAGTTCTGATATCACTGTTCTGACATCTTTTACTTTATATGATCCTTTGCGATATCATATCATATCATATAACTCTTAGTCATATGCCTCTTTATGGTCCAAAGCAAAAAGAGAAAAAAAAAATCAAATCAAGAAAAATAGATTAAAAATATAAAAATGTATAAAGGTCCAGAACATATCATGACAAGTAGAGTCTCAGATCACACACACACTCTCTCTCTTTCTTGTGGGGGCTTCTCATGTGCTTCTAACATGTTAACTACAATTTCTGCCCTTACTCCCTTCTCTATTTCTGCCTGGAAAAAAACAAAAAAAAAAAAAAAAGACATTTCATTTCTCCTTGACCAAACCAGCTTTGGCTTCAGATGGTCTTTACCTATCTCTCTCTCTCTCATCTCTCTCTCCCTCTCATCTTGTCCAATATTACATGCACCATCTCTCTCATCACCTCTCTACCAGTCAGAGACAAGATTCTTTGAGACATCACATCCCCCTTTTTTTCGAAAGCTTGTAACTCCTAGAGGCACATCACTGATCAACATAGCTCACACTGTTGTTATCTATATAGAACATTCTCGCAGGGATAGCCACACCATGGACCAACCAGATCTGTCCATCACTGATACATGACCTCAGTTCAAGAAAGTGATGCATTGTGATATAGAGGGTATTTGACAAACATCACGAGCCCCTACCCTCATGCCCAGTGGTTCTGAGAACCATGTACAAGAAAAATGATGAATCCAGGTCCAATGACTACAATCAGAACCACGAAGATCGGAGTACTCCGAATCGAATCAACACAACTGCCACATCTTGACGGAATCGCTGAGAGTTGATATGAGATACGATAAAGGGAATCCGGGATAACCAGCAAGAGTACATACACGACAAGGGAACGATCCTCAGGATCACTTGACCAGCCAGATTGCCATTGATCTCGGGCGCGCCAAAAGTCACCCATGGCAGCTGGAGATGACCATCAGCCTCATTCGAAAACTCCAGGATCAGGGGAATTCAAGGATAAAAGACAGATGTCATATATCAAAAGCCATCGAGAACAATGACTTACTATTGGATCCATCAAACCAAGGTTTCTGCCCACTACCGTCGGGGAACCAACCGTTCGTCCCCCCAACGGCAACGTTGAGTATGAGATAAAATGCTGATAGCCAAAGGGTAATATGGTTAAAGAAGCGATTGCGAGTTTGAAACAACCAAGTATCAGTGAGCGACTTGAAGGTCAATATCTAAGAGAACGTACGTTGGTCAAATGGTGCAGACTGGGTCGCATCTGCCCAAGGGTTGTCCAAGATCACTGTTTCAGAACCATTCTGAACGATTCGGGGGAAATCACCACGATCCCAAAATGACTCCTTCACTCTGAGATCCAGAAGGCGATGTAGCCGAGTGTCAACATAGATACGACTTGATACTCATGATCAGTTGCTGAAATCAGGACTAGTCAACACAAAGCTTACATGAAATCCTCAGTCCATTCTAGAGCATAGGTATGGAAGTCGTCTGCGTAGCTTGTGCGGCGTTGACTCCACCATCCATACGTTTTCCACGAGCGGTTCAGAAGAGCTGTAGGTCCCCAATTCAGCGAGCCGCGGACATAGTTGCTACCCCTGGTCATGATTTAATATTAGAGCTGTCTTAAGTGAGGAAGGCGAGGAGCGCACTGTTTCGGATATCGAATGCCGTTTCCACGAGCTTCCATAATGTCGATTTCACCTACGAGTCAAGTCAATTAGCATGACGTGTCCCGTCTTCTGGACCAATGCCGGGAGAGATCGTAGGTATTATCCAGGATCCAATAGATCTCGAAGTCACGAGATAAAGTAAACTGTGTGGAAACTCACCGCTCATAGGCCAAGGACCGTATTTGTTGTCAACTGGAAGCATCCAGATGGCTGGCCAAAGCTAGATGAACATGAATGATCACCTAGAGCACGTTTTCGAGAAACTACACACCCAATCTCTGGAGGAATGAAATCACGACCCGCGGTCAGAAGTGTCGAAGCAAGTTGTTCAGAAGCCACTGACCCCTTGGGAATTTTGGCCTGGACTTCAACCCGACCATACTTGATACTTGCCGTTTTCCTCGTACTGATTCTAGCGCTTTGAACAGGATTTATGATCTGACCGGCAGTTGAATTGCTGACGGCCGAACAAGCTCGGTAATACTCCTCTGCATTGAAGGCCTGATCCATGGCTATTGTGCTGTTGCCAGGATACTGGGGTATTGAGGACGTGTAGCCTAGGCCTTGTGTTATATTGAATGTACAACCAGTGATGTTGAAGACGTGGCCCTCCAGAATGGCAGCATGACCAATGACGTCGGAGGTGAATGTCGGAGTGATGTAAAGCCGACCATTGCGCACGTATGAATTGTTGTCGGAAGCCGTGGTCATCTCGAATTCTCCATTTCTACATTGCTCAGGCTGTCAGAGAGAGAAGCTTGTTCGACTTGTCAGGTACTTACCCGAAGCCACTCATATCGACTTCACGGAAGAACTTGCCATTTTCGCCCAAGATCCCGTCCGCCGAGTCGAAATTCTCATCCATTACAAGACAGAGATTTCCAGGGAGCATGGGGGTGTCACGCCAGGAGGTCCAGCAACGGATAACGCTGGCCGCGACACCGAGAAGCATTACGCCATAGGTCAACCCGTATGCCATGCGAGCATATGGGTCACGTGAAGTGATCCAAGGTTTGGCGACAGGTCCACGTGCCGAAAGCATGGTAGACCTGGGGCGTTCCCGTTGAGCTTTGGGGGGAGGGTGCTGAAGCGAGCTGTACATGGTCAACTGTCGGGACCTGGGTGAAGCAAATGTTTCTCGGAGTCGACTGGAGGATTGGCGACTGGCTGTGTATCCTGCCGTAGTTCCAGGGCGACTACCCCCGGAATAGGAAGACGACGCTCGGGAAACGTCAACGATGCTCGTGGTGGCCGAGTGAAGCCCATTCTGGGGTGCGTTGGGAGGATCTGAGGACACACCAGCATGGAGACTGGAGGAGTGAGGACTGCCCTCGGGTGAAAAGGGATTTTGTGTCGAGGACTGAGAAGTAGTGGATCTGGACTGTGGAGGAGTGGACATGGCAGTGGAAAAATGAGCCTGGAGAGATAGATCAGGGCGGACTGTGTCAAGCCTGTGATGGAACATGATTCGATGTGTATCAGACTAGACCTCCATTGGATGAGAATTAAAACTACATCATGACACCCGCGATATCCAACTCATGCTGAACGTTCATCACATACTTGGTCATGACATCCACCCTTGATTTAGTCTTGATCCACTGGTATCCGGCTAACGGTGATGGCGAACCGTTTCCTAATGGAGTGTCGACATTCCGTCAGATTCTCGGGTTCGATGGCACCCAACACCCACGATGACAGGGGTTCTGTTTTAAACTCACGATCAGGTCTCGACAACCAGTCCTACTCTACTTCCTCAGGTTCTCCCTCGCTAGTCCCCTCATCACCATGGACTATGACTCCTACGATGCCATTCTCCATTTTATCTTTCGTTCAGTATGCCTCCCTTCCCCATTGACGGTTCCTGTGATTCAACCACCAACCTAATCTCTTCAGACTCAAAGTGATGCTTGGTTCAAACCATCCGAGGAAAACGTTTCTGCTGGTGTTTGCATCAGACTGGAGCCCAGACAATATCGTGTCTTTCCCTACGATAATCCCTTTCTGGCCCCCTTTGAGGCCGCCGTCCGTGGTCTCAATCCCCTTGTAGCAGTGAAAATAAGAAGTGCAGCCGTCCACTCTGCACTGGCAACGGTGTAGGTTGCCTCCCTCTCCCCCCTGTTCCACTATTCACTTCCATCTGACGCTCTGCTCCAGACAAGAAGATGCACCTTTTATCCAAGTTGAATCAGATACCCGCATTCAGATCCTTGAATCTATCAACTTCCTCCCTGACGCCGATAAGGAGCAATGTGCTGCTTTCATTGTGAGTTTCTTCATAGAAGCTGCTATCCGCAAACTCAGTGGGACCGGTTAGCGAGATGAACGAGTTGTCGTTGTATGGTCGGAAGACCTGGATCAGATCATCTCTCTGTGTGACGAATTCAACGAGAAATTGATAAAGTACATCTGGCGCACAAGAGCAACGATGCATTCAGCATCAACCTCTGCCGCCCCTTCGGTCGCTTCTTCGACTACGGCTTCAAACACTAATCTCAATCATCATCCACCTTCATCATCCCCAGATGCCGAAGCCGGAGCCGTCTCTGCAGTTGGCCCACCTGGAAAGGCAAAGAAGACAAAGTCACAGAAATCAAGGACGTGCAATATTCTTGATTGGAGATGGATCACGTCGAGGACCACAGAGACGGATCCCGAGAAAGGTACTGATCCACCTTCACCTCGACCGATGAGACTCCTTGCCCCCGTTTACGGTGGCCTGGGTGCGGCCCTCTCCATTTGTAGGTACTCTGCCATTCTTCTTGTGTCAGTGAACTGAGCTTGGAGGAAAGACTTCATTGGAAGTGGTCTCTCCATACTTCTCTCTGAGTTCAAGCTGGATCATGGCTACCGACGATTTGCGCTCTTGGCTACAGCACCGTTTCTGCTTTGTGTATCACTTGTGAGTTACTCTTGTTATCGAGTAGGCACTTGATCGATCCTGGCATCGTTTAAAAGTTCTTCGCAATGCAAGTTGTTGGCAGCGTTTGCATGCTGTGAGTTCTCTCGACTAACTAAACCCCAGAATGAGCTGACGAATGCATGTCTTAGAATTGGTCCAGTGGCACAGTATCATCAAAACTCTCGGTATTACTCAGCAGAAAAGCCTGAGCCCAATCCAGATGTCGACTCTCGATTGCCTCACATCACAATTGAGATGCCGGTATACAAGGAAAGTTTGGAGGATACTATGTTAGTCATGACCTCTGACCATGGTGCGCGAACACTCATGAATGACTAGATCCAAGTCTGTGGCTCACATCAAGAAGGCCATGCAGACGTATGCTCGTCAGGGAGGGACTTCCTCAATATTGATTCACGATGACGGACTCCAGTTGATCAGCGAGGAAGAGCGCAAGAAGCGTATGGAGTTTTACACAAATCAGGATATTGGATGGGTAGCCAGGCCACCGCATAGCAGCTTGCCTGATGGATTTAAACGTGCTGGAAGGTTTAAGAAGGCTTCGAACATGAACTACGGTCTTCAAGTAAGTCCAAGACGTTCACGCGGTGTAGGATCTAATTTCCGTTCTCTCTCTTCTTCCTCAGCTCTCACTCCTGATGGAGAAGCATATTCTTGATCTAGAAGCTTCCGAAAAGTCAGGAGAACCGTATTCCAGTTCGTTGGAGGAGAAAGCACTTGAAATGGCACTCGAAGAGATGTACGAAGCAACAGCACGGAAATGGAGACCCTGGGCTAGTAATGCGCGTTCTCTTCGTGTTGGTGATGTAATCCTATTGGTTGATTCAGATACCGTGGTTCCCGAGGTGAAATTGATATATTGCTTTCGTGAACGTTGAGCTGATAATCGATGGCCGTAGGATTGCCTCAGAGATGCCGCACGCGAAATGGCGGAATGCCCCGAGGTTGGTATCATCCAACATGAGTCAGGCAAGTTCTTCTTTTCTCTGCCGTTAAATTGGGCTGACTTGACTTTTATCTAGATGTCATGCAGGTCGCATATCACTACTTCGAGAACGGTATTTCACACTTCACCCGCCGTATTAACAAGGCTATCTCCCTCGGATGTGCTAATGGTGAAGTTGCTCCCTTCGTCGGTCATAACGCATTCCTTCGCTGGTCCGCACTACAAGACGCAGCTTTCATCGATACTGATGGTGTAACGAAAATATGGTCGGAGAATAACGTATCTGAAGATTTCGATATGGCACTCCGGCTTCAGGTAAGCCTTGATTTGTGGACACCAGTCCTATGATTTTGACTGTTAAGATCACTGGGCGTAGATGCAAGGTTACATCATTCGATGGGCAACTTATTCTGAAGGCGGTTTTAAGGAAGGTGTCTCGCTGACGGTCGACGATGAACTAAATCGCTGGCAAAAATACTCGTACGGTAGGTCCTTATCTTCTGGTGCGTTCTTGTATTGATTGACCTATCTAGGCTGCAATGAACTCATTTTCAATCCCCTCAAAGACTGGTGGCGTCTCGGGCCCATCAACAAACAGCTTCGCGTTTTCATGTGGTCTAATGCCCCCGTGCACTATAAGCTCAGCATGATGGCCTACATGTTCTCATATTACGGCCTTGCGGCAGCTGCGATGCTCTCGGTACTCAATTATTGCCTTTTGGGCCTCTCGTATGAGGTTGATGGCTACTACCTCAAAAGTTTCGAGATATGGCTTGCATGTATGGTTGTTTTCCCTGGAGCGGGTAATGTTGCGTTCACACTACTGGAATATCGCATTGGACACCGCGATTTGCTATCCGCGCTCGTTGAAAATTTAACGTGGATACCATTCTTGTACGTCCTCGAGCCTATCAATTTTGCTTATGATTTCAACTGAATTCTCTTTCCAGCTTTTTCTTCTTTGCTGGATTGAGCCTCCACTTGTCAACTGCTTTACTTGCTCACATTTTCTCTTATAACATCACCTGGGGAGCAACGGCTAAGGAAGTAGAACGATCCAATTTCTTCCAAGAAGTTCCGAGAATGCTCAAGCGTTATTGGCCAACATTTCTTGTATGCTTGATCCTTATCGCTGGAATGATCATTATGGCAACACCGATAGTACCACCGGAATGGCAAGTTACGGGTGATTCTTGGGCTGTCATTCTTCCTCTTGTGTTAGGTCTTCAGCCTATTTTCGTAGATTCAATTCCTGATCCTACCCTCTTCTTCTTCAGCATCACGGTCGGAGGGCACATCCTCTTCCCCGTCAGTATACCCTCCTTTTGACACAAGTCCCCAAGCTAACCTTGATGGAAAAAGATTATACTCAATCCTTGGCTTATGATCTTTTCCTTCTGAAATCACAATCATCTACTCATTATATATATATATATATTCGCCGGAAACCTGTCATGGCATTAATACGACGTCCACGCTCGGTGTTTCACCACGACCTATCATAGAAAGATCTCTGTCTGCATCTCACTTCCCCCCCCCCACCCCCTAATCGATATTGATACTCCCTTTAACGAAGGGTCATCTAATACTTTGACAACTAGAGTT
>Ga0157368_1001093_pt1 | contig 11774 bp, 10 predicted proteins | sample AttbisABBM3_FD_113146 | JGI IMG/M metagenome (GOLD analysis project Ga0157368, IMG submission 113146) | Fungus gardens microbial communities from leaf cutter ant in Botucatu, State of São Paulo, Brazil - Atta bisphaerica ABBM3 | ecosystem: Host-associated > Fungi > Mycelium > Unclassified ...
ACAGCATGTAGATTATACTTAAGAATGAAAATAAGAGGAATACTAGTAGAAAAGTAGGTTTAATGAATATCATCATATGTGTAGAGAGAATTGGCAAATGTATGAAAGAAGAATTTGTTAGAGAATTTAGTACCAGAAGAAGTAGAATTCAGGTTAACAAAGAAATTTTTGTTAGAAATAAAGAAAGAATTTGGAGAAGGAAATAAAGAATTGGTCAAACTCTGCCACTCAAAAGAATAGAGCAAGAAGGAAAGACTATAAAGGAGTTTGTACAGGAATTTAGAAGAGCAGTAAGAGGCAGTAGGTATAAAGGAAAAATATTGATGAAAAAGTTCAAAAGAGGAATAAATGGAATAATCAGGAGAAAGTTGATAGAGGTAGAAAGGCCTCCCACTAGTATCAAGCAGTGATACAAATATACCACTAATTTGGACAGAAATTAGGAGAGTAGAAGGAAAGAGAAAAGATTAAGAGGAAGGAAGAATAGTAGAAACTAGAGACAGAGATAGACAGGCATAAGAAATAACCAGAGAGGATTCCAACCAAGAATGCTTCCATTCTATATGTAGCCTAGAAAACAAGAAATACAAGTGGTGCCAGCAAGACCTACTCTAATAAAAGAGGTGGAAAGAACAAATACAGTAGTGATTAGAAACCTTCTATAGGGACAAGAAGGGAGAGGAGAGAGAATGAGGAGGCATCTTTATGCAATGGATGTAGATAGAAGAGAAATTGCTACAGTTGTGGAGAATTTGGCCATATTATAAGGAATTGTAGAAATCAGGATATAGTAGGCCAAGAGAGAAGAATTGAATATAGAAAAAATTTGAATACTATGAACAATTAAAAAAAGAAGGAAAGTCTATTAGTTCTTGACTAGGCTCTTATAACAGATTCCATATACTAGCTAATTGAGTAATGCAAGCTAGTATTCCAGATCAAGAGAAAACTGAGAAAGACAAGAAAATTATCTTGAGAAAAGAAAAGGCAAAGAAGAAAGAAAATGTAAGATATAAGAAAGATAGTAAAGAGGGAATTGTTAAGAGAGGTGATAGTAAAAATTAGATTAGAAAGGATAAAAATGCAATCGAAGATTACAGTAGAAGCATTATTAGATAGTAAGGTAACAGAGTTAGTAATGAGTTTGAGTTTGAAATTTGCAAAGAAGCAAAAAGAAGAAAGAGGAAGAAGAATAGAAAAAGCAGAAAAAGGGAAAGACAATGGAAATAAAAAAGTGGCAGAAGAGTGGGAAATTTAGGATGATGAAAAAGAAGTAGCAAGATTAGAAGAGGAAGCAAAGCAGTTGGTACCAGAGCAATTCTATAAGTATATTAAGATCTTTAGAAAGAAAGCCAGTAAGAGGATGCTAATGAGAAAAATGTGAGATCACATGATAGAGTTAAAAAAGGGATTCATAATAAGAAAAGGAAAGATTTATTTCTTATTCAGAAAGGAGAGAGAAGAAATGAGGGAGTTTATTCAGGAGCAGATGAGAAAGGAATATATTTGTCCATTAAAGTCACCATAAATAGCACTGGTGTTCTTTGTAGGGAAAAAAGATAGGAAGAAGAGAATAGTATAAGACTATTAATATCTTAATGAGTGGATAGTGAAAAACAATTACCCATTACAATTAATTTTGAACATTATCAAGAATATTGGGACCAAGAAGATGTTTACAAAGTTGGATTTAAGATAGGAATACAATAATGTAAAGATTAAAGAAGGAGATAAGTAAAAAGTGACCTTTACAACACCAGAAGAGTTATTTGAACCAACACTCATGTTTTTTGGGTTAACAAATTCTCCAGCCACATTTCAGGCTATGATGATGAATAAGGTACTAAGAGACTTGATTAATACAAGAAAGGTAGGTAGTTTTATTGATGATGTAATGGTAGGAACAGAGAGTGAGAAAGAACATAATGAATTGGTAGAAGAAGTATTGAGAAGAATGGAGGAGAATAATTTGTATGTGAAGCTAGAGAAGTATAAGTGAAAAGTAAGAGAAGTGGATTTCTTAGAAGTTATAATTAGATTGGAGGGAATAAAGATAGAGAAAGAGAAAGTAAAAGCTGTGTTTGATTGGCCAGTTTCTAAGTTAGTTAAGAATGTACAAAAGTTCTTGGAACTGGCAAATTATTATAAGAGGTTTATGGAAGGATTTGTGAAAATAGTGAGGCTGTTGTACAAATTGACCAGGAAGAAATAGAAATATGAATGGGAATTAGGCAAGAGAAGTCATTTGAAGTATTTTGAAGAAAAGGTTCATAATAAAACTGATATTAGTGGTACTAGATTTAGATAGGAAGATGAGAATGAAGGTAGATATATCAGACTATGCAACAGAAGGGATGTTGTCTATGGAATGTGAAGATGTGAAGTAGAGACTAGTAGTCTATCTTTCCAAATTGTTAAATGAAACAGAACATAATTATGAAATTCATAACAAAGAAATGTTGGTGGTAATCAGAGGATTAAAGATTTGGAGACACTTGCTAGAAGGCACTAAGTTCAAGTTTGAGGTTTAGACTGACCATAAATACTTTATAAAAGTGCAGAAGTTGAATTGGAGACAGGCTAGATAGGCATTGTATTTTTCTAGATTTGATTTCACTTTAAAGCATATAATAGGAGTTAGGATGGGAAAAGTAGATAGATTGAGTAGGAGACCAAATTTGAGGGTGGGGGGTGAAGAATAATAATGAAAATCAGAAGTTGATCAAAGAAAAATTAATACAAGAAATAACAGAAGTAGTAGTAGAGGGACTAGAGGCAAAATTAGTGGAAAAAATAAAAAGAGTAAGAGGAAAGGATAAGGAGATAGTAAAAGTAGTAGAGAAAATGAAGAAAGCAGAAGTTAAGGTGTCCAAAGGTGATGAATGGGAGATTGAGAGAGATTTAGTGTTGAAGGAGAAAAAAGTATATATACAAAAGGATGAAAAGTTGAGGTTAGAAGTTATTCAGTTATACCATAATATACTGGTAGCTGGACATAGAAGAAGATAAAAGATAACAGAGCTAGTGACAAGAAATCACCAGTGGCCAGGAGTAGTAAGAGATGTTGAAAAATATGTGGAGAGATATAACTTATGTCAAATAATAAAAAATAGAACAGAAGTACTAGTAAGGAATTTGATGGCAAATGAAGTACCAAAGAAGGTATGGACATACTTAACAGTGAACCTTATCACTAAGTTACCATTGGTGGTATGCAATTAGTTATCAAAGATGGTGCATTTTGTGGCAATGATAGAAGGAATATTAGCAGAAGGATTAGTAAGATTGTTTAGGAACAATGTATAGAAGTTACACAGTCTACCAGAGAGTGTAATTAGTGATAGAGGATCCCAGTTTGTGACAGAGTTGACAAAGAAGTTGAAAAAAATACTAGGAATGGAAATAAAGTTGTTAACAGTATTCCACTCACAAACAGATGGGTAGATGGAACAGATGAACCAAGAGTTGGAATAGTACTTGAGGTTTAATTTAGCAACAAAAGTATCACCTTTTATAGCAAATTATGGAAGAGAGTTTAAAATGGGGGCAGATATTAGAAGGAAAGGAAAGGTGGAGAAAATAACAGAGTTTGCAGAGAGAATGAAAAAGGTCTAGGAAGAAGTGAGAATAGTACTAAAGAGAGCACAAGAGAAGTTGAAGAGATAAGGGGATAAAGAACAAAGAGAAGTAGAAGAATGGAAGAAAAAAGATAAAGTAATGTTGATTATGAGGAACTTGGTGTTTAAGAAGAAATTAGTGAAAAGGTTAACAGAGAGATTTGTGGAGTCATTTGTGGTAAAGAAAGTAATATTGAGGAACATAGTGAAGTTAAAACTGCCAGTCTCTATGAGAATATATCCAATAGTAAATGTTAGTAGAATTGTGAGGTATAAGGAACTAATGAAGGAACAGAAAGTAGAAGAACCAAAGCTTGGAGAAAAGAAATGAAAAGTTGAGAAAATCCTAAATAAAAGAAAAGTAAAAGGGGTAATAAAATATTTGGTGTATTAGAAGGGGTTTACTACAGAAAATAATATATGGAAAAAAGAGAAGAATTTGGAAAATGTAAAGGAGTTAGTAGATAAGTTTGAGAAGAGAATGAATGCAAAAATTGGATGACAAGAGAAGTTAGAAATAGTAGGAAAGATAAAATTGAATCTAAGAACAGAGGAGGTCAGAAGAAGTGAGTTACTGGAGAAGTATACAGCAAAGTTATTATTTGGATGGAATAATAAGAAGTTCTAAAATGAGTACTTAAAAAGTTGGAGAGAAATTAGGTAAGATGAAAAAAGGAGAAGTTGAACTAAGGTTCTCCAGAGGAGAAATCTTAAAAGAGAGATGATATCAGAGTTACAAACAATAGACTTGATTTTCTCTTTTATTTTATTTTATTTTATTAAGTTTCTTTTCTTTTTCTTTATTTTGGACTTAAACAAAAGTGTGATATAATGTTACATGTAATAGTCATACAAGTTACAAAGCATGATGAAGGTGTGACACTTGTCACATGGTTGTCACATATGTAACAGTCACAGTCACACCATTATGTGACACAGAGAGGGTTATAAAAGATTCTGAAACAGATAATATCATACAATATAGCAACAATATATTGGCCTTATAGAAAGCACATATTCTTTAGGGTAGGTTAGTTGTAGTGTGCACACAGACCATGGTCTGTAGTATATAAGATAGATTAGTTTGTATTTAGGACTCTATCAAGTTCTTTTATGTTATTCAATACAAAAGTAGTCTTTTGTCTTTACTCAAAGACCTAAGTTATAATACTTAATATTTAAGACCAAGTAAGTACTCTATAGTCTTCTTATTCTTGTAATCAAACACCAGTGATTTACTTTTTTTGCTAGTACTTCTACATTCTTACTTCATCTAAAATTACAATTATATGACAAGTAGTTGGCACAATATATAAGTTGAGGACAAAGTCATTATTTATCATTCAGTTACAAGTTCCACAGATAAGTATTTACTGAATAAGTCTCCAACTTGATTTATGTTATAATTCTAAGCTTAGCTCAGGTTGCAACTTAGGCAAAGACTTAAGTAAGGAAGGAGAAATAATCAATTGGTAAAGTGTAAAAATACAGAATTATATTTGTAACTATATATATACCTAATAACCATAAGAAAATAGAAAGGCATTCTTGAGAAAAGTAATAAGGAAAACATAAGGAGAATATGAGAAGACCTCTATTACTACATAAAGTGCTAACTAATATAACATAAGAAAGATATAAAGTATAATAATTGTGGGTTATAAATAAAATGAACCTTAACATATGTCTAAGGTATGTTTAGCATGAGATGAACATTTGTAAAATATGAGATAAAATTACTTGTAACAATATCCCTGTTTTAACATTCATGTTCTCATAAAATTTCTACTCTATTAATACTAAATCTCCAACTGTATACATAGTTACCAACTTCTTGATTAGTCTAATGGTAAGTGTTATATTCATTATATGAGATATAAAGAAAGATTCATGAGGCAGTCCTCTTGTATAAATGATGATTGGTAATTGTTATTGACTTGTATCTAAATTGTGCTTTTATTCTAGAAAATGTGTTGTAATTTTGCTCCAATATTGTATATTCTTTTTTCCATTAGGTTGAATGGATTTGTAATAAGTGGATAGCAAGAATCACATTACATTCACTAGAGATTTTAACATTTTTATTAAGTTTTCCAGATTATTTATCTTGTAAAAGAATTAGTTCTGGAGTTGATGGTCTGTTTGGTGTAGATGGAGATAATAATGAATATATAGTATAGGATTTTTATAGTCATATTTCTTCTTGTTGAATGACTCCTTCTCTTTATTTTTCTTTGCTTTATAGTATAATAGTATTCTAATATTTTTTTTTCAGTGTTTACATATGTTTTTTACTTATAATAACTCCTTTTTCTTTGCATTTGCTTAGTTTATCAGCCAATAAGATTTGGATGTGGTGTACTTGTTGTTTCATGTCTCTATATGAAATATTGTGTAGTTCTTCAGATATTCTATATATGTTTCCTCCTAATTGTAGTTTATGTTCTCTTGCTTGTAATATCATATTTTTGATGTCTGCAAGTTGGTTGTTAATAGTGTTGGCTTTTTTCATAATGTCTTGAATTTGTAATTGAATGTTAGCCATAGTTTTGATGCCTTTGATAAGTTTATAATATTTTCTTATTCAGTCTTTCTTTTTATTGTTAAGTTGTATGATGAGATCAAGATTTCTTACAGTACAAGAAATGTATAGGTTAGAAAATAAAGAAGCAGTTGCAAATTGGTAAAACATTTGAGCTTTTTCTTGAGTGCTTAGTATACTTTGAGATGTCAATTTGGAGTTTTACTCTCCTCTTTTATAAATTTTGTCTTAAAAGTTTTGTCCAATAGTCTTCAATTGTCTCTTAAGTGTGTGGTAATCCCATTTTAGTTATCTATTGGTTATCTTCATTTCAATACCCCTTCCAATGCACTAAAAACTGTGTGCCTCTACCTTGTTTTTAGTATTCTCATACTTCTTCTACTTCATATTCTTCTTTCTTATTAATAATGTCAGATAATGGTACTAAATCCATGTGTTGTCTCTTAAATTGGGGCTTTTTGTATTGTATCAGCAGGTCTTCATTAGATGCATTGTGTATTGTGTATTCTTCTGGTAATTCTAGTTGGAATACTTCTTGTCCAATTTTCTTTGTGATCTTAAATAGTCTATAGTGTTTTTGATCCAACTTCTTTGAGAGTTATTTTGACTGGACATTTTTTACTTTTAGCTATATGTTATCTTCTTGCTTCAATACCTAAGAGTTTCATCTTTTTTGTTGAATATTTTCTTCATTACTTTCTTTGATTTCTCCATAGATTATTTTGCTGTTTTCCAACTTCTTTGCAGCTCTTTAAGATTAGGTCTCCTTTCATGGATGTTTTTTAAAATTAAGTTTGAATGGTGTATATCTTGTAGCTGAGTGTTATGATATGCTTGAATCCTTATATTTTATTTTATTTTTATCTATTTTCTTTGATTTGGTTTTCTTTTTTCTCTTCTTTTCTATTTCTTTTATTTCTTGGACAATAAGAGGCACATACTATGTCACATGACATAATGTTATAGAACTAAAACATAAAAAAAGGGACTGAAAAAATAATGTTAAGGTACATATCTACAGTATAGCTGATATATGATAGGGCTATTTATTGCTAGCACAGACTACATATCTATAGTGTAAATAGGATAGTATTATGACTTAAATCCCTGAGTAAAGACAAAAGATAACTTTTTATATTGAGTAATACAAAAGAACTTGATAGATTTCTAAGTACTCTATATGCACACTACAACTAACCTACTCTAAAGTATATGTGTTTTCTATAAGACCAATATGTTGTTGCTATGCTGTATAATATTATCTGTTCTAGAATCTTTTACATCCTTCTCTATGTTACATGATTATGTGACTACTCTGTAATAGGTATCACATTTATGTCATGCTATATAACTTGTGTGATTATTACACCACACCTTTCATCTAAGTCCAAAATAAAGAAATAGAAAAGAAAACTAAAACTAAAAAATAAAATAAAACCAAGTCCATTGTTCACAATTTTAACAGATAAGAATATATTGGAGACTCCTTGTCAAGTTCTCTTATGATTCTCATGAGACTCTTATCTTGTAAGACTACTTAGTGTGTTATAAACTATCTTGGTTAGTAGTTATCATAACACGGAGTGTCTTTTGTCATTATACTATAATTCCATTATTGATAATCATTCTATTAAATTGTCTTGTTGATAATTGATATAGTATCACAAGAATGCTTTAATCTTCTAGTTGATACTTTTCATTTGACCATCTCTTTGAAGGTGATATACTATCAACAATATTCTTTTCATTTCCAGTACCTTGTATAAATCTTTCATAAATTGTGAGGCAAATTGAAGTTCTTTGTTGTTAAGAATCTTGAGTACTTCATTGTTAGTGGTAATTCATACTCACTGAAAATATCCATAAGTAGTATAAAAAATGGAATGAATGATACAACTTAGTAGAATATGGAAGTAAAAGTGGTTCAGAAGTGATCCTATATGTTATAATCTCAAGATCTTATAGTGGATCAAGAAAAAAAATCTTGTATTAGAGTTAACATAAGAGAACTTGATGAAGAGCTCAGTATAGAAATGTCTACCTTATATATGCTAGGCTACTAGTCCATACTACAGTACCATTAACTTACTCTAAAGACCATGTGTTATCTATAAGGTCAATATATGTTAAACATATTGTAGTGATATCATTTCTTTCAGAACCTTCTACTATGCTTTATCATAACACATGATTGTATGACCATGTGACTGTGACTTATATGTGACATTAAGTCATATCATGTGATAGTTCATGACACTATTATGTAACATCATACTAACTCTAATTCTAGATCCAAAAATATAAAATAAAATAAAAATAAAAGAATGAGAAGAAAAATAAAATAAAACAAAGTCCATTGTTCACAATTCTAACACTATATAGATAAAAATGAAACATCTTTAGCTTTAACAGAAAGATATTATACCTAGCTTAACTTTGTTGCATAGTTGTATTTCAAAAGAGAGTTTAGATAAACTTCAAGTGAGTATAACACAATTCCAAGTTAATTAAAAAACTATACATGTGTAAGAGGACTGGTTCTTTCAAGCTCTTCCTCTTCTATGCTTTTAGCTAATCCATAATCTGTGACCCTTTCCTATATCTGCACTTATCCACTTATCTGATTTTCTATACTCTAGACCCCTTTAAGCTGTATACCAATACTCTCAATCATCCAGATATGTTATTAAACTCACTTTTCCACACTCCCTTGCTCTTCTGCAACACTTTGTGGTCTTCTGAAGTCTTCTAATATTATCTGCACATCTATTTATATGCTTTTCATACTTTAGAAGTACTTACTAAACATTCTAGCTCTTTTCTATTTTAGTTACTCTATTCTAAACTGTTTTCAATTACTTAAGTATTATCATTCCTTGCTTATGTAATTGGAATTCTGACACATCAGAATGAATCTATTGATATATAAAATAGTTTTTACCTTCAAAAATTCTTATTCTGTTCTTTTAAGATTTTCTAGAGGTAAGTGTGTAGTTACCATTTTTCACTTATTGAGTTACATTGGTGCTGCTATGGGTGGATACTCTAATATGGTTTTGATAATATCACTTTGATATTTCTTCTTCAACAAAAATATTGCATGGATATCACCAGTTTCAGTTTTTATAAAGTTAGCTATATACTTCTTTCCTTATCTGAATGTTTTAATCTTCCATTTAGCATCTACTTCTTTGCTCTTGCCACTACTTGATCTCTTTTACAAAGTCATTCTAATCCTAGGTATTTTTATAGTCTTCCATCTAGTTAATCTTCTTCTAAGTATAAATACCAACTATGCTTCTTCTAGGTTAGGCTAGTATTGTAGTAATCTTGCTGTCTATTGCTACAACTCTGTTGCTTTTGAGAAACAATTGCATGTCCCTCCACCAATTTTGTAATTTCATCCAGTTTCTATCAAACCATTTTGTATTAGAGTTGTAAATAATAGACTCTATTTTATTTTACTTTTTTCATTTTATTTTATTTTATTTTACTTTTCTTTTCTTTTCACTTAAGGTTAGGGTTTAGTGTGATGTCACATGTAACTGTCACAAACTGTCACATAATCACATGTCATAGAAAGATGTAAAAGATTCCAGAACAATAATGTTATATTACATACCAATGATATATAATATGTGTACTTTTTAGGATAGGTTAGGTTTAGTGTAGCATAAACTAACAGCCTAGCATATATAAGTAAAATACATTGTACTTAGGAACTCTATTGAGTTCTCTTGTGTTAACTCTAATATAAGGTTCTTTTATTAACTTCACTTTATAAGTCTTCAATTATAACATCATAAGTCTAGGATTATACTCTTCAGTATTATTATCTCTGGTACAGTTCCTGCTAGTGCTGCTGATGTTTGTACTCTCAACATGTTGCTCAATGCTATCTCTATTATTTTAGTTTCTTCTGAGGTATTTTCTTTAGTGATTCTCAATAATTCTAATATCTCTTTTAATATCTTAATACTAGTGGCTTCTTGCCTGATTCTGTTTGTCTTGCTTATTTAGTGGCCAAATCACAATGCTATCTTGATATTTCTTCAATGTGCTAGATGATAACAGTAGTCAGGCAGAAAAAAGGTTATGCTAAGATACAACAAGAACTATGTAGTACTAGTTTTTAACTACATACTAAATAATTCAAAAAGAATGATATTAGTATCAAGAATTGAGAGAAGAGATAAAAAATAATATAAAAGAAGGATAAAACATATAAAACCTCTAAAAGGGCTTTTATGAATCCAAAAAAATATAACTAGGAAGAATATTAAAATAAATATGTGAATAAAATCTGCTTGCAAACACTTTCTCTTGTCAACACACTCCTAAATAGTGAATCTTATACTGTATAACAAGCTCTCTTGGAAAATCTAGTGAATAGATTACAAAGCTTTTTAAAAATCTCCAACAACACTATCTATTCTAGGTGATACACTCCAAAGATATCTCTCAAATCAAATATTACAACTGATAATACCAACTAATATTCATCTTACCAGCATTTTCCAGGCTGCTAGAACTTTCTAAAACATGCTTGAAAGTAAAAGTAGGTATTAACAATGCTTACTTGAGAAAATAGTGATTAAACTGCTTATAAGTAGGAGAATTCAGATAGGAGTTCTCTCTGTGTCTTCTCTTCTCTCATGGCTTATGTATCAAGTCTTCTTAAGGGCTCAAAAACTTAATAAGAGTATATTTCCTTGTGAAAAAGCATTTTCTGGTATAATAATATAGTTCACATCTTGTTATCTAAGACCCAATAATAAGCTCTCAAAAGTCCAAATTAACAGCTTGTATTATTTAGGTACATAGAATACAGGTGTTAGAATGACCTTGATCTTCAGCTTGTATACTATGTCTCTACTAGCTATACTAGTTGTATATTTCAGAAGAGTTACTCAGGATGTCTTTTGGCAGACAAGTCTACTGAAAGGTGAAAGGTATGTCATTGCTAACACTAGAAAATAGTGATAGTCTTTGTTAATTTTCAGGATAAGGTTTTACAGTATAGCTACCAACTTATATACTAGTATGCTACCTAGGGTAGTTATCTAGGAATGGAGACTGTTAAATGAGTTATTCTAGTTAAGTCCATCATTCACAACTCTAATATTAGGAATAGTAGACTGTCAAAGGGTTTTTCTCAATTTCTAATTAGTTACAGAGTTTCTTTATGAAGTCCAAGATAAACTAAGATCCTCTATTACTTATAACTTTTCAAAGAAGTCTTGTATTCTTTAATACTTATTCCTACAGACTCTTAACAACTTCTTTTCATGTTATATTTATTATTATTGTGATATAGCATGCTATTTTTAAGAATCTATCTACTATTATTGATACTCTATCATATTCTTTTAAGGTTGATGAGGGTTCTATAAAATCTAGGCTAATAATATACCATGAGTGTTAAGAGATTTCATTCAGGTGCAGGAAGTTTCACTTCCTTTGCTAGTATTAGACATAGTTCACACCTTAGTATTTGAGATATGTAGTAGATATTAAATAGTCTTTAGCTTTAGCTTATATACTGTATTTCTACTAGTCATACTAGTTGTATATTTTGAAAGTTATCCTTAGGGAATTGGGGAGAATAAGTCTAC
>Ga0157368_1001095_pt1 | contig 11766 bp, 4 predicted proteins | sample AttbisABBM3_FD_113146 | JGI IMG/M metagenome (GOLD analysis project Ga0157368, IMG submission 113146) | Fungus gardens microbial communities from leaf cutter ant in Botucatu, State of São Paulo, Brazil - Atta bisphaerica ABBM3 | ecosystem: Host-associated > Fungi > Mycelium > Unclassified ...
ACAGCGCAGCACATAAGCTGAAGCCAAGGTCATTCTACAAGTCCGCTCATCTCCAAGTCTATTCTGCAGACTTCCACCCCAGTGTGAACTGCACCTGACAATATTAGACTGGTTGACTCTGAAAGAAGTTAAAGATATACAGAAGTTTTTGGGACTTGCTAATTATTATTGGCAATTCATTAAATATTTTGCAGCAATAGCCAGACTATTGTATAATCTGTTTAAAAAAGATCAAAAATGAGATTAGACAAAGAAGTAAAAGAAGACATTTCAAGAGCTAAAAGAGAAGTTTACAAAAGAACTGGTGCTAGCAGTACTAGACTTAGACAAAAAAATAAGGATGAAAGTAGAAGTATCAGATTATGCAATGGAAGAGATATTATCTATGAAGTATGAAGATAGAAGATAGAAACCAGTGGCTTTTCTCTCAAAATCTCTAAATGAGATAGAGAGAAATTACAAGATTCATGATAAGGAGATGCTAGTAGTTATAAAGAGATTGGAAAACTAGAGACATCTATTAGAAAGTGCTAAGTTCAAGTTCAAGGTCTAGATAGACTACAAAAATTTAAAATACTTTATAAAGACACAAAAGTTAAATCTTAACAAGCTCATTGGATACTATACCCATTAAGGTTTGACTTTACTCTGAAACATGTACTAGGTACAAAAATAGAAAAGGCAGGTGGACTTAGTAGATGACTAGACTGGAAAGTAGGCATAGAAAAAGACAACAAAAATCAGACATTAATTAAAGAACAATGGATTTGTAGTTTAGTAGAAATAGTAATAGGAGGACCCAAAGTAGATATAGTAGAAAAAATAAAAAAAGCAAGAAGTAAGGATAAGAAAGTAGTTATAGTAGTAGAAGAAATAAAGAAGGTAGAGGTTAAGAAATTATAAGAGGACAAATGGCAGATTGAAGAAGATCTAGTGCTAAAAGAAGGAAAAGTGTATATGCCAAATAATGAGAAGTTAAGAGTAGAGATAATCCAGTTATATCATGATGCACTGGTAGTAGAACATAGAGCAAGATAAAAGATAACAAAGTTGGTAATAAGAAACTACTAGTGGTCTGGAGTGACAAGAGATGTGAGGAAATATGTGAATGGTTGCAATATGTGTTAGAGAATAAAGAATAGGATGGAGGTATTGGCAAGAAAGTTGAAGTTAAGCAAAGTACCAGAAAAACTGTGGACTCATCTAATGGTAGATTTTATTACAAAATTACTGTTAGTAGCTGGAAAAGATACAATTCTAGTAGTCTGTAATAGGTTGTCTAAGAAGATGCATTATATGACAACTACAGAAGAAACATCAGTACAAAGCTTAGTGTGGCTGTTTAAGAACAATGTGTGGAAGTTTCACAGATTGCTGGAGAATGTAGTATTGTATAGAGAACCACAGTTTGCAGCAGAGTTGACTAAAAAGCTGACTAGAATATTGGTGATCAAAACCAAATTGTCAATATCTTTCCATTCACAAACAGATGGACAAACAGAATGAATGAATCAGAAGTTGAAATAGTATATCTGGTTCTTTGTAGATTACAGACAAAAAGACTAGCTATACTAGCTAGCATCAGCAGAATTTGTGGTCAACAATGGTTATATGCAGCAACTAAAGTTTCTCTGTTCAGGGCAAACTATGATAGAGAACTAAGAATGGCAGCAGATATACAGAAAAAAAGAAAAGTAGAAAAGGTGAAAGAGTTTGCAGAAAGGATAAAGAAGAAACAGGAAGAAGCTGAGACAGTGTTAAGAAAAGCTCAGGAGGAGATAAAATAACAAGTAGATAGGAAAAGAAAGAAAACTGAAGAATAAAAGAAAGGAAATAGAATAATGTTGAGTATGAAGAATCTGATGTTTAAGAAAAGACCAGAAAGAAAGTTAGTAGACCAATATGTTGGTCTATATTTCATTGATGAGATAGCATCTACCAATGTGGTCAAATTATAACTACTTACTTTAATGAGAATTCATCCAGTAGTGAATGTTAGTTGAATAGTATAATACAAAAAACAAATAAGAGGACAGAAAGTTGAAGAAGTAAAACTAGTAGAGATAGAGAAGGTTGAAGAGTGGAAGGTTGAAAAAATATTAAATAAAAGAAAAGTAAGGAAAGTTGTGAAGTACTTGGTGTATTAGTGTTATAGTACACTTGAATACTAATATTTTATTTTGATTTTCTTTTCTTTTTATCTATTTTTCTTGATTTGATTTTTCTTTTCTTTTTCTTTTTCTTTTAGACAATAAAGAGGCATGTGACCATGATTGCACAATGTAATGTTATAGGTCTGGAACAAAGTAAAAGAAACTAGAACAATAATGTTAAGAGCATGGTTGTAACATGTTCATCTTGTAGTAATAGTATGGTAAACTTATGGATGATATATGTACTTTAGGGTAGAGTTATTTATTGCTAGCATGGACTATATATCTATTGTATAAATAGTATAGGAATGCATTGGGGACTTCTTGTTGAGTTCTCTTGTAATTCCCATGAGATAATTTATCTATAAGTTTACTTAAGTGGTCTATTAGTCATCTTGACTAGTAGTTGCCACAACAGTTGGAAAAGGTTTATAGTGGAACATAATACATGGGAAAAAAAGGAAGACTTGGAAAATGCAAAGAAAATGTAACTGAGTTTGAAGAAAAGATAAATGCAAAAGTGAGATAACAAGAGAAGTTGGATATAGTCAAAGAAAGAGACTTTGGGAGAAGAGAGCTTCCAGGAAAATATATGGCAAAGATATTATATGACTGAGATAATAGAGAGTTTGAGAAAGAATATTTAAGAAAGTTGGAGAAAAACTGGCAAAGATGGAAGTCAGTTTCTCTAGAGGAGAGACCTTGAAGAGGGGGCTAATGTTAGAGTTGAAGATGGTGGACTCTATTTTATTTTTATTTTTAATTTTAAACTTAAGATTAGGAGTTAGTATAATATTATATATAACTATTACAAACTGTTATATACCATTTATAGTCACATGATGCTGCTACAGTCACATGTCACACAATCACATGTTATGATGGAATATCATAGAAGGCTCTGGAAGGAAATAACATCATACAATATTATCACAAAATAAACTACTTGCTTATTTATAATATCTGAATCTTAGGTATACTCTCAGAGGTTTAGGAGTTATTCAGAAGTTCAATAATGATGATAATGATGATAATGAGAGAAAATAATTGATGATAATTGATAAAAATTAATGTTGTTAAGTATAAGATTTAATCCTCAGATATAAAAGTATTTATACAAAATAGTGATAGTCTGTATGTAAGCTGTTTTCATTACATGATTAAAACTTGTACCTGGTAGGGCTGTCATCTGTCATAGCAGATGTCAGGCTAATTTTAGAAGGTAACTAATTATATTACTATATTGATATACTGAACCTAGAATACTTTTTAATCACTAAAATCCTTTTCTATTGCTAAGCAAGATAGTTGGAATTTCTTTCCCAGCTCAATGTCACATCCCATATTCTGATCTTATCTGTCCTAACCTATAGATAACCACCTACCCCTATCTATACTTCTAAACCTCTTTTAGTGCAGATCAAACCTATTTATTTCACCTTAGATATCTTTGTTAGTCCAAGATAACACTATAAATCTCTCTTCTTTGATATCCAAGGATTACTAGTAATTAAGATAACTATCTTAGATATACTAAATAATATATAATACAGTAGTTTATACCATAGTAGTCATCCTGAAAATCAACTAAACTAGCACACCTCTTCCAGTATTAGTGATGACATACCTTTCTACTCTCTAGTAGTTTTACAACCTTTAAGTCCCTAATCTTCAATCTGAAATATATAACCTATGCAACTTGTAGAAGCATAGTATATAAGCTAAAGCCAAAGGTCATTCTGCTCTGCCTTCTGTATTCTCAGATAATGTAAAACTACTTAGTTCTGGACTTCTAAGATGTCCCTTCTAGATTTCAGATAATAAGGTATAAACCATGTCTAACATTCAATCTTATTATCTACTTTTGTTTAGGATATCTAGAATACAAACCCAATGCTATTACTTGTGGAGAAAACCTCTACTTGAAAGAAGAAAGTGCTATCTACACCTCTGTCAACTCTCAAAATCTGTGTCCTGTCTTCACTCATGGTTAACTCAGAATTGTAAACAATAAACTCTATTTTATTTTTATTTTTCCTTTTATTTTTCTTTTACTTTACTTTTAACTTAAGGTTAGGGTTCAGTATAATATCAAAAAATGTTACATGTCACAGTCACATGATCACATAACACAATGGAAAAATAAAGAAAATTCTGGAATAATAATAGTATATAATATATATAATTTTTAGAGTAGGCTGGAACTCATATAGTATAAACCATTAGTCTAGTGTATATAAGGTAGACAAGTTGTATTAAGAACTCCATTAAGTTCTCTTGTATAAACCTTATACAAGGTTTCTCTTTTACTTTATTACTTGAGCTTAAGTTATAACAACTTGTGATATTCCTTTAAGCCACTACTACTCTGGTCTTTTTATCTCTTCAGACTACCACCATTATAGACCTCAACAGCTTGCATGATAATATCCAGTCAGCAATCACACAGAATAAGATACTCCAAGAATACCTCTATCATCTGACAAAACACTGGTCATTAGACACATTTAGGCTCCTACTTAAAGATAGGAAAATCTATATGTTGTTAGCAAATGATCTCTACACATGTGTTCTGCAGTACTACTACAATCACATTCTCACATGACATTTTGGGTAAAATAAGATACTGGAACTCATCTGTTATGGATACACTTGGCCATTTATACATGTAGATATCAAGAGTTTCTAAAACTCTTGTGTCACTTGCATGAGATCCAAACCACAATATCACAAGCCATATAGATCACTCAAACAACTCCTAATCCCTAAAAAACCCTAGAACTTGATTTCTATGAATTTCATCAAAAAACTCCTCTTCTCATTCAGCTACAACACAATTCTAGTCATTGTCAATTGACTTTCCAAGCAGGCTATGTTCATTCTGACAGTAGATACCATCACTTAATATAAGCTAGTTAAACTGTTTGTAATTCATGTCTTTTCCAAGCATGGTGTTCTATCCTATGTCACTTTTAATTATGGATCTAAGTTTGTCTTGAACTTCTTCTAGTCCTTGGGAACTATCCTAGATATGTGACTCCACTTTACTTCTAGATATCATCCTAAGAGAGATAGCCAAATGAAATATGCTAACCAGACACTAGAACAGTATCTCTATATCTACTGTAACTACCAACAGAATAACTGGTCAGACTTTCTTCCACTTGTATAATTTACATATAATAATGTACTGAGTGCTACTACTAGTGTATTACCATTCTTTGTAAACAAAGATTACTATCCAAGTATTGATATATATCTGGAATGAGATATTGCTTTATCCTACACCTATAAGTTTGCTATAGATTCTGATGAACTACAAGACATCTTAAAAATAGAGATATCTGCTTATTATAATACATCTCTAAACTTTATTTTCTTTTAGTTTTAGTTCTTTTTATTTAGCAATAGAGGATCACATGACTATAGCACATGATATGACATCATAGGTCTAGAAGGTAGTAGAAGGTTCTAATAGCAAGAGACATAGCTATAACATATTTGTCTTATAGTTAGAGTATAGTAACTTATAGATAACACATATAGCTTTAGAATAGAATAACTAGTACAAAGCATAGACCATGATTTATTAGTATAAATAGTATATGTTGTAGGAGGAGGTTCTCTGTTGAGTTCCTCTTATAAACCCTAATATAAGAGTGATGAAGATATACTGGTTCTATGTAAGTTTGTATATATCTTGCTATTATAGTGTTGGTTGCTACAACAATACTGCACAATAATAGTACTAACAGTCAGCAGATGCACATAAAACTTTGGTCCTAAATTTCTGAATAAAATAACAGGTATTTGTTAAAGTATAGTTTTTTTCATACTATGTAACTTTTGAAAAGCTATTTGTTAGACACAGTTTACACCTCATTATCTAAGATCCAGAAAAGACATGTTATGAGATGCTTTGAACACTAACAATTTTTATTTTATTTTATTTTATTTTTCTGATTTTATATGGTTTTTCTTTTTCTTTTTCTTTTGGATGATGAAGAGGCACATGACACTGAAGTCACATGACATGTCACATGATGTGACATCATAGGCCCAAAACATGGTGAAAGAACCTAGAAGATGACATCAGGGTATATGTATATAACATGGTAACCTTGAAGCAAATATGAGGGCAAGTCTAATTATTAGTAGCATGGACCAAGTATGTTTTGCATATATAGGACTCTAATTTAGCAGAGACTCCTTATTGAGTTCTCTTGTGAACTTCCCACTTGATATCCATATTAAGAGATTTACTACTTGTGTAGTCATTAGTCTTTGTGACTAGTAGTTGCCACAACAAGACATTTTGGAAGTTCAGGACTAAGTAATTATATGTTATCCAAGAATATGGAATATAGATTGGAATAACCTTTGGCTTCAGCTTATGTATTATACCTCTACAAGTTACACTAGTTATATATTTCAAATCAAAAACTGGGGACTTAGAGAATGGAAAACCACTGGAAGGTGGTGAGGTATGTTGTTACTAACACTGGAAGAAGAATGCTAGTTTTAGTTAATTTTCAGGATGACTACTATAGTATAAACTACTAGATTATATACTAGTTAGTATATCCCAGATAGCTATCTGGAATATAACTGCTAAGTGAGTTACCCTGATTACTGGTGATTCTCAGATGTTAAGAGAGGAAGATCCATGAAGTTATCTTGGACTAGAAAGGCTATCCTTTCTACAGTCACATTCCATTCCTTTTTTGTAATAGCCTGAAGTTTAGGCCATGCACTTACTATAATGGTATCTTTCCATTTTCCTCTAGGTCCCTGACTAGAACCACTTTTTGGTTGACTGTGAGTCTATTAATTCCTCTGTAGGTTCTGAACTTCCTTATACTTATTTCTTAGCATCTCCTCCATCTTTGATATTAAATACTGTTGTTTGGGTGATTTCTCACACCAACATTCTGAAAGCTGTTACTGTGCCTATTCTGGTGAATATATGAATCTGGACTTCCATATCACTCTGCAAACTTGCCCTGCCTTTTGGTCTTGGATATCTAGCCCACCCAATTTGAAATCTGTTTGATTTGCTAGGATTCAGACCTAACATTTTTCTGTTCATCTTTGCAGGAGTTTTTTTTGCTCTATTCTTGCACCACAGCTAATACACAATTAGTTACTTAGTCAAATGTTAACTTTCTCTCTGCTTCACTATCTTCTTGGATTTCCATATCCATCTTATTTCTGGACTTTCAAGTCAAGAAATCTCTGAGCAGTTAAAATTGCTATTCAGCACACTGGTTTCATCCATGTATTGCATCTGTCAGGCTGACAACACATCTATCCTGCTCCATTCAACATTCTGTGGGAATACAAAACTTCAAAAATCTCTAGAATTTTTGCTGTTCCTCTTCTGCTAGGTACTAGGAATTTTCTGTTACTTGAATAACATAGAAAATAGAGTACAAGTTCTGTTCTTATGTCCTCAAAGATGTTGGCCCTCTTATCCAACCAAAACTCCAACAATCTCTGGAGTTTTTGAGCATCTTCTGGGATATATCCTCAATTCTATCTGTGACACTCCAGAATTTTGTATACCTGTCCTTCTTGGGTTTCCATACCCAAAACAAAATTTGTTGGGTTTTTATACCCAATTGATTTTCTAGATCTTTCATTATCAGGTACTGCAAACTATAAAATTCTTCTCAGCCAACAAACTCTGAAAAAACTCCATAAAATTTCGGACTTTTTTTGTTCTATCAAACTCTTTGTTCTTGGTTATCTCCTTTGAATCCACTTCTTCTGTGATTGTGCTCCACCCATCTTCCAAAGTCTATATTAAATCCTATAGAACTTCAAGAGCTCAGTTCTAAGGGAGGTATACTGTTATATTCCAAACTCTGAAACATGTCCAAGACATGTTTGACTTCAATACAACATCAAATTCCTGCGGTTATTTGGTCTTATTTGTGTCCAAAACTCCATTGGTAGTTTGGTACTTTATAATGGACTTAATTCCACCAAAAGTCCACAGTTATTTTGCTTTATTTGAGTCAAAATCCATAGTTATATTCATCTATATTCATTGCCTAATTATCTCCTTCAAACTCCACAAATTTACTTGGACTTTACACAAAGCTTTTCCCTCTCCAAATCTGAACTCCTATGTAGTATTTTACTAATAAAACACTTGTTCAGAGATCTGTTTTAGTTACTCCTTTTGTTATTTTATGTATTTAAGGCTAGTAACCCCTTTGTAATAGCTAGCCTGATAATCAACTAAAATTGATGTTAAATCTCCAGTGTCAATGGTGATGTGCTTTACTCCTTTCCTTACAACTCCTTAAAAGACCATTCTCTGAAATTGTGACCATGCAGTTTATAGGAGGCACAACACATAAGTTGAGGCCAAGGTCATTCCAATGAGTCTGCATCACCGAGCTCATCACATGAAGTTTCTACACTCTGTGCATGTCTGAGCCAACTCCATAGACTTTCATCTTCAAGTGCAAACCATGCCTAAATCCAAGATAAAATAAACAGATTTGATTTGCATTAGAAGAGGTTTGGGAGTGCAAATGAGGGTAGGTGGTTATCCATGGGTTAGGATGGATAAGATTGGATACAGGATATAATATTGTTGAAAAAATACCTAAAACTATTAGAATTGAAGACAGTGGACTCTAGTTATTTTCATTTCTATTTATTTTCTTATTTTTGAACTTGAGGTTAGGAGCTAGTGTAATATCACATATTTGTCACATGTCATGGTCACATAATCATATATTATACAGAAGAATATAGAAGATCTTGGAACAATGATATCATACTATATATCAATAACATATAGTACACATGCTCTTTAGGGTAGATTAGGTTTAGTATAACACAGACCATTAGCCTAGTATATATAAGGTAGACACTTTGTACTTAGACCTCTATTGAGTTCTTTTGTATAAACCCTATACAATGTTTTTTTTTGTTTTATCACTCAAGTCTAAGTTATAACAAGAACTATTTGAGATCATTAGTCAAGCTAGTACCTACTCATTCATGATCCATCTTCTGAAGTTAATACATACTGTCCATCCAGTGTTCTATGTATCCATGTTCAAACTTATAATATCTAATACTTTTTCTAGCTAGTCTAAACTCTACTACTACTAGTTGTAATAGATGGTGAACTGGAATATGAGATCTCTCAAATTGTTAACTCAAAAACTAATTATAGACATGTATACAAACTACTTTACAAAGTTATCTGGTTGGAATACAAAAACATAGAAGATGAATTCAACTAGCTACTCATATTCAAACTTGTTCATATTTCCAATCTCATATCTGACTTTCACTAAGTCTATCTTGACAAATGTAGTCCTCTATCATTATATCAACTCTAATATCCTTCTAATATCATCTCCTTTACCTCTTTCTTTTTATTTTCTTTCTCTTATTTATTTTTTTCCTAAACTCAAAGTATTACAATTTTCTTTCTTATTAGAATTGTAAACAATGGACTTGGTTTCATTTTATTTTTCTTTGCTTTTATTTTATTTTTCTCATTTTACTTTATCTTATTTTTGGTTTCATTTTACTTTTCTTTATTTTAGACTTAGATGGAAGGTGTGATGTAACAATCATATAGGTCACAAAGTATGATGAATGTGTGACACCTGTCATAGTGCTGTCACATATGTCACTGTCACTGTCACACAATCATATAATACAAAGAAGAATATAGAAGGATCTAAAATAGATAATATCATATAGTATAATAACAATATGTTGGTCTTATGGAAAGTACATGTACTTTAGGGTAGGTCAGTTATAGTGTATGCACATACTATGGTCTGTAGTATATAAGATAGACTATCTTGTACTTGGAACTCTATTAAGTTTTTTTGTCTTTACTTAAAAACGTAAGTCATAACATTTCTCTTTCTCTTTCTCTCTCTATTATTAAAAAACCTTGGCACTCACTACTTCCTGTGCAACTAAGATTTCAAGGGCTCAGCCTTAAGAGGGGAATACTATCATATATTATCCAACATCTATACTCTTTTTACTCTCTTCTAATATAGTTCACACTTTATTCTAATTATTTATTAATCCAAGAACTAAGCCCTGTATTTCTCATCAATTCCATAGAGTTCCAAATGACAACCACCATAATGCCTGATAACCCAGGGTATATACAGCAGTAGAATATTATTAGATTAACACTTCTATATTTAAAAACATTGGCCACCATATATAGTTCTTTAGTCTGATTCTATTGTCAGGAGTATAGTATAAAGTATATATATAGTACTAGCCAGATGTCAAAAGCTAAGCTTGACATTGCACACTTTTAGCATAACTAGTTCAGTAGCTAGTCTATTCCTAACATAATGTCAAGCTTCCAAGCAGTTGGCAGTTTAACTCCTAGTAAAACCATTCCCTTTAAATGAACAGTTATTAGCATGGAAGTGTAATGTAACTAGGAGTGTCACTAGGAATAGTACTAGTTACTTAGCTGCACATCTCCATTAGACTGGACACTCTGTAAAGCAGAGTTTACTAGGTTCTTTAGAAACTCCATAAGACTATCAAGACTCTAAGACTACAACATATGGCATAACCCTTGGGTGTAGCTATTCATATAACTTTCATGTGGGGACCACATGTCTTGAAAGGGGGATACTGTCAGGAGTACAGTATAAAGTATATATATAGTACTAGCTAGATGTCAAAAGCTAAGCTTGACATTATACACTTTTAGTGCAACTGGTTCAATGGCTAGTCTGTTCCTAACATCTATCTAAGGATTAGAGAAAACAAATAACTATTCTGGGTACACTAAAGTCCTCAGAAAATTAAGTCCAGAGCTTCATAAAAATCATAAGAAGCTATATAACCAGTAATGGAGTAATCCAACATGAAATGAAATCAGATTGATCTATATGAGAGATAGTATATGGACTAAAAGAAGAATATTCACTTCTGCAGATGTTTTGGGCAGAGTGGAGCTTATGTAAGCATTATCTGTGATATATCTGGATATATTGGATGTGTTCAAATAGTATGTAATACTTTTCTGAAATACAACCACACAGCAAGTTAGACTAGATGTAATAATCTTTTATTGAAGCCAAGATTATCTTATCTGTGTAGTATCACTTCTGATCTATTTTTCAACCTCATATTCCAACCCAACCCATTTTCCCTGCTACCTACAGATAATCTTGGCAAGTGTGAATTGTTCTTAACAAGAATGTGATATTGGTAGTATATAATAGGTTGTCAAAATAACACATTTTGTAGCAACTATAGAAGAAATAACAGTGGAAGAACTGGCATGGTTGTTTGGGAATAATGTATGGAAGTTGTATGGGTTACTGGAGAGTATTATTTTGAATAGAAGACTACAGCTTGTAAAGGAGTTGAATAGAATGTTTGTTATAGTACACTTAGACACTAATATTTTTCTTTTTCTTTTATCTATTTTTCTTAATTTAATATTTTGTTTCTTTTGATTTTCTTTTGATTTTCTTTTTCTTTTATTTGTTGTAGCAACCACTCGTCACTCAAGGACAAATGATCTCACAACGAGCAAAGCTCTCCAATGGGCTATCAAGTAAAGAGTGGGGGAATTACAAGAGAACTC
>Ga0157368_1001097_pt1 | contig 11759 bp, 16 predicted proteins | sample AttbisABBM3_FD_113146 | JGI IMG/M metagenome (GOLD analysis project Ga0157368, IMG submission 113146) | Fungus gardens microbial communities from leaf cutter ant in Botucatu, State of São Paulo, Brazil - Atta bisphaerica ABBM3 | ecosystem: Host-associated > Fungi > Mycelium > Unclassified ...
CGACATTGCTGACTGACTAGATATGTTGAGCCGCTATACTGATGAGAGGACCCCCCGGTGTCGGTTAATCGTCTGTTGCCACTGCCTGTGCGCGGGATCTACAATATTAGTCACCTTGAGGCAGCCAGCACACATTTATTCTCTACTCTTTCAGCTGTCTACACTCTTTCCTGAGTATCGCAATATCCTCAGTTTCAGAGTTCTCTTCAATAAGACCATTGTTCATATTAGGAGCTGGAGAGGCTGGAAAAGTCCGTTGGTAAGAGGTGTACATACACTTGATGAGTACGAGAAGATGGACGCACACATATGAGAGAGATTGGCCCTTGCATTGTGTCCACTTTGAGAGGCCCATCTGTCTCGCTCCCGATATTCAATTTCGCGCACGACGTCACTTGCACCTTCACTGAATTTCGACTTTCTTAATTTGGGTTTGTCGTGAGAACGAACTCGATGAAAATCTGTTGACATGGCAGTTGTTCTATTACCCAGTGGCCATTTATCCCACTGGACTGAAGCATATTACATGTATCATTTTAAATATCAAACAACCAGCTGACATTATGTTATGTTACCCGGTGATAAGTGTGATCTGTGCCTCGCGCATGAGAGTACCTCATCGAATCGAAGTGTTTGAGATACCAACGTTGAATGAAAAGGAAACACCCCAGTACGATGACCTGTCCTATACTCAGACATGATTCATTTGTACATGAAAAAAAAACGGTATCCTGAACATCAACATTGGGCATTCCATGATTCAAGGGGGTTATCAGTCTGTCGTGCCTGTCTCCTGTCATGTTGTGTATTGCCTGTAATTCATCAGGCCTTTTCCAACCATCAAAAATCACAAGTTAAAAATCAGCCCTGTGTTCGGGTCACTTATCTCGCTTCTCTCCTTGTGTATGGTCGTCTTTTCTTGATTGTTTCCGTGAAGTAGAATCGCCACTTGAATGCTCTTGACGGAGTGATATAACCAATATACTGGAGATATGGCGGAGTTCAAAAATAATTTAGTTGAAGGGTTAATTCGGTTGGATCGACGTGAACCTATAAAATCGCCTTTGTTTTATTACTCGAGAAGAGAGTGTAGCACTTGAGCCATAAAATCATTGTCATCGTCTATTCTGATGCACAGCACAGCGATAATGCTTGCTTCTATGATCATACAAAGCTTGCCGATAGCAGTCAATTTATGACGTCACCGAACCCACATCCCTGCTGCAAATGGAAAGCACAGTTCAGAATTTGACAGTGAATAAGTGCGTCATCAAGAGGCTGACGCGAACGTCATCTGGGCTCAAAAAAACCACCAGAGTCAGTCCAAGTCAGAAATCATGATAGGGGACGGATATCTGGGCCCTATATAAACCAACTTTGTTTCTAGACTCAATTCCATCCGCTCTTCTTCCAACTACGACTACATCGTCAGCAGCTTCAATTTTACAAGTAATTATGTCTTCCAACAACTCTTCCGTTCAGAACACCACTTCCGGCAACCCCTCGTACGTCTATCTCTTCTTCAAGTCTTTCACAGTTTGGCTAATGTCGGTTTATCTGCAGTAAGACCTCTGGTCAACTTCATTCCCTGAAAGGTACAGCTGTAGAGACTGTCGGGAACCTCATGGGCAAGGATTCGTGGACACAATCCGGAAAGGAAGAGCACACAGCCGGTGAAGCCGAGATTAACGCTGCTCAGGCCAAGGGTTATGCTGAAGGCACCTTTGATCGTCTTGCCGGAAAGAAGGATACAATTATCGGCGCTATGACTGGAGACAGGGGTCAAGAGGCTTCTGGTATGTATTCTTGTCGCTCACCTCCAACGTCGGGCATAATCCACCGTGCAGGCAATCTTCGCCACGACAAGGGACAGACCAAGCAGGAGATCAATAAATAAGTTTTCTCATACCCATTATCTATGTTGATGGAATAAATTTATACGAATTTCACGATGTCCAATATTTCTGTGCCGTCGAAAGACTGGGCGGGTTGAGCAATACCCAAAGTGATTCTATCTATTGGGTATATTAGATCTACTCCTCCTCATCTTCATCTCCAGACACTTCGGCGTTTTCTTGTCCGGCTTTGGCCATAAGTTGGGCCAAATCTTGTTCGTCCGTCTCCGAGACTGCTTTGGGCTGAAGATACGATAAGATGAGTAGTTCTTGAGCAATCCTGAGGTAACATACTTTCATCTTCACGACCATCGATCCGCCTCGATCCTCAATAGTACTCTGAATCGATTCTATTGCTCGCTCTAGGCGTTCGACAGCAACATACTAGAGGTAACATAGGAAATCTAAGCATCGGAAAATTGGAGCGATGACGTACCTTATCCGTCGCATTTGTGCTCAAGATGTAGAGGGGAGGAGCGACAAGCTTTGCCTTGATAGGGACGGCTTCGCTACTTTGCTTCTCACCGGCTCTCAGCGCTTGCTTGATGGCGTCGATACCTTGGGGAGTATAACATGTCAGCTCGACATCAGCACGAAGTTTAATCGGTTGAGGTGTTAAACGGCGGGCGATGGTAGCAGTCAAGAGGGAGAGGGTACTGGATAAAATCGGTCCCGGTAACGATGACCACACACTATCAGGTTCGCTACGGAAATAAAGCATTGAGTCAGGCGAGGACTGTTCAAAATGCCAATACGTACGTCAAAGAAAGTTTAAAAGCATCGTATGGGTGTCTGTATTTCTTCCCCAGTGGCCAAGCAATATTCTCATACAATTTTTCCAATTTCTCTTCCTCGTTCACACTTCCTAGTGCTCCAGCACCCGCATCAACATCCATACCAACAAAACCATCTTCCTCCTGCGCCTGTTGCCTCGCTTTTCTCATCGCCTTCTTCGATTCCTGTGCTTGAGAGCTAGGATCAGGTATACTGACGGGTTCGCCGTTAGTGTCCAAGGAAGGCACTTTTGAGGCGACATGACGGAGGATAGAGGCAACTGTTTTTGATTTCATGTATCGTTCTTCGCATTTGACAATATCTTCCGGAGAAACACGACGTTTTGAAAGATCGATGTAACCCTTTTCCTTGTCTACACGAAGAACAACGACTACTTCATTACGACCGACACGGATTAGTTTTTGAACTGATCGGATGCGACGACGGGAGAGCTCTGAGAGGAGAATCATCCCCTCTGTGTTGTCATATTCTAACTAAATGATGTTGAGTCAGTTTTTCTGCTTTCTCATTCATTGGGCCTAATCCGTTCGGTTTGGGTTAGAACGCACAAGTTTGACATAGGCACCCATTTCTGCAATTTGGCGGACCTGAACCATGACGAGTTCGTCAACTTCGGGGTATTTCTGTTCGTAGTACCGCATTGTTGTTGAAGATGAAGGCCAGAGATCGTCTTCGGTATTATCAGCAATTAAAGATGACCCTAACCCTAAAAAGTATAAATTGGTTAGTCCCTCATGCTATCGTCGTCGTGACTGTGCTTCTTCGGCTGTTCACTCACTCACTATGGCGACAAGCAATTATCTACTTCAACATCCCTCCTGGCTGTATTCACCATTCATGGGATGTGATGATGTCTTCTCAGGTGAAGCGATGTCAAAGCCAAAGCAAAATCACAGATAGGTTCTAAAGTATCCAATGGACGCTGAAATTTGCCCTAATTTCTGCCAACGTCACTTTGACAAAGTCACCAGTCTAGACTTAGTACATTTTGTGCCAACGCCATTATATCTGTGGTTGGAATTCAAAACAGCAGTCAAACTGACTTCTCTGGCAAGTTTTTGAATGTATATAGTTCGCCGCAGCATTCGATTTTCAGACCTTACCCAAGAGTGGTTATCACACTGATACTGATCCCACACAATTCCTGAACTAGGTGTCTAATCATTTGCTTCGTTATCATCATCATCGCTCGTGCATCGCCCGTGGTCGACAGCATGCTCACACGCAATGCACGTTATACAAATACATGCTCGTAGCGCCTCTAAGTTTTTTTTTCTCTGCCTACTTCAAGTAGATTTTTCAACTTTCGATGGAGAATTCACTGTAAAGCATTAAAAATCAGACCTTTCTTGTTTTTTTTTTTTGGCAAAAAAGAACTTTTCCCAGATACTCACTCCGCTTCCAAAACCTTCAATGTGCAACGAAACTGTCGGACCACCTCTCAAGATATCTACTATGCGAGGTTTCCTGACCGCCCTTCGTACTGCTTTTTCTAAGCCACGTGTTCCGCAAACTAGGTCAAAATTCATCCATCAGTATAGTATACATAACCCGATCTCGGACAGTATAATGACGTACCATTGACAGACATAGAATCCCGAGCTAGAGCGATTTCCTCTGTCAATAACTGTTCAAGATCAGCGCGTTCGTGGTGGATCTGAACCAAAGGCAACTTGAGAATGTTCGGAGTCGCTGGAGAAGCACCATCATCGCCTCGACTACTCGTCCCACTGTCACCTCCCTTTGCATGACCACTTCCTTTCAAAATGTCCGCAAATTTTTCGTCAAGCTCGGAGTTCGTATCCTCCTTAAGAGCTTCTGGATCTCCTTCTTCAGACGAAGAGAGACTTCTGTCGCGACCTCTAGTGGACGACTTTGAAGAGCCAGTTATGAAGATGTGAATATTGAGGATGATATCATCAGGAATGGTATCAAGTGCAGATGTGAGTGAGGACCGGATCCATGAAATGTGTTCTGCGTTGAGAAGAAACGACACCAAGCCTGTCAGCCTACAGCCGCGAAAATGTCGTCCACGATGTCAACATACCTGCATGACGAATCATCCAGGCAAATGTGAGTCTTCGACAAGCAGGTCCACTTTTTTTCGTCCGTCTGAAAAATCATTGATCAGAATTGAATGAACGAGAATCACACATCGTTGGGGACTGCTTACTGGATCATATGTAGAAAGAGGGGCAATGTGAATGAAATACCCGACCCTCCTGCAACCAACACGACTGAGTCGTAACCCATCAAAACAGGCGGAGAGCTATACGGCCCGTCAAGGAGCACACTAAACTCTTTCCCTGTATCAACGAAAGAACGCAATCGTCTGGTGGTCCCCGTTCGAACACGGATGAAGAATTTGAGTTCCCCTCGTGCGGATTGCCCATTATGACCTGAAGTATGATCGTTTGTTCTATTAGGGATGGTAGCGATCGTAAAAGGGTGAGCTTCGAACGGCGATAAGGAAATGCCAGGGAAGGAGAGGTAGACACTCTGTCCTGGACGCCAATAGAAGAAACGAGGTACAGGGGTTGTTAGAACGACAAAGTCGTTTGAGAGGAGTTCTAATCTTGGTTTTGTCGTTGTAAAACCATGCTCCTTCGATTCTGCTGATGAGGACGCAGTTGTCTTCGTAAAGATAGATAGGATAACCCGGAGAATACGGAGAACACGGTCTAGACTCCATAGGAGAATAGCAGGCCAAACAAACTGACCAAACCTGTGTACAAATGGGAATGAGTATTGTTCACCCTGTGCTATCACGAGTGAAGGCTCGCTTACTTGAGACTGGCGGCATGGAAGTACGCAGAGAGAACACATATGACTGCCAAGACAAGATGAACGATCAGGAAGAATTCGTACGCCTTGTCTCTGATAGGACGGATGGAAACGATGGAAAGGATGGTAAGGGCTACGGCGGCTAAAATACCAGCCTGAATTGCTGGTACATATATGCTGACTGCACCTGAAAGCCTAAGAGAGAGAGAGAGAAAACGACCACCTCAATGCCATACTTGTTTCTTCATTATCATTTATACTCACCCAATATGTATCTGTCCACGTAGAACCTTTAAGTAGGTGTTCCACAAGTGATAGTAGAAGACATACCCTTCCTCCGGCGTGGAGCCATATCAGGACTACGACTACCCGGGAAACCATCGAATGAAGGTACAAAAGCTTATGTTGCAATTCATCAATTCCACCTTTCAATCGAACAAATAGCTGGTAACCCCACCTTATCAAAACCTACTCCTGTTAGATCTGATCCATAATTTTTTGAGTACCCTGGCTTTCAATTCGCAGTGTGAACAGAAAGACCTACATGAGATAATATTATTCTTCATTCCTAATGCAGCGATGAGAGGAAGCTGTATTGAGGCGATATTTCCAGCGATATTTGCATAATAGGTAGGGTCAAACCTAACACCCACGGTGGACGTTGCTGAGCGGTTGAGGTGAGAAAACTTGATCGTACGATCGAAATGTCAAAAAAAGCATACTCACTGTTAATCAAAGCCCACGCGAAACAGATAGAGATATAAATAGCCGTAAGCACGACTTCCGCCAGATTCAAGGTGTACGACTGTCCGATAGATATTGTCCAGCGGAAAGATATTGCCTTGAATGTATCTGCTAAAGCATGGGGTAAACGTAAGAGGCTGGCCGATCCGCGCCTTAAATTTTGAGCTTCTGGAGTCCGGCCGAGACTTCGACGGTTGCGTCTATCACGGTAATAACCAAGTCCGAGTCCAGTGATGTTGAATAGAGTAATGAGGAAGATGAATGAAGCGAGGAAGTACCATACTTGTAGAGGATACTTGTTGGCATGGGCAACACGAATAGTACGATCTATGTTGGGAGTTTGAGAGCCCTTGGTTATGGCGTCCACCTTGGTTGGTAGATGGTCTATGATTGAAAATGAAGGTGAGTCTACCATATTTCGAAACCCAATGCCAAGTGGGAGGGACAAAGGATAAGGAATAGGGGTGGAGCGCCGTTGAGCTTCGAAAGAATTCATAGAAGTTTATATAGGCGTCTCCAACCGAAATTTACATTTGATGAGGCACAAATCGGTCCTTTTCCAGGGGTTCAATATCGGAATTGGGAAAAATTCTAAACCGAACACGATGTGGTGCGCCGGAGCGTTGATATTAGCCAACTTCTCTAAATGACAGCAATTTAAAATTTCTCTCGCCTGTCAACTTCTCCTCCTCCTCTTCTTCTTCCCCCTTCTACGCTGAAACAAGGCACATAATAAAATAAGGCTTTGTCGGCCCATAAATTGAAACCACAAATTGGGCTTAGCGTTCCTTCATCATAGTGTCAGGGCTTATCTGATAAAAAGAACCGGCTCCATCGGGCCTTATCTGATTAGTGTACAGATGGATCGATGGCGTAAGCGATCTTATCTGATTAGTGACCACGTTGGTGAGAAATATCTGACGAGAATAGATTAGTTTCCTTCGGCTGTCGGACATGTCGGGAATGCGATGATCTTGGAAGTAACCGTATGAGAGAGAGTATTCTTTCGAAGGAGAAGGAGGCGAATTATTGGGAGGTCTGTCTAGAGACTTTTTTTCTGGAAGACTCGTGGCCTACCTGCCCCTCCCTTCTTGTTCGAAGGCGCTTAGTTGAAGGACGTTTGTCAATTTTGTTCTCGTAAGATACATTCAAGGGCGCGCAGCTGCGCGCGTCCCGCCGGTTACTCCCACAGGCTGTTGCGTAAATCCCCAAATCAATCAGGGTGAGAAAATTTTGATAACCCTAATTTCAAAAATCACAAGAACATTCGCGGGTGGATGAATTTTTCAGGGAGCCCTATATATATTCCCTCGTCAAAGGTCAGTCAGTGTTACGAGCCAAGGGCTCAATCAATCAGACAGTCGTTTACTTAGCCAGCGTACCAAAGCTACTGTAGCTTCTCACTAGATGGAGATGCGGTAAAATAGGAGTCCGAAGGCGACTAGATGGGACTAAAAAAGATGTGAATGTGATGTCGTGGTCAGTCAGAATCATCATCACTCTGCTATGTGCAATTTCAAGTGACAGAGTTTCAACAACGAACACTCGTCTGAAATACCTATCTGTCAAACCCTCCTCCCTTCGCTTACACTCCTGCTCAAGGGGTGGTGATCCTCAGTGATCACAATACCGAGACAGCCATAAATCAATGGGGTAGGGTAGAATTGATCTGTCATCTTTGTCAGTCGTTATATGGCAGCAGCTTGGAACCAGGTAAAAAAGGGGGGGATCAGAAAGGACCTCTCTATATATTTAACGTCACGTCGTCACCAGATTGATTACCGAAAACAAAGGTGACCTATCGATATGTTTTCGATGTGATGATAAGTTAAGTCTGAACGACCAGGTCGTCCTCCCAGGGGGATCAAGGGTGTATCTACCATGCGAAAAGTGGCGTTCCATTTCTGGGCTGGTTTTGCAGGATTCAAATAATAATAATAATAAAAGGCTGGTGAAGCATGGCGGCTGGATGGACAAAAAACCCTGTACAACCCCTGAAAAAGGAGGGTAGACAAATGCCGCCAATCTGAAGTTTGTGTATACGTGGCTGATCCAGAGTGTCCGGCAAAGACTTTGATTTTTCTGCCGTACAATGTAATTCTTGGTTTCTGTACAAGGATAGGAAAAAAGGCTGATTACAACAACAACGGGTCGCGTAGGGGGATAAACAACTTCCCAGACTATTCTATTCACAAAGGCTGCCTCATGCAATATATATATATAGTCCGTCTACCCGTTCTGTAGGAGGAGGAGAGGAGGAGGAGGAGCCAGATTCAGAACGCTTGGGGTCGGGCCGCGGCTTATATAAGCCACGTGCACTATAGTAGTTTTTGTCGATTTCCATCTCCTTCTCCATCTGAACCAGTCCATATCATTTATCTCTTTTTCCTTCTTTCTCTCTGCTCGCCGACACAATCCGCTTGAAGCTTATCTCAAATACCACAACATCTACTCTAGTCAATGTCTACAGTAGATGATGCCCCGGGTGCGGTTGATCCCGATCGTGACAGAGAGAAGGAACTAGACTACGACAAAGAGACCGACAAACACGACCGAACAGACAAAATCAGCTCGAAGCAGCAGCAGCAGAAATTGACATCAGCGTCAACAAAAGGTGCGGCAAAAAAAAGATGTACCTAGCATTTCGTCCCGCTGAAATGGCAAGTCGGTTTTCTTAGCCAAAGACCTCTCCCATGTTCCTTGCAAATTCTTCAAGGTCGGAGCATGCACTGCGGGGTCATCCTGCCCGTTCTCTCATGCCTCTGCAGAACCAGGAGCTCAGAAGGAACCATGTGCCTGGTTTGTCAAAGGAAATTGCAAGTTTGGCCACAAGTGTGCCTTGGCGCACATTCTTCCTGGTCAAAGTATGTCTATGGACCGGAAGAACAAAAAAGCAGCGCAACATGCTGCCGCTTCTGCAGCCCTAACTCTAGTAGGCAGCGATAAAGTGGCGCGGAAAAAGCGAGATGGACAAGGCGGGAACTCTAACAACGCACTGGGACGGAACAATACCCTACTTGCAGGAGGTTCTACAGCTCCAGCTCGTCTTTTATCACCCACCTCAACAGCACCAGCGACAAACCGCTCTCTCATGCCACTCAAAGCTTCGATATCCCCTTCTGCCCCTGCCCCACCTCTGAAGGATACCGATTTCGCATCCTTTGCCGCTTTAGACGAAATGGAGGGTGTTCAGCTTTCTGCTCCGCCCGCTTACGGTAAGTCACCAACTTCAGAAGCTGGTACTTCTTCAGATCCCCCTAAAAATGGTGATCGCCAAGCCAAAACGACACCTTCGCCCATATCGGCTCCTCGTGTGACTACTGCCATGGCTCCCTCAGAATTTGGGCCAATTGGTTCGCCACCAAGTGCAAGTCGAGGCCACAGGTCTGCCGCCGGACTCGCCAATGGCACCATTACTCCTGGAAACTCGCCCCGTCGTCCCTCTCACCTCAACGGTGTCAATTTGGATGCTTCTCCCCAGAATGCTCCTGGACTTGTGTCTAGTTCTCCTTTTTCTGCTCCTGGATCACAGAGCGTATTCATTAACAGTTCTTATGCTGGACATGGAGTAGCGGCTAGTCTGGGAAGCGGACTGGCGATGGGGGGTCGTCGAGGATGGGGGGATGGAGATGTTTCGGCTAGTCCAGTGAAGGGAGGATTGTCGATGCTTCCCTCCTCCGTTCAACGACCATCGCTTCTTAATGGAGATGTTCGAGCAGAGTATCTAGCTGATCTCGACTATAAGGGAGCTGGGCGGAAGCTCAGTGGTGCAGCGGAGGACGGAGACATGGAGGACTTCATTCCAGGATCACTCACAGATCTTTTAACACCAGAGGAACGGAGTAGAAGGATGTCGAAAAGCGGAAGTAATACCAAGCCCCATGTTTCTGCTCTCACTGCTGGTGCACCTTCCAACTCGGCTTCAGATGAGCAAGCAACTACGCCTATTGGAAGCCGACTGGGTCATCGCCACTCCAGCTCTGTTCCTGCCCCATCATTACTGGGTGATACCAAATCTATATGGTCGGGTAGTTGTGTAGGACCTTTGTCAGGTTCACCTCGTGTGCAACCCACGCATAGGGCTACTCCCTCTGCATCGTTGGCATCGCGGTTCGAGGGGCTGGCAGTGAGTGGTCAGCAAGGTACTCACGATATCGGGATGAGCATCAGCATGGGGAGCACTGGTGGTGCGTCGTCTCTTGGGGTGACGTCGCTTAACAATGCATCTGCTGCTTTCCTTGGGTTGCACCATCGCTATCAGAAAAACAAGGCTTCACAGCAAACGCAGTTGGGTGTTGGGGGTGCTGACGCCCATGGACTATCAAGAGGGTTCAGAGGTGCGAGTGGGCCGTTTTATCCATCTGGGAAAGGGAACTTGACCCCAAACCACTTGTCTGGGATGGGATCGAACTCAGGTTATCCTTCCTCCGCCCATGCTCAGCCCACACTTTCCCAGTTGCCTTCGTATCGTGGAGCCCCATCTCCTTTTGATTTGACTCAGCCTATGCATCAAGCCCATCACCAGCCGTCGCATCCCATTGCAACATTCGATAACCAACCTCATGCTGCCTATGGTGTAAGCCGAGGAAGTCGACTGGGAGGAGGGGTTGGTCAACATGGAATGAAGGGAGGGGCGGGAAATGGGGGAGGAGTTGAAGGGGAGATGATCGCAAACCCGTTGTTGTCACCTAATACGAGAGCTTTGCAGGCTCATGCACCGGGTCAGAGTTTACCACAAGGACTCGCTGCTGGATACTCTAGGATCCATGCGCTGCCACCCCTTGGTAATGTGACCTCACCGAAAGCAGGTGGAAGTGTATTCCCATCGTCGGGGGTAGATCCTAGCTCGAATGGGATCACTCGTGTTACCGTTACTCCGGGAGGGGTGAACACCTCGGGTCCCTTACTGCAACGACCACGACCACGATCACCACTGCCAACTGGGGACGTACCTGATGCCCCAACGCCGGTATCGAGAAACCGAACGCCGACGGCTGGTGTCAACGTCCATGTGGGGTTCGCGTCTGGAGACTATACAAGTGGAGGGAGTCCAGGTGTCGATGGTTTACTATCAAAATTGGAGGCGAAAGGAAGATGTGTGTCAAAGGGAGCTGGCAGGTATGTTTCTGGGATTATCCAGTGGTTGTCGATGCTGAAAAAAGTTATCCAGTATATTGAGAACGCGGGAGGATGATGATGAGCTGTTTCCGATGGATGATCATAACTGAGTGTATGTATGTATGTGTGCGCAGGACTGATTTTTTTGGTTTGTGTGATTAATTAATAAGTAGTCAAGTGATAGAAATGGAAGTGTGTGATGTTACGGGTGTGACGTGTTGGGAGTATAAGAAAGGTGTTTTTGTGTTTGTAGTGTGTCGTGTCTATTGGATGGATGATCACATACGGCAGTCGCTGCTCGAGGCAGGGTATCAAGGATCGGAAATGATTGGAGAAGGTGCTTATGGCGTGGTTTGGTATGTTTTATTCACTTGACTTGTTCATTTATTCCTTGACTTGTTCACTTATTCCTTGACTTGTTCA
>Ga0157368_1001098_pt1 | contig 11738 bp, 11 predicted proteins | sample AttbisABBM3_FD_113146 | JGI IMG/M metagenome (GOLD analysis project Ga0157368, IMG submission 113146) | Fungus gardens microbial communities from leaf cutter ant in Botucatu, State of São Paulo, Brazil - Atta bisphaerica ABBM3 | ecosystem: Host-associated > Fungi > Mycelium > Unclassified ...
ATTTCTTCTAGAATCTTGTACTGCTTTCTCTTGTGACATGTGACAATGCGAATGTGACATGTAATGTCATGCTAACTCTAATCCTAAGTCTCAAAATAAGAAATAAATGGAAAAGAATATAAAAATGAGAAAGAAAATAAAAATAAACCAAGTTCAATATTTGCAATTCTTACAGTCATATAGCATGTATTACACATGTTGACCTTAAGGAAAATGCATGGTCTTTAGAATAGGCTGGGTTTAGTGTAGCATAGACTAACAGTCTAGCATATATAAGGTAGATACTTTTGTACTAGGAACTTTACTAAGTTTTCTTGTGTTAACTCTAATATAAGGTTCCTTTCTTGACTTAACACTCTGAGTCTTGAATTGTAACAAGCTTAGTATATATACATTGTACTTGGAACTTTATTGAGTTCTCTTATATTAATCTAATACAAGGTTTATCTTTTATCTTCATACTTTGAGACTTAAGTTATAACATATATGTAGTTTAGAATAGAGCTTGTAATAGTAGTATATATAGTATAAGAACACATCAGAAACTCCTTATTAAGTTCTCTTATGATTCCTATGTCTTGACAAAGTAGTTTTTTTACAACAAGTCTATTTAAATATCAGAGTTAAAGATAGTAGACTTTGTTTTTCTTTTTATTTCATTTTATTTTTATTTTTCATTTTTATTTATTTTTCTATTTTAAACTTAGGGTTAGGGTATAGCATGACATTACATGTGACTGTCACAAAATATCACATATATCATAGTCATAGTCATACAATCATATGCCTAAAAGAATATAAAAGATTCCAGAACAATAATATTATGTAATATATTTACTATATATTAATCTTATGGATAACACATAGTCCTTTAGGGTAGGTTAGATATAGTGTTGCACAGACTACTAGCTTAGCATATATAAGGTAGACGCTTTGTACTTGGAACTCTATTGAGTTTCCTTGTGTAAAACCTATACAAGATTTCTCCTTTGACTTATTACTGAGTTTTAAGTCATAACACTAGGAGAGTGCCTGAGCTTAGCTCTCCATGTTCATAGTCTACTATGTTCCAGTAGACAGATACTTCTTAGGTCTGGAATCTGATCTTTGCTTTTTAACCAACAGTTGCACCAACCACTAATTAAAACTTGATAGAGTTCCTAGTACAAAGTGTTTACCTTATATATGCTAGTTAGTTGGTCTGTGTAAGACCTTATCTAACCTACCCTAATGTTACAACTTAAGACTGAGTATATTGTTATATGTCAAGTTTATCTATTCAAAGATATATCCCTATGGTGGCAATGTTCTTTTAATATGTCTGATATGAGTTCATCTTTCCTACAACATATCCCTATGGCAGTATTGTAACCTTTCAGGTATCTGGTCTTCCATGACAGGAATACTCCTATCAAACTCAATCCTCTATGGCAGAGTTCTCCTATCTGACCCCTTTCAGTATTTCACTACTGAAACCTCTGCTCAGAGTTATATACTAAAAACTCTAAGCATCTTTTATATATCTGGCTTGTATATAAGACTAGTAATTACACTGTAATTTGCTAGTCTGATAATTGACAAAGATAACTTCTATTGAATTTGATTCTGGTATTCAACAGTGATACACCACCATCAATACTCACTTCCCTCTCATACTTCATCTAATTATCTAAAGTTGCAACTATACAGTAGACAGACAGTGCAGCACATAAGCTGAAGCCAAGGTTGTTCTGAATAGTTCACATCACTGAGTTCTTTGTACAAAGTTTCTGAACTCTACACATCCCTGAGACAATCTTGTAAGCTTTTGCCTTCTGGTATGAACCTCATCTAACATGTATAGTTAAAAAAGGAAACTTGTATTGTTTTAACACAAGAGAACTCAGTAGAGTCCTTAGTACAGGTGTGTCTACTTTATGTATAAGTGACACAGGAAGATGACAAGAAGAAGCATCAAAAAATTTATACCAATTGCAGGGCCCTTATTTTTTCCATAACATACATACACTGGTATTTCCGCATAGCATCTGAAGCTCTCTCACACACACACATGAACACCATCCTCAGTTGCATGGAGAAATTCAGTGCACTTGATTCTCACCCAACAAACAATTTGACTCTCACATATGTATGTCACATGTATCATCACAATTTGGTAGAAAGAAGAGTTATTTCATCACCAAAAAGCAGCAGAGATAGGAGGAGTAGATGTCCACTGCGCTAAATTACATTGTCTTGGAAACAAAAGGCGCTCGGATGTCCATGATGTCAGATTTCGGGTGTTTTTCCAAAGAGGCGGTCTGTCTCGCATATGATGGATGCTGTGATAGGCTCCTCTGTGTGCACATGTTTAAGCCAAATACGCGACTACGTCACAAGTCAGGCAGGAACTTTACCCGGATGATGTTGGTAAAAGGGGAGACAACCTCCAATAGAAAAAAAAAAGTCCAACCATTTCGCAACAAAAATCAAACGATTGTAGATTAGTTACAACGCCAAAGCACACATGAAAAAGTCTAATGTAAAAAAAATCCCTAAAAAGTTAGCACTGTCCATTATATAATTGATTCACAGGTTTAGCCCACTGCCACGTCGTCATGTTCACATCTAAAAAAAAAGTCATGAAAAAAAGCCATGAAAAAAAACAAGGTTCAGGTACAACGACAACTCACCCATATAAGCCTCAAGATGATCATTAATATACTTTGCCGTCGGAAAGTCAGATGGATCACATCCGATATTGACCTCATCCTTTCTCTGATAGACGCGAACATAATCAATCAGATACTCTGAAGGAAAGATCATGGTAGACGGATCAATCGTTTGCCAATTGGCTGAGGAGAAAGGGAGGTAAGCGAAGGGAGGATCAAAAATCGTTGCCAACAACTTGGAGGACGTACGGGATATACCCAAATTGAGAATGATACTCATAGGCTCGAGAGGAATGAGTCGTTGGCCGATACCAGTGCCGCCTTGATTTTCAGGATCGGGACCCACAGCAGCAGCACCCATGCGATGGGAAGGAGAGCCATCCACGACCCATTCGACATAACCCGATGTCGGATCATTGGGGTCGCTCCAATATTCGAAACCAAAGACCTTGAAATTGTGGCCGGATCCTTGGAACATGTCACTGGGTACGCGTGTGAGACTGGAGATGGACTGCTGGACAGCAGAACCGTGGTACGAGTTGATGCGTGTGCGAGCCGTGTCGTAGACGGTGTGTTCCTCTGACGTGGCATTGAGATAGAGATAGTCGTGGGTAAAAGGAGCGACTTGGGCGGATTGGGAGACGACTTGGCCTTGTGTATTGTCCTTGTCTTTTTCCGCTTCAAAAATATCGAGTTCGGGGGCACCTCGGCCTCGATATTGGCCAGCGGTATTGACGGGACCTGGATGGTCCGAATTGGGACATGAACATGATCTAAAAAGGGTATTATTTTGAGGAAGGAGGGGGGGAGAAACACGGGCAATCGAGGACCCACGACAATCGTTGGCCAGGGAGCCAGCTGAGTTCAAAGTCATATTTAGAGCGTGAGGCGTTGGAATGGAGGGCAGCGGCCGGGCCAAGACCGTCTGGGTTGGTCTGATTTGGAAAGGTGCCGACGTCACACGAGTCATAGGTATAGGGCCAGGTGCCATCGGTGGTGGCGGCAAAACCAGGGCGAGCTAGGTTGCCCATGATCCACGCGCCAGGCCACTAACCAGATAAGTGAGATTGGGGAGGAAAGGAAGTGAGAACGCACATAGCCTTGAGTATTTTCGTCGGGACCTGGGAAGACGACGGCGACCTCGATGTAGCCTCGGGTGAAACAGAATTTGTTCCAGGATTGGAGCATGCCACTGCGGTAGTTGAGATTGTGATTGTCGAGAGGGGTGAAAGGAGCGGTAGAGTCTAAGAGAAAGGAGATGAGAAAGAGAGGAGGACGACCACAATACCAACGTACTTGGGGTAAGTCCTGGTTGGAGAGTGTCGGTGGAGTCCATGGTGATGACGAGGGCACCATCACGGGTGGTGACCTGCTGAGGGTCGTACCACTCGAGATCACCAGTGGCGCCATACCAGATATCCACGGCCTCCCAAAAGGGATCGTTGCCGGGGTAAAAAGAGCGACCGGGAGTGGAGAACTCGTCGGAAAAGACGAGAGTATAGTCGGTGCCATCGAAGCCAGAACGGGAGAGGGCCTGGTGGGGAGTGTCGGGGTCGATGAGGTCGGGCATGTTGAAGAGAACGGGGGATTGGCCGGTGCCATTGACGCGGATATTGCCAGTGACCTGGGCATTTATTTGTTTGTTCTTGTAGAAAGTGATAACGGGGTAGCAGATGAAGAGGGTGAGGAGACAGAGGAGAAGGAGGAGGATGACGGTGATATTGATGATGCCACGCCAGGGGAAGGCGTGATTGTCGGGATGGTGAGGACCATGGTCGTGGAGGAGGTCGTCGTCGTTGGGGGCGTCGAGCTCGTCCTGGGTGGGGTCATAGGAGTAAGGGACGAGGCCGTCTTTATAAGCACCTGGAATGCCTGATGGATATTTGGAGTCGGCAGCAAAGGAGACGATCGAGTCACGCGAGTTGGAGATGAGGGAGTCTCGGTGTCCTGGGAACTTGGGCGGCACCAGGAGCGGATCGTCCTTGTCCCCGCCCCCGCCTCCCGGCCGATCCCGGTTGTCGGCCAGGCGGTACAGAATCATTGAGCCCCGACTAGGCCGATCGTCGAACATGGCGAGCCTTGAGCCTGGGTTGAGCGGCGACGAGATGAACGATGCCGACGAGGTCGATCGGATCGCGGCCCGGAACTGGTGCTGCTGTGTTGTAAGGGGTGTATCGGCCATGAGACCTTCCATGTCGTCGTCGCAGTCAGGCAGAGGCACAGTGCTATGCGACGACGACGGCGTCGTGAATGGATTCATGGTCATGAGAAAAAAAAGAAAAAAAAAGACAAACAAGCCGTGTGAAACTATCATCAATCAATGGCACATCATCGGCATGTATACTACTCTCCCCGGTGTTGACCCTTCACTTGGCCCTGGAAATGCCGGCAAGTACGGGAACGGCATCGGCTGACGGTGCTCCTCAAATGTGATGGTCGAGGTGGATCGTTGTTGTCGTCGTCGTCGTCGTCGCTGGTATCGCCTGTGCTCGTGTCGATGGCGACGATGACAATGACAGTGATGATGATGATGCTGCTGCTGTTGTTTTGCCACACGACGTCGCCACGCACTCAAAGACGCCCCATCACCCTCACCCTCGGCGGCCAACAGATCCAGCGAGTGACCGGTAATGCCGCCGCCGCCACTCGGATCATCGCCGGGTCTCCGGTACCATGAGTTGTTGCTCTTGAGCATGCCGCGTCCACCTGGCTGGCCGCCGAAACCAGCAAGAGGACGGTAGTCGACAGTGCTTCTGTTCGAGATCCAGGGCAAGCGAGACAAGGCGTGGAGGCAGCGTAACAGTGGATTGAGCTCGGTCGTGAACGAAGGATCGTCGGTGAAGGACGAGTACGACGTTGCCATTTTAATGTAGTCGGTCGCAGGTGCTGGATGGGCTGTTTCGGGTGACTGTTGACTTTTCTGCTGTTCTTGTTCTTGTTGGTTATCTTGGTCATTCTGGTCATTCTGGTTATCTTGGTCCTCTTGGTCCTCTTGGTCCTCTTGGTCATCTTGGTCCTCTTGGTCCTCTTGGCTATCTTGCTGGTCCCCTTGGTCATTTTGATCCTCTTGATCCTCTTGATCCTCTTGTCTATCTTGCGTACCTTGCTGGTCATCTTGCGTACCTTGCTGGTCATCTTGTGTACCTTGCTGGTCATCTTGCGTACCTTGCTGGTCATCTTCCTCATGCTCATACTGCTCAACCTCTGGAAACTCTTTGGCCTTTCGACTCCCATATCTCAACATTCGCTTGGGCAACCTCCTCAGTCCTACCCAAAACCCTCCCACAAACGTGCTCTTTTTCTTTCCACTACTCCCACCCCCCAGCGGTTGAGATGCTCCAGGTATCGGCAATGGTCTGGTTCCCCGTGTTGCCACTCGCTCCATAGGTACTCCCATCCCCATCCCCACCGGCATCGAATACCCCAACGTCCCTCCTTGATATCCACGATACTGCCCTCCAACTCTAGACATCCCCACATTATCACTATCATGTCCCATCGCCTCTCCTCCTCCTCCTCTCTCCTCGTACTCCTCCTCTTCTTCCTCCTCCGTCACATTCGTGATCACGTACCCCCCACTCACAGGTCTCCCTCCACGAACACTCCCATACACACCACTATGCATCGACACCCCATACCCCTGCTGCTGCTGACTCCCATTTCTTCCATGATACAGACTCGGATCAGGTAACGGTCTCGATCCCCTCATCACAGGTGTCGATTGTGCCTGCGTCTCCAACATCGTACTCGGATTCACCCACGATGGCGTATTCGTCGTACTCGCATAACTCAAATAACTATTCCTCATCGTCGCCGTCGTATCTTGTCTCCTCCCATGCGTAGCATCCGCGGCTACCACCGACTGCTGCTGCTGCTGCCGTGAGCGACACTCCGTCTCATTGCCAGGTGGTCCATACGAATGGTACGTCACGTTGGGGTTCATCAAGGTCGAATTTGAACCTTGACCTACACATCTCCTCCATGTTTATATATATCCACACGAGAACACAGCATGGTGTCCAGTCCAACAAGGCATGGTCACCTCATGCTTCATGTACAACCAAGGAAGTGACAACACTCGAATTATTTTTTTGAAACAAACAAGGCGAGATTTCAGTCTAGGATCAGGCCCTATCCTATTTTCCGCGGTCATCGTGAAAGAATTCTATATACACCAAGTACAGATCAGGTACGAAAAGAGAGAGAGAGAGAGAGAGAGAGAGAGACCAAGATGATAATAAAAAACCAGTCAGCATCAATCCAAAAAACATTCGTTTAGTAAAAAAATACTACAAGAAAGGGGGCCACCTAGGAAAATCACAAGGCACTCAAGTACAGTGGGTGTATGTATGTATGCATGTTGGTTACGTATGACATGGGTTTGCAAAATGAATAACGCAGAGCACAAAAGCAAATGAGCATTGACAAGGATTCAGGCAAAATCGTCATTCCGTGGGGATTAAGCAGCAGCAGCAGCAACTTAACAAATGCTCAGGTTGAAATGACACCAAAGAAACCAACCCACTCACCTCGGGTCGTACCATCTCTACTTCTACCAACCAATACTACGTATCTTTCTCACTTTACCCTTCCACCCCTCCATCGATCGCACATCAATCTTATACCGCTTGGTAAACGGCTTACCCAACATGGGAATCCCCCTCTCAAAAACAACGAGGCTCACAGGCTTGCCATCCACATCCGCAACAACATCGTACGATCCTTCCTGTTTCAAATGATTCGGACACCGCTCTTTCGCCCATCTTACATTGATTTGCCTTAGACGAGGATTGTAGCGTAGAATAAGCAACGCCGTTTCAACCATGTTTTCATCTCTAAACCTATGGCCTTTGGTGAGCGAAAATCGCCGGAGTTCCGGGAGAAGGGGAAGTTGTTTGATTAGTTGCTTGAGTTGTTTCTATAAAGTAAACCATATATTGATAATCTACCACCAATCAGGATAAAGGACTTAGGCTCACAGCAGGAAATCCAGTCGTACACATGAAATGAAAATCCGTCAACTTGGGTATCGACGCCACAAGAGTTCGATAAAACAAGGCATTATCCCTCGCTGGATTGCTCACATGGGTCCAAATATCCAACGACGTCAGTGACGTCAGACGTTGCAGCACAGGACACACAATATCCAGTCGACTCTCATACATAGGCTCACAAGTCAAGTCGAGCGTCTCCACTGACTCTGGATGCGGCAGTTCTGCGAGCTGTTGATAGACGCCGAAATAGGTATCAAGGACCGGAAGCGCAGAATGCCCCAGATGCATCGACATCGTCTCAGGAGACATCCAACGCTTGAAATTCCATAGGAACCGGATATATTTTAATGATGTATGTCTTGTGAGAAATTCACCGAGAACTCGCGGATGAGACGGTGGCCCTAGCACGAAAAAGTTTTGGTATCCAAAAGATCCAAGGGTGAGGGTATGAAGTTTCGGCCAATGGCCATTCATCGCCGGTTCAAAGTCGAACACCCGTGCTGATGGAGAAAAGCTGCATATCGCGAGTTCTTCGAGATTCGGGCAGTGTTGGGTAACCATTTCCCAGAACCTAGGTGGCAGCTCTTCAAACGGAGTAAAGAGCTCTGAGTAAAGGAAAGCGGATCAGAGAAAGAGGTGCAGTGGGGGTTGTTTTTGAGCTTACCTGTACCTCCTAAACCGTGTCTGACTATTAATGAAAAGCTAGTAAGGTCTTTGAAATCGAACAACTACACGTTTTTCAAAAGTGAGCTACAATGAGTGTCAAAACTGCAACTACCTACCCGGCTCTGAATATCCAAAGGTCTGGTCCCAACATTGGTGAACACACTTCTGAGCTTGGGGCACCTTCATTTCAAACATCGGCATGATGTCAGTAAACGTCAAATGGAACGATGTGACAGTCAGTGTACCTCTTCCGCAGTGTTTCCCACAGGCGATCGTCCGGCAACTCGAGCCCGTCCCAATCAAAGGTGTGCATATTTTCCAAACTATCGGCCAAGCTCTGAAGTTTTGTGACAACCCAATCCTCATCAAGAGGTTCATCCGGCTTCGGCCAGGAGAGGTAGTAGTTTGGTCGCACAGCCAACTTCTTCACATATTTGCAGATTCCCCGTTGTCGCCCAAGCATATTGAGTGCTATGGAGCATTTTGTGCTTGATTTGAGAACGACTGTGTCGTACATGAACGGAAGAAGGATACGGCGCAGACATGTAGACTAATAGCGAGAATGAAGGATGATATATCGACAAAGAGGGAGAGCTTACGGTAAGGCTAAAGTTGAGGACATCTGGGATGGATAGAAGAGTGGCGATTTTGCGAATGACATCCTCCGGTAGTGAGCCTGCAATTCCACCCCCCAATGGACGCTTTGAGATCCCTTTGTCATTACCTTCGGGCTCCTGGGTATCTGTATCAACGTCCACGAGGCCAAACTGTTGAGCGCTCTGGACTAGGCCCTGCCGCACTGGGACAGAGCTATTGGAGAAAAGGGTCATCAGGCTGTACCTGCGACCCGACCTGAGGTCCCGTTCTTGTTTACCGCGGGACATTTCAGCTGGAGAGGCAATGGACATGGAGGGACTGAGGAACAAGCACTACGGAAAGTACATGCCTGTCTAAGACGAAACGAAGCTCGCACAGCCACCTCCTGATAGATATATTTACAATTACTTATTCTCTTCCTCTCAAACGCCGCATCCCATTCTGCATAAAACTCTGAAATATTCCATAGATCATTCACGACAATCGCTACACAACACCCATCTTCCTGTATGACATCTGCCAGGATCTGGATGTGGTCAGCACTGATTTTTGGCGTGAATGGTATTGCCTGTGCGTTACCTAATCATGATCATGATCTTCAAATAAACCACCCGAGATGATTAAAAACACTATCTGTTTGGCAAGCAACAAATAATCCCTAATTACAGAAAAGAACTCTGCTGAGAGAACTCATGGGATGGAGATGAATATAGTTTATTGGAAGGCAAAAGGTAAGATACACACAATGGTAGCTACCTTGTTTATAAACTTGGAAAAACATACGAGAAGATATAGATATATTATATTCTTCTTCTTTTGAATACGAAAAGGAAGTCAAGGCACCGAGCGTTTGGGAGTTTGGGAGTTTGGACTGTTCCCACCGCTTCAGGCCTGTCTACTCTAAAATCCAATTTCCTCTTGATCACTTCCAAATTCGGCGACCAACAGATATTTATTTACACTATCGTCTCATCTCGAGACTTGGTCAGTTACCTTTTCCAAGTGGCCTGAAGACGATGACAACGAACTTCAACCGTGACCCCTGCTGGTCAATCCGAGTCATCGTATCCCCTTATAAGATCTCGATATCCTCCAGACATTGACGAGCGTAAACAAGAAGTCACATACGGATTCCGATCTTGAAGTTGAACAACATGGCATTCCCAAAAAGCTGTCTGGACAACAAAACCCCTAATGTCGAGGTTAACAACCTCTATTTTTGCCAAAGATAAGTCTTTTTATACTTATACCAAGGTCTACCAACAAATGAAAAATGTACAACTCAAGAACAGTAATAAGGAGATAACAGCTCAATCGGTATGACCCAAACTTTCCCGCGCATTCTCAGTTACTTCTATCGCTCTTTGTAACTTTTCTGCTTGACCAACATGATCCGCATGGTCTACCAGATGTGTCACCTCGATCCTTTCTCCGGTGTGCTCCCGGGCTCGGAACAGGAGTCTTTCCGTAGCCCACTTCATGTATCCACTCTTGGTCGACTCCCAAGGTCGCTTTCCAGGTTCAGAAAGCTCGACCCGAGTAAGTGCAGCGATGGTCGTAGAATCAAGAGGATCAAGTGAAGAGCAGGCAGTGTACATGGAATCGAGTTTGGAAGGTAGAGCGGCTAGAGTTGGAAAAGAGGGGTGTTGAAGCACAGCGAGTTGTTGGAAACATCGTTCGGATTGGCGACGCTGGTAGGCTGATGAACGAACAGCGAGGGCTAGCACTCGTTTGAGTTTTCGTTGCTAGAAAGAATGAGCATCTCATGGATAATATCATAACATAATAACATACTGCATCAATCTTTCGCCGCAGTTCCTCGATATGGTCCAACAACACTTGCTCTTGTTCGGGGGTAGCAGTGAGATCAAGTTTCTCGTGGTGGGGTAGCACAACAGGCAGATCTTGAGGAACAGCAAAGATGTTACGAAGTGACCAAGCTTCAAAAAAGTCAAATGCAATGTCGGTATGATACTCGAGTAGGGTTTGGAAAGCTACAAGCCCTTGTTCCACCTCCTGTGTGCCATCCCAATCGCCTCCGAGTTTCTCTGCCCGTTGGTCCATCCATTTCTGCAAAAATTCCTCCATTCCATTGACGCCATCCTGCACAGCTTGGTTGGCGACATTGATAATATCGTCAAGGAGAAGTTGAGGGGAAAAGCCCAGGGCTTCACAGACAAGCAAAGGACGCGCACTCATTTCACGCGTCTGTCACGCGCCTGTCACTTGTTCAACGTTATTAATTACCTAATCATTATTAAACCCTCCACTGTTGGAGGGTGTTGAAGTAAGAATATAGTGTTCAATAAGCCCTTGATACACTATGTGTCCTTGTACATAAAATAAAATGCCTTCTGAATGTTAGAAAAACCAATTTATGTGAGAAATGTGGGTAGCACTTTCAACAAAGAAGAGCCAATCAAGCACACAGTAGATGTAAATATCTTGACAAGAGACACAGAGAGAGAACAGAAATTGATATGGTGAGAGGAAAAAAGTAGAATTTAATTTTTGGGAATGCCAAGGCCTACTTTCCATAATCCAGAAATCAACTGGAAAATAGGAGAAGTCAAAATAACAAGATGTCCAGAGGAATGTGGAAAACGGTGGAGGCAAAAGCAAGGAAAGTTGGGATAGCAAAAATAGAAGAAAAAAAAAGAAAAGGAGGAGGCAGAAAGAAAGGTGGAAGGAAAAAAGAAAAAGAAAAAAAAAGAAAAAAAAGAAAAGAAGAGGTAATCAAGAAAACAAAGATTAGGAAAAGGAAATGTAAATATGAAGAGGTTGATAGAGGAATGGGAAATATGGGAGGAGAAAGAGAAGGTAATAAAAC
>Ga0157368_1001099_pt1 | contig 11736 bp, 9 predicted proteins | sample AttbisABBM3_FD_113146 | JGI IMG/M metagenome (GOLD analysis project Ga0157368, IMG submission 113146) | Fungus gardens microbial communities from leaf cutter ant in Botucatu, State of São Paulo, Brazil - Atta bisphaerica ABBM3 | ecosystem: Host-associated > Fungi > Mycelium > Unclassified ...
ACAAAGTCCTCATGGTCCGTGCTACTAATAATTAACCCTGCCCTTATGTCCATGCTCCTTCCTCATGTTTGCCTCAAGGTCGCCATGTTGTATACATGTGCCCTAACATCATCTTTCAGATCCTTTTACTACGTTCTAGGCCTATGAAGTCACATCATGTGACATGTCATGTGACTGCGATTTCATGTGCCTCTTCATCATCACTAAAAATAAAAATAAAAATAAAAATAAAATCAAGAAAAATAGATAAAAGAAAAAGAAAAAGAAAAATGTTAATGTCCAAAGCGTTCCATAACAAATAGAGTATATGAAAGACCAAGATAGTTTTTGAATGAAAATGATGTCAAAAGCATGTTGTGTTTCAAGAATGATGTCAATGATGAAGTTGTTCTTGCAAATGTTTTGAGAGAAAATTTTGATATTCTTCAAAATCATGCTTGAATGTCATCCACAGCTGAATGAATTGATTGTCTTCTGTTCTCACAAAGCTCTTGATACTTTTTAGCATGCCATTTATGATTGAATCTGTGTTTCCAGAAGAGATAATAGTTAGAATCTGCTTGATAATCACCTTGATAATTTGAACACTTGAAAGAGTGAAGACACAGCTTGTCTTGTTTGGTTTCTAGTCTAGAAGAATTAGTCTTGGGATTAGCTTTACAACACCAAGTGAAGTATCTATGATGTTTAGATTTATGGAGGCCATTATACTTTATATACTTATCTCCTTGAATTCTGCATGAGAATATTATATGTTTCCACTTCTAGCAATTCTTGTACTGGGGAACTCCAGAATTCATATTTATACCTCAGATGGTTGCAATATAGCTCCCAATGTTGAAAGACCTGTTAATAATATTTTTAGCATTAAACCTACTTTGAGCATTCCATATGTTTATCCAGATGATAGCTATATCAGATTTAGGCAAAGCTTTGATGACTCATAGTTTTGATGCAAGTGATAAGTTGTTGAATACATGATTGAACTTGATAATTGTTTCAACATAATCTGACAAGATAGAGACATTAGAATTTTCATTGAGATAAGGAATACCTATTATTTTTAGATAGAATTTTGCTTGTGAGAGCCTAGGTGATTCAATATGCTTAGAGTTGATGTTTTCCACATTTTTGACAAAATTTTCAATGATCTGAATGTCAGAAGATTATGTTATCTTATTAGTGACAATAGTTACATCTATAGGTTCTTTTCAAATATAATCTACCATTATGTCTGATTTAATACTTTTAAGAGCACTATTAATGTTAGCTACATAATTGCTGGCAGAAATCATGAACTTGTCAGTATTCTTTTTACTTATGAGAATAATGATTTGTTTACAGGAAGGATCTTTGGTAGTTATTTTGATGTGAGGTTTGGACTTACCAGAATTGTTTTATAATTTTTTGTATATTTTTAATTTTCTTAGCTGGCAAATTGAAGTAGTTTTCCTTTGATTTTAATCCAACAAGGCTCTTTCAATGATTAAGAGTATGAAAATGTTGGGTAATTCAACTAGGAGTTTGTTGCTCTTCCACAAAAGACTATTATGCAAAACATATATTCTTCCTGTTGCTTTATATGGCTTCCCTCTGTAGTTTTTTAAGAATGCTCCTCTGTCTCATCCTCTTAAAGAGCTTAGAAAAATATAATGAAGAGCTGCTTTATAGATTACTGGAGCTTTTCAAACATCTCCTACCTGGGGAGTTGAGGCCATTGCAGGTCTCATATCTATTTACTTCCATCTAGACAAGATCAGTGGATGTCAACAATTGAGAACAGTATTTCTGCCTTCAAATCATATGGTCAAGTTGTTTTTGGAATATTATCATTCAAACAATTCATTACTGCATTGTCTTTCCTTGGATAATTTGACCTCTAAGCAAAGACTTAAAGGTCAAATGTTCCATTGTAGATGGCAATAATTGTCTTAATGGAATCTTTCCTGCATTTAACCCTCTGCATAAAGAATTGACTCTTGGTTTTCAATTAGTAGATATTTTTTCTAATTGTCTTTCTTTTAACACTGTAGACCACAAAATTAACAATGTCAAGGTCTCCCATCTATGCAAACTCAATAAAATCTTCAAAGACTCCCTACAGAATACCAACACTGTTGTTGTTATATCTGATACTAGTGTCAAAAACAATGTTGCTATGTCTATGGCTCACATTTATTTGAGACAAAACATTATTGCCAAAACTATTCATCATGCCATCAACATCATATCAACTAAGGCTGAATTATTTGCAATTAGATGTGGAATTAACCAAGTAGTTCAAGTTACTGACACTTCATGCATCATAGTAATTACTTAGAGCTTTTTTGAGAAGAACAATCATAACTACATCAAATTCTGGGATTGTCCCAGTAACACCAAATGGTTTCATCATTCGATTGTCAATAAGGAGACTCAGAAATTCAACCTCAAACTGACTTTCCCATGTAAATTGTCATGGGACTTCAGCATGAAAGATGAATGTGACTTGATCATTCAAAATTGGCAAATGATGTTCAAGTGTCAGACCTCAAGGGGAATCACTTCCTAGAGTTACTTGACCATGACTTCTGTCCAATCCAACCCACTTATACAAGAAATGATGCTTGGCTAAAAACTATTGGTTTCTCAAACTCCCTGTGTGCAAGAGTGACAAGAGCAATTACAAACCATGCTCCTATAGGCAAGTATTATTGGGATCTTATCCTATCAAGGTTGAGATGACATATCCTTTACAAGTGTAGAAGGTATAACAATTATTGGAATCCAAATAGGGAGTCTTTTAGCCACTTCATCCTTGAGTTTAATCCTGGGGCATTTTTCTTCCATGGAGGAATCACTTAATAATTATCTTTGTAGTATTTTTCCTTTTCTTTTGTCCTTTTTCTCTCTTTTCTTTGCTTCTTTTCTCTATGTAAGTAGTGACGTTGTAGCTACCACGGTCTGCCACTGCACCCCATGTAATAAATTGTTGATTTAAAAAAATATGATAGGATCACTTCTAACATAATCTGTGAGAATGAGCTGAGAATCTGAGAATGAGCCTCTTGCACATCTATTAGCGGCCCGGCTTGCCGAACTCCGACAGGACTTGCACAGTCCGTGCCTCTAACTCAAGACGCTGCAACTATCGCCTTGTACCCATTATCAGAAGAATAGTGTCTCCTGCCCATCAGACTCTGAATCACTCATGTTACAGAAAGAGGGGGTGGTGTTGAAGCCAGATGAGGTACGATCTTTACTCGCCTCGTGTTTGACTAAAAGGGTCTCAGACGTTGTAGCACATTATCGATAGATCTAGTTCTGCCTTCCAGAATAACAAACGTTCACAGTCAGGCAGCGACGCGTTAAAGTGTCCTCCTACGAAACGAGTTAGAGGAGAGAAGAATGGACCGAGGGAAACCAAAGCACAAGAAAGACCAAGGTGCCTGATTGCGAGGAGAGGACAGCGTAAGTGGTCCAAAAAATGACTCTGTCTCTCGGAGTTTATTGATTTGTACTCACAGCAGCCACGAGATGTTCGACGAAACTTCATTGGACAGTAGTTCCTGGTCCGGCCTCAATTCAAGCTACTCTCGAAATGAAGTCAGCGGACATACGCCCTCGACTGTGGTCAAGTGTAAGTCTAACAGCTTCCCACTGCCTCATTAATTGTGATTCTTGTCTAGAGTCGAGAAGAGTTGATGTCCGCTTATGTTGAAATTGCCGGTTCGAAATGTACCAATAATATCTCTTGGAGATTCACTGAAATGCCTATCTTAATTTTGGATGAAAACCTCATGTCATTGGAGAAGGCAAAGGACACAAATGAATTGTGTATGGACGTGGTTTTGTGGGCCTGTTTCTTCGTTTCTCCCGTTCCTTTATTTACTATCATACAGTCGGCGTAAATTCCGTTACAAGCAGCTATCCCGGTCAACGGGTGACTCCTTTGCTGGGGTACAACAGCCTGGAACAGAAACTCACTGGGATGGGCCATGCAAGGGAAAGATTTCCCCAGCTACAGTTTCTACTAATCAGAATGCAATGTTTGCAATGTTGAATTCGGCGAGCTACCAGACCAGAATCACAAAAAAATCTTCTCTTCAAGATTCAGATCCAGCCCATGCGCCTAAGCATATCATCCACCAGGTTATTCCGACATCAGAAAACGTCTCTGTCACTGTAACCAGCGAATCACGGTGGAAAGCTCGAATAAAACAGCCTCCAATCTCAGAGACATTCCCTGTCTCTGTCCTTCCTCTAAGTTCAGGCCTTTCGCAGGGGCCAGAGGGCCTAACTACTCACCTGCAAGAGGTGGAAGTTCCGGATGGGGCAAGTACCTTCTTGCCTCCCAACAACCTGCCTCAGGTACATGGGCTCTCTTTCTCAAAGGTACCTGCGTCAAGCACTTCTTCGACACCCGAGGTACCCGAGCCATGTCTGATGCAGCAATCCCTGGACCGGTATTCTACAAATCTTCTAATGCCGGAGATCGACTCTGAAGGAGTTGAGACTGAACCTATGTATACACCTTTTCCCGAGCGTCGTGCAGACGAGTTTACAACTCGTTCCGTTGACGGTCCGATCGTAAAGGTTAAACATGGAGATAACGAAACTTGCAACTGCTCGAGGATAGGGTTCGGTAGCGATTACCTATCTGGTGGAGCTGTCCTCTTATCCCGGGCTGATTGGCAGGTTGACCACAAACAAGAGTCTGGAAAACCTGCAATAACCTTGACTGTCCCCGTAGCGTCACCCGCTCCGCGGAACTTCCATGAAGAAACTAAGGTTAGACAACAAGTTCTTCCCTCCCAAGGGGCGCATGTTGTTTATCCACTTGTCCCGACCCTAGTCAGAAACATTGCACTTCGGGACACTGTGGAGACAAACACGAGACACCCTAATGATGTCCGTGTTCCCTCTATACCTTCACATGTCTCCGATCCCAGATTATCTGTTCCTTTGCTCGATAACACCTCCGTCAATGTCCCGCCCTTTACAGGTACCACCTCATCCCATTTGCACGAGGTGCAGACCAAGGCAGAGGCTCTTGTGCCACGGAAGAAGAGAAAACTGTCAGAGGAGGTAGCATCAACTGATTGTGACCAACACGGTGAATTGTATACCGATAACTCGACCATTTATACTCCTACGCATATTAGTTCACACGAGTTCGGCTTCGATCAAAATGCAAGAACAGCAACAGCAGTCCTGCGGAAACAGAAAGAGAAAATGCTGGATCTAGAAGAATACAAATTACCTTCCCTTTCCGCTGAGCGGCCGCATTCACCAGAGTGCAACAGTGGCAAGAATGACGAGCTTGCTGTCATGAGGTCGACTGTCGGCCCACCAAGAACGAGAGTAGAAGACTTGCCTCCATCAGTCCAGGCATCGCCGACGGTAGTACCCGCTTCAAACGACACTTGTCGTAGGGACCGGGTAAACTGCAGCCCAGTTATTTCGGCATCTGAAAGTGTCAAACTCAGAAAGCGAGGCGGACGGGCACCTCAAAATTCACAACGCCCTCTCCAATCTACTGGCCAGTTCGCGCCTTCAAAGATCGATCCTGTTGGTTCCTCAATGTTGCCTTCGTTCGTTGCAACTTCAGGGTCTATCACTCCCTCACACCCCAGAGTCCGAGAAGAGCCAACTACGGCTATACTTACACCCACACCTTTACCACCTCAAAATCCGCAACCCTTTATCCAATGCACTGCACAGTCTGTACCTCCGAAGACCAATCTTGTTTGTCCCGCAGCGTTCGTGGCAGCCTCGGGGTCTATCATTCGGTCTATCACTTACCCACGTCCCAAAGTCCGAGAAAAGCCAACTACGGCTACATTCACACCCATGCCTCTACAAAAAGAAGAGAACGGGGTGCCAATACCGATTCCAGATGAAATGCGAGCTCTTATCGATGCATATGTTAAATGCATTCCTGTTGGTGTATTTGCGACAGAAGCGCAGATTAAAGGGTTCTGGGGATTGGATTTGGCACGCAAGGAGGAGTTCGGGTGTTCGTTCATGGGGTTTTACAGGGTCTCAAGGATTTGGGAGTGCTTGGAAGAGGAGGAAGCGAGCACTGGAACGAACGGATCAGAATCTAGAGGTCTTGGTCAGGTTGATGGTACTATTACTGCGAGAGTTCACTGGAAGTTCCGAATGAAGTGGGAACCCGGTGGTGAGGATTGGCAAACTGTTGGGCGTGACGACCTTTCCTCGCCATGGTGGAATCCATCATTGAAAGCGAAAGGACTCTCAGCAGTGTCTCAGCCGGAGCTGGAGGATTCAGATGAGGAGTCGACTGAAACCTATCGTTTGGCGAGGCGGAGAAACCCGAACTTTCCTCGACGGCATTGTTTCTTCAGTCAATCCTTCTTTAGTGTACTCCCTCTGCACCTACTCGCACCTGGAGGCGTTGAAATGCCAGACTCTTCTCTACCGAGAGGTTGGTATTGTCAGGATTGCGGGAAGCTCAATTTTAGGTATCATCTTCGGCATTGGCAATGCCGTAGTTCTTACTGCAAGGTATGCGGTGCTATGTATTTCTTGATAGGAATCGAGACTGATTAGTCTGAATCACTAGCACAAACCTGAGAACAAAGGTTATGCAATCGAGATTGACCGAATGCGTGATCCTCAAGATAACCTGCCCCTGTCACTTCCTCTCAACGAGCTGCCTAATCCTAACCTGATTTATGTTCATGTTCAAACGCGAGGTTGGAAGGACCAAATGAAGTCTTTCACTTACAGCTTTACCATCAATGCCAATGAGAGGCCTATAGTGGTACGACATGTTTTCACCTGCAATTTGAAAACATTACAGAAGAAACCCTCTGAGCTGCTGAGCTCCATACAGATACATGTGCCATTACGCCGGCCGACTGGAGATGGCAGTTCAAGTTGCGCAGTTCTACCTCCCAGGTTTGGTCACACTGATTGAATCAATTACTTCCCTCCAGATCCGTATTTTACGCATTCCGTGAACGATCTAGGCAGCTCTCATTCGTCTTGGGATTCTGCACCAGATTGCGTGCGAGAAGCAAAAGAGTTGATGCAAAGTAGAGTAAGAAAGTATGGTGCAATGCCCGAAACGAATATCAACATATTAAAGTTGGACATCTGGGCCTGGGTGACTGCAGGAAGCAAGAGGGTGAGTTAGTTTGAATGGCTTTTGACTTATGCTTACACTGTGTTACCAGACTTCAGACCTACTTTCCGCCAAACAACGTTGTACAATCATCATGTGCCTTGGATGTGAAACAGTTATGAATATTAGGCCAAGGTCATCAATGACATTGGACGACAGCCAAGCGCACATACCCGATCTCGATTCATTGATTCTGATGAACAATGAGGAAGATCGAATTTGGCCTATTCAACCTGGAGAAGCGGAGTCGGAGATAGCACCAGAGGAAACCGACAAGCGGAATGATCCACTGTGGGTGGCTCCGATACGACGAGAAGCAGTCAAAAAGACCCGGAAAGCCGGAAAGTTGTCACTTACCGTGAGTCTTGTTCACGGTGACGTAGTGATCTTGGAAGGGGATGACTTTGAGGTATGGTTCTCGGTAAATTTCGTGACCCGATCTAACCATTGACATTCATGACTAGTATTCTATCAAACGTACGGGAACTAGTATCTGTAAGTCCTCCTAACTCCTTCGGTCGTTCTTTTCTCCTTACCGCCTCCATAGTATTGATTGGGTCCTGACTGATGGACACGTCATGCCGAGCGTTCTTGCCAACTGGAAATAAAGGCGAGGAGCTTCTAACCGTCTATACATGGGCAATGAAGTTAGATAGTCCGTGAGAGGTGCTGGAGTAGTCCATTTGTCATGTTGTGCATACAGTGTTGTGGATTTGAGTATACCCGAATGACAGCCTTTCGGTAATTGCGTAGAACTGACCCGAAGCGAGCGTCTACTACTTGTCAACCACCCACATCAATGAGTACTATCAATCCTCCTGCTGCGAACAACAAGACGGCTTCTGACACACCAAAGTGGGGCAGGTGTATGTAAATTCATTGTTAGTGTCATTTCTGTGTGCTGATTACTCTATTATTGTATCTAGTGTTAATTTGTGGTGGAACAGACTGGTACGTATGGGGTTCTCACAGTCGTAGGATTTCAACCAAGTGACTTCTGCGTTCCCCTATGGACACATAGGCCTAGACTAGGACGAAAGGACCGCTCGGGCACCATAAACACGGAAACAGGAGAACTATTGTGAGTACCTCTGCGCTGCCGGCGATTCACGAGCACACTTTGCACCATCACTTCCTGCCGCGACAGAAACCCAGATTTGTTGGAACCTAGCATCCTACGATCTCTTGTCAACGTCAAAATAACCTCAGTGCATACGTCCTGTGCTAGCTGCCATTTTGTCGCAATCGACGTCGATGGGGATGCGTGGCTATTTGGAAGGAATGGATTTTCTTGCTTGGGCGTCTCCGGCGAGGAATACATCTCGGAGAACGCGCCAAGGCTAGTGAAAGCTAGCGAACTAGGCGCAGCGAAGGGGACCATATTTGTCTATGCTGCGTGTGGCAGGAATCACACGCTTCTGGTGGGAAGCGACGGGAATGTCTGGTCGGCTGGAGCGAATAACTTCGGCCAGGTGCGCAGTTTATATCCACCTTAGCTATCATTGAATCTTCTAATCACTCAAGTAGTGTGGTCATTCTACGTGTCCCGAAGTTGCACATTTCAAGGCTGTTAACGTCACGTATGACGGTAGTAAAGAACACGTTGTACAGGCTTCAGCTGGGATCTCTTTCTCTCTTGTGTTGACAAACACTGGCAAGGGTATGAGCAACTCCATGTCTGCATCTACTTGAATTGGCTGAACTGTATGTCCTCAGTGTTCTCTTTTGGTAGTGCAGAGAAAGGCCAGCTTGGAAATGGAACGACCGGGGGGCGAATTACTACCGGGAACAAATCCACCTTCGACATCGAAGACAGGCCTAGTGAGTGATTCCTAGCATCTTTGATTAGACTCTTTCCCCTAAAGATCTTGGATAGTACATGTCAAAGAACTCGATGGGAAGAAAATTGTGCAGATTGCTTCAGGACAGCAGCACAGCTTAGCACTCGATGACACAGGGTGCATACGTTGCTACGGTTCCTCCCACTCTTTCGTATTAATTATTCATTTGCAGGGTAGTTTATGTATGGGGTTATAATGGATACTGCAGGCTCGGGCTCGGGAATCAAGTTGATATCCTTAAACCCAAGCCCGTGCCGCAAGTAAGATTATGATTCACTCTTTGTTTTCATTCTCGGTTACTGAGAGTGAAACATCAGTTCTCTGGTTCGGACGATGCGTCACTTGCCTCTGCGGTGTCCGCTGGTCCCACGAATTCCGTAGTATTAGATAGGCAAGGAATGTATTATATGGCTGGAAAGGTACGACACAGTCAGAGATTTTTGTGCGTGCATGTACTCATCTTGATTCAACTTCAGTGGAAAAACAGTGGCGAGGGTGCGTCAAAATGCCCGACGCAAACTTATATGCCTGATTTAAACATTGCAACTGCAGGATCGTCGGGTTCCCCTTATTCTACCTTCCGCTTTTTGCAGGACATCATGTCAGTCGCTTTTGAAGGACCTTGAACGGTTATGCTGTTAGGCTGACATTCATTTGTCCAGGGGTTGTAAAGTTGTACTTGCGCGTTCTGGTGGAGTGACACACTGGCTGATCACACCTGACGACGACGGAACTCCTATGACTGCTTGTTATGGGCAAAATGCCACAAATGGGGAGCTTGGCTTTGGAGTTGATGAACCTAAAAGCTCAACAAGGCCAACAAAGAATATTCCCTTGCAGGATATCGAAATTCTCGAGTAAGCACAATTTAGGTTTGGTGATGAATATGAGATGACTCCGCTTTGGTAGCATTGCTGCGGGACAAAATACCACAGTGCTCTTAGCAAAACCCAATGGAAAGTTTTCCGATCTGCAGAGGCACCCTTATGATGTTCAACCTCCCCAAGAATGCGTCGGATGTAAAAAAGATGATGGTGACCCACTGGAGTGTGATAAAGTACTCTCGAACTCTCCCCATTTGAATATTGAACTGACCCCTCGTTCAAGTGCGATTCTCCATGGCACCTCAAGTGCCTGAACCCACCTCTTGACGCTGTTCCTGACGGTGAATGGTTCTGCCCCCAGTGTCTTGATGACCCTGGTGCACCCGTTGGTCTCTGGAGGGATACCATGGCCAAACGTAAGAGGCAGAGAGCTGAGTCATCCGCGGATGGCGTACGTTCAGAGGATAGATACAAGAGTGGTGCGTACTAACTGTGTTTATGATCAATCAGCTTCTTTGATGTGACCTACTCGTCGTCTTTGTAGGTCCGAAGAAAAAGAAACAGTAACCTGTCTCTTCTCTATGGAGAATGGTGGTGATTTCTATTTCCACGGATATGAGGCGGTAAATTCGTGTGATATTTCCTTCTGACATTCCCAGTATCCCAATTCTATGTATACTTTCCTGGTTTCGCCTCTCGGACCCTGGGTAGTAATGCATCCCATACGATCTCTGTACATATTTCTTGGTATTGACGCAATTTGTTTGGGCCGTGGTATTATTAATATTCTCGAAAACACCAATATAGTCTTTATGTCTTATCAAACTCGGTGTTTGAGAAGGGTATATTTAGGTCAGTCTCAGTAACAGGGGTTAGCACTTTTGGTGAATCCTATCTTCCCATGCTGCTTGATCAGCTCAAAAATAGCTCTTGGCTTGACTCAAGTTGTAGTCTGTTTTTGAGCTGATCAAGTAGCACATGGGAAAAATAAGACTTACCAAAAGTGCTAACCCCCTGTTGTTGAGACTGACCTAGCTTCTCAGATAGGGAAGCAACTGATTTCTGTCCTATTATATATATCACCTCAGGAAAAGTACAAATTTATGTGAATTATCCTTTATATTCAACCTCAGCTAAGTATCTCTATAAGGTTGGTCCAATTCTTGATAAGCTTTATAGAAAGTACTAGACTTGTTACTAGCTATATAACTAGTAACTGCTCTTATCTTATTCTAATCCTCATTTGCTATCAGTAGTACTATATCTAGATAATTATCACTAAAGTTCCTGAACATTTGCAACTTTACTGGTAAGGCTGATATTAAATAAACATTCTGCTTATTCATACTCATAACTGTGATCAGCACAGCAATACTAAGTGATAATGTGCAGCACTTGTAATGAGTCACCAATAAGTACCATCTATTTATAATAGCACAACCTATATACTATTGTAGCAACCACTCGCTGGAATGGCACTCGTAGTATGCTGACTTCAGCAAAGCTCTCAATAGGCTATCTAGTAGTGGAGATTACAAGAGAACTCGACAAGGAGCCCTTGCTGTATTAATCCTCTATATATACTACAAGCTCCTGGTCTGTGCTACAACAATAATTACCTGCCCTTATGTCCATGCATCGTTCTCATGTCCTATTACTCATCCACATGTGTTTTCCTTAAGGCCACCATGCTTCCTACATGTGTCCTGACGTCATACCTTTAATCTCCACTGTACATATGCACACCATGTGTACACCATGAGGAATCCATGTCCCTTGACGTCATCCCTAACCCTATCTCTAATCTAGACTCCTCTCAATTCTTCTAGACCATTTTAGACACTATCACATGACTTCCAGGTCACATGCCTATCTCCTATCTCTCTTCTGTTGTAGACTAATAATTATAATACTTAACCCTAACCCTAGCCAAAGTCTG
>Ga0157368_1001100_pt1 | contig 11732 bp, 8 predicted proteins | sample AttbisABBM3_FD_113146 | JGI IMG/M metagenome (GOLD analysis project Ga0157368, IMG submission 113146) | Fungus gardens microbial communities from leaf cutter ant in Botucatu, State of São Paulo, Brazil - Atta bisphaerica ABBM3 | ecosystem: Host-associated > Fungi > Mycelium > Unclassified ...
TCTTAACATCTACTATACAAAGTCTGTCTTTCACAATGGCCACCTTTCTCACAACACATTCTAACAGTAGTGATGCAACCATCTAAATATTCTGTCTTCCATGATAGGAATACTTCTATCTAACTCAGTCTCTTATAGCAGAGTTCTTACTTCTATCAGTGTCTCACCACTGAAACCTCCACTTAGGGTGATAGAGGCTATACCACTGAAACCTCAAGCATCTCCTATATTATATACTTTTATATAAGACTAGTAGTTACACTATAATTCACTAGTCTGATAATCAACAAAGATAACCCTTATTGAACTTGATTTCCAGTATTCAATGGTAACACACCAATCAGTACTAACTCCCATCTCAGACTTTTTCCTCCCACCTGAAGTTGCAACTACATGGTAGATAGACAGCATAGTACATAAGCTGAAGCTAAGGTTATTCAGCAAGTTCACACATCTCTGAGCTAATCTTGTAGACTTTCACCCTTGGTATTATGGTGCACTTGGATACTAATATTTTTCTTGATTTAATATTTATTTTCTTTTTCTTTTCTTTTTATTTGATGATGAAGAGATATATGACTACAGTCATATGACATGACACATGATGTGAAGTCATAGGCCTAGAATCTGGGAGAAAGAACTAAAAGGATAATGTCAGGGCACATGTATATAATATAATGTCCTTATGGAAGATATGAGGTTGACATATAGTAGAAGTATGGATTATATATGGACATTAGGGTAGGACTATTCATTGTTAGCATAGACCATAAGAACTTTGTATAAATAGGATAGCAATATATTAGAGACTCCTTGTCAAGTTCTCTTATAATCCCTACTTGATATCTATCTTGAGATTTATTGCTTGTGTTGCTATTGGTTTTTGACTAGTAGTTGCCACAACACTTAGTGTGAATCATGCCTAATATAAAGCCTTGTTGTAATTCCAAAGAGAAAAACTGTACAATGTGATTGAAAGAATGCATGTTCTATAGAGTAGGCATTTTTGATATGGTAGTAGACTTCATGTTAAGTTATCTAATATTTTTATACAGTTGATAGTGGACAGGGCCTTGTTAGTATAAAACTTGATATGTTGATGAAATATGAGTTTTCAATTGAAGATAAACCTGAGATATTGCCAAGAGTCTTTAAGATGGAAGATAGGGCCTAAGATCCAAAGGTAGAGGATTGAAAGTACCATGTGACCTAGAAAAATAGAAAACTTCAGTTTTCCCATGTTCTACTATGAGACCAACCTATTATAGGAGAGATAACAGAATGTTGTAACTACAAAATAAGTTGGTATTTGAAATGTTAAAAGATTTCTCTTGAGAGATGAAAAGACTATCATCTACAAACAAAAGAAGAGATACAGGTATTTTTTGATTTTTGATTTTTTTTTCAAAGACATGAAGAACTGGAGCAATAAAAAGAGCAAACAAGATAGAAGAAAGTGCCAATTACTGACCAACATTTATGTCCACAGTGAAAAAGAAAGAAGTAAAACTATTCTATGAATATTTAGTTTTTCTGTCCACTATATAATCAGACAAGAAAAGAGATATTCTCAAATCAAATTCTGCTTTTTTTAGAATTAAAGGGATTAATTGGTGATTTAAAGATGGGAAGAATTGAGTGATATCAAAGGCTAATGTGCTTGTCTGAAGGTTTTTGACCCATCCAGATCAGATTAAATGTATTAGGACAACACCTGCATCTGTTGTAGAATGTTGTTTGAGTCTTTCAAGTTGATTTGGATAAATGAAGTTGTTAGCAATCAAATGGAATTGTAATCGCTCACCAATAACTTTTTCTATTAATTTGCCTAAAGTATTCAATAATATAAAGAGATAAAAAGACTTTGAAGAGTCATAAGCAACCTTGTTAGGTTTAGAGATGATTATAGATGAAGATGTCTTGAAGTGAGATAGCCAATAACCTAAATTGATACATGTGTTAGCTATATTGATAATTTCTTCCAAACATTTATTGTCTTTGATAATTAGCTTGAGGTACTTCCATGAAATTCTATCTGGTCTAGGGGCAGATGAATTATTGTATTTGTTGATGGCCATCATGAATTCCTCTCTTAAAAAAGGATTCCATATTAAGTATGGTTTGGAAGGAAGTTTCTCTAATAAAGAAGTGTCCACTTATTGACTCTAAGCAGAGTTAAATATTTAGTGTAGAACTTTCCAAAAGGTCTTCAATCTCAATGCATAGTTGTCCATTGTATTGAATTGCTTCAATGGCTAACAGTTTTCATTTCTTTACCCAATTCATAAGATCTCATAGTCTATGATTCTTTGATACAATTTCTTGAATTTTGTTATCAAAAAATTGGTGTTTCATGGTCTTCACCACTCTCTTGAAGTCCTTCTATTCTTCAACTCATTTAGATGTCCTGTAAGCTGTTAGTTTTTCCTGATATATATTATTCCACTAGTCTTTGGACTGTCTTGTTATATTGAATAGTCGAGAATATAATAACCATGTTGATTCTGATATATCAGCATATTCTTTGATTATGCTTTCGAGAGATTATTTAGTGATAATATTTCATATGTTGATATTCCTGAATTTCATTATGAAGTCATCTATAAATTCAGATTCTTCTTTGCTATTCTTTATGATAGTGTGTCTTTTATTCTAGATAAACTCTTCTTTAATTATGATGTTGACAGTAAGGGGAGCATAATCTGATAGGAACTGAAGTTCTGGATGGATTTCATAGTTGTTGAGTTTTGCTGAGTTAGACCATAAAAAGAATAGATTGATGACAGAATTGGAATTGTTTTCATTTTTGGAATATTGAGTAGGAACCTGTTCAATGGGAGATGATAAAGTGAGATCAAAAAAGTCTGCAATCTTCACTAAACTATTGCTATAAGAAGAATGGAAAGGGTATAAAAGATCCTAGTTGCTATTTCTGATGTTAAAATCACCTGCTATAATTAAAACGTTCTGAATATTTGCCTCAGTATTTTTGAAATACTTTAAAGCTAAATGATTATTGTCTGAATAAACATTAATCATGAAGAAAATTGAACCATTATTGAAAAAAGAAAAACAACAGATGTCTTTATAGTTAAGAATATTCTTTTATAAAGAAAAATGCATGGAAATTAAGTTTATGTATGAAAAAGCCCTGGGATATTTGTGTTTGTTATGACTCAAACTAGAAAAAGTAATCCAATTTGAATAGTTGGTGGTTCTTACAACTTTGTCCCCATTTTTATTAGAAGAGCTTGGAATAATACATAAGATTGATAATGGGGGCTTTTAAATAAAGAGAATGTTGAAATTTCTTCCTCTTTCTAATATTAGTTCTGTAAGAATATCTTGAGATTTTTTAAAATCATGCTTGAACAGTGCTCAGAGCTGAGCAAATTGAGTTTTTCCTAGTCTTCCAGATATCTTGATACTTTTTCATATGTTACTCTTTGTTAAAGTGATGCTTCTAAAAGAGGCAAGTGTTCAAATCAGCTTGGTGATTGCCTTTGCAGTTTAAGCATTTAAATGAATATAGGCATGGTTTACTCTACTTTGTTTCTAGTTTAGGGGGGTTAGTCTTGAAATTTGTCTTGTAACACTAGGCAAAGTGACAATTATGTTAATTCTGTTTTATTTTACCAGAATTATTGATTGTCTTGTATATATTTTCAATCTTTTTTTCCAATAGGTTGGGAAAGTTATCTTTGATTTTCAGAATTTTCTGACTATAAGAGCCAATGCTTGAGCATTTGAAGGTTTGTTATTGGATTTAAACTTCTCTGATGATTTGTTGCCTTTTTGAAAGAATTTTGATTTTTCCAGAATTTTCTTTGAAGGTTTTGCTGGAATAAGAGGGGGAAGTTTGACAATTTCTGCTTGTTTATCTTTAGACCTTTGGCCATTTGAGGTTGGTTTGACACCATTATCCTTTGGAGAGAATTTGGATGCTAATTCTAGTCTCAAAGTTGTATTCTTGTTGTTAGTATATAATAAGTTCCAACTAGATTTGTATATTGAAGAAATGAAGAGCTAAGCAGGTTTACCAAACCTATTTAATGCTAGGACATCATTAATATGTTTTTGGTCTACCTTTCTACTCTTCATAAAGTTCATTATTCATAGTAATGATGTTGTCATGTTCTTTATATCTATATCTAAAAATTCTATGGAGTAGGCTTTAACATCCTATGCATTTGGTTTAACAGGTTGATATATGTCATATAGTAATAGAATGTTATCAAACTCTTGAAAAGGGCATGTGTTAGTATTAGTAATGGTCTTGCTCTTATCTTGAGAAGTGGGCATGTTGTTGAGAGTAGGTACCATATTGATTTTATATTGATACCTTCTTTGGGACTATTGTCTATTGCTAGTTTGACTGGTGAATCCCCACTATTTGTAGATATTGCATATGAGAGAGAAAACCTCTTATTCTCTTTGATTTCCACCTATTCACTCTAAAGTAGATTATTACTTTGAATTTCCATCCTCTTGTGGTATGGAACCAAGAAAGCATTTGAGTGTGTTGAGGACTCCCTTGAGCTGTTATTGCTAGAGAAAACTGATCTTCCTCTGAGAATGTCTGTGTTGATGTTTATATCCATGTTGGAAGGATTTTGAGCCATTAAAGTGAACAATAAGTGTTCAATAGTGTTAGAAAACAATGTATTTGCTAATTCCCTTATGGGTGTTACTATATGAGATGGTGGTAGGAGAGAAAGAAGTAATCTGTAATTATGGAGCCTAATTATCTTGATTGGTTGTGATTTTCAAATTTTAATTCTCTTTCTTAATTTTATTTTATTTTATATTTTTCAGACTTAGAATTAGAGAATAGTATGATATCACAATCTGTTACAGATCTGTCACAGTCACAATCACATGATCACATATCACATAAAAGAGTGTAAAAAATTCTAAAATGATAATATTATATAGTATATTTATTATATGTTGACCTTATAAATAACATATAGTCTTTAAAGTATGTTAGATAAAGTATATAAGATAAACACTTTGTACTAGAAACTCTATTGAGTTCTCTTATGTAAACCTATACAAGATTTCTCTTTTAACTTATCTCTAAGTCTTAAGTCATAATAGTACTCTTCAATATTTTATATATAAATATTGTGTTAAAAACTGAGATGAGCCATAATACTATTTATTATTAAGTATTAGGCATGGTTCATACTTAAGAGTGAAAGTTTATAAGTGTTACAACTTAAGACTTATAAGATAAAGTCAGAAGAAGAATTTTGTATTAGTGTTAATATAAGAAAACTTGATGAAGTTCTAGTTACAAAATGTCTACCTTATATACACTTGGCTAATGGTTCATGCTATACTAAACCTAGCCTACCCTAAAGAATATATATACTACATGCCATTGATATATAAGATAATATTATTGTTCTGAAATCTTCTATATTCTTCTGTATGATATATGATTGTGTGATTATGACTTGTGACTGATGTGTGACATCATGTTATGTTGTGTGACAGTTTGTGGTAGTTATATATAATATTATACTAACTTCTAACTCTAAGTCCAAAAATAAAGAATAAATAAAATGAAAATGAGAAGAAAAATAAAAATAATTGAGTTATAGACTTTTACAAATAGCTTTGGCTTCAGCTCATATGATATATTATCTATTTGAAGCTTGGTCACAACTTTAGATAATGAAAAACCAAGTTGAGATAGCAAGTACTAGAGTTTAGTATCAAGAGTAGTTAAAAAAATTGTAGTTTATTCTCAGAGTAAGATTATAGAGTATTTATTAGTCTTTAAATACTATGAAAATACTTGGATACTCAAGTAGTACTATCACTACATAGTATTATATACCAAATTTCAACTTTGTAAACAACCTATCTTTTGTAGTAATGTTATCTCTAGTCAATTTCTATAAGTACTTAGTATTCTTGTCAAGCATGATTTATACCAAATGTTGTGGCAACTACTAATCAAGATAGTTAATAGCTCACTAAGTAGTCTTATAATGAAAAGGTCTTATAAAAATTACAAGAGAACTTAACAAGGAGTTCCCAATATATTTCTACACTATATACTATTTTTACAAGTTCTATCTTAAACTATATATGTTGTCCATAAGTCTACCATATTATACTATAAGGTAAACATGCTTCTTAATATTTTTGTTCTAGTTCCTTCTACTATATTCTAAACCTATGACATTATATCATATAATATGTTATATGACTGCAGTCACATGTCTCTTCATCAACCAAGAAAGAAACAAAAAAAGGAAAAGGAAAATAAAATCAAGAAAAATAGATAAAAATAAAATAAAATCAAAATAAAATATAAGAGTTAAAGTATACTATAATATTAGAAAGTAAAAGACTGTGGGCCTACTCAGAGTTTGTACTAAGTATGAAAACCCATACAAAGAGTACAGTATTATGGACTTCCCAAAATAACCTTTATTAGAATTGAACCAACAACCTAGCATATATAAGTAGAATATATTGTACTTAGGAACTCTATTAAGTTCTCTTGTATAAACCCTTATATAAGATTCTTGTTATAACTTAAAAACTTCAAAGTTAGCCAGTAAGAGAAACCTTGTATAGGATTACATAAAAGAACTCAATAAAGAGCTCAGTATAGAAACTGTCTACCTTATATATGCTAGGCTACTAGTCCATACTACAATATTATTAATCTTTTCTAAAGGCTATATATTATTGATAAGGTCAACATATGTGAAACACATGGTAATGATGTCATTTCTTTCTGAATCTTCTACTATATTCTATTCTAATATGTGATTATATGACTATGTGGCTGTGACAGCATTCTGTGTGACTGTTTGTGATAGTGACATATGATGTTACTCTAACTCTAACTCTAAATACCAAAAATACAAAATAACAGAAAAATAAAATATAAAATAAGAGGAAAGATAAAACAAAAGCTCTTAAATATGTCTTAAGTGCTTAAAAACCCAATAAGAGAATGTTTTTTTATGAAAACACATTTTTCAGCATAACACTAGCATAAGGACTGGTTGTGTTCTCTTAGAGAAAATATTAAAGATAGCTAGTTTAAACATAAAGATATAAAAGACCAAATACACAGAATATATAGACTCTAGAAGACAGAGAATAAACAATAGAGTACTAGGCTGAGAAATGATTGTATAAGGTCTGAGGCATTTTTCAGATAGCTTTTTTAAGGGTTGAATAGTTCTAAAGAATTAAGCCTTAACAAAGACTTTATCACCTACTTTAAAATCAGGTATAGGAAGATATTATGTATCAGTGGACTTCTGATAACATTATTGGGCTATGGTAATCTCAGCTTTGAGGATATTCTATAACTCATAGAAATCTATGACAAAGTTATAGGCTCAAAAGAAAGTAATATTGTATGTACAGAGATGTTTGGATAATATTTCTTATTAATAAAGAATAGAGAGACACTGGTAGTAGCAATCATACTCTGCTGTAAACCTCTTCCATTGTACCAAATACTTCATTACTCCCCTAACTTTTCTTTTGTTTAATATTTTTTCTACTTCCTACTTCTTGACTCCTTCTACTTCTACTTCACTCCTTCTACCTTCTATCTCCCACTTGTTTCTTATATTACACTACTCAACTAACATTCACTACCAAATGAATTCTTATTGAAGTTGGTAATTGTAATTTGATTGCATTAGTAGAAATCACTTTGTTAATGATATATAGACCAACATATTGATCTACTAATTCTTTCACTGGTTGTTCTTTGAACACCAAATCTTTTGTGCTCAGCATCATCTTATCCTCTACTTTCCATACTTCTGTTTTCTTTCTTTCTCTATCTGCTTGCCACTTCATTTCCTCTTGCACCTTCTTTAATTTAGCTTCTGCTTCCTCTTGCACCTTTTTTATTCTTTCCACAAACTTCATTGCTTTCTCTATCTTCTCTTTTCTCCTTATGTCTATTTCCATTCTCAATTCTCTTCTATAGTTTACTATAAATGGAGACACCTTGGTTGTCAAATATGTATTATTGTTGATTGCAAACTCAGCCAATACTAACTGCCAGTTCTTCTATCTATAGTCTATGAAGAATCAAAGATACTATTACAACTCCTGATTCATTCTTTCTGTTTGTCCATCTGTTTATGGATGAAATGATGTCAACAGCTTCATTTTGATCCCCAACATTCTATTCAACTCTCTTATCATCTCTACTGCAAACTGCAGATCTCTATCTGACATTATACTCTTCAGCAACCTATGCAACTTTTATACATTATCCCTAAATAATCTTGCCAACCCTTTCACTAATTTTCCTTCCATTGTTGTCACAAAATGTGTTATCTTGGACAATATATCACAGACTACTAGGATTGCATCTTTCCCAACTACTAATGGTAATTTTGCTATAAAATCTACCATCAGATGTATCCATGGTTTCTCCAGAACCTCACTTAGCTTTAACTTTCCCACTGGTATTTCTGTTCAATTCTTCATTCTCTGACACATATCACACTCTTTTGCATATCACCCCATGTCTCTAGTTACTTCCAGCCACCAATATTTTCTCATTACCAATTCTGTCATCTTCCACTTCCCTCCATGTCCAGCCACTAGTATATCATGATACAACTGGATTATTTCTACCCTCAACTCATCATCTTTTGGTATATATACCTTTTCTTTCTTCAACACTAATTCTTCTTCTATTTGCCATTCTTCTCCTCTTAGTACTTTTACTCTTGCCTTTTTTATTTCTTCTACTATCCTAACTATCTCTTTGTTCTTACCCCTAGCTTTTTTTATTTTTTCTACTATATCTATCTCCAGTTCTTCTATTGCTACTTCTACTAAGTTATGAATCTAATGGTTCTTAATTAGTATTTTATTACTATTGTCATTTTCAGTCCCTCCTTTCCAACCTAGTCTCCTACTAAGTTTATCTGCCTTTCCCATTTTTGTTTCTAGGACATGTTTTAAGATTCTAAATTCTTGTGTTCTGTCTAGACCTCAAATTTGAACTTTGTGCCCTCTAACAAATATATCCAGTTTTCTAACTTTCTCATTACTGCTAATATCTTCTTATCATAAATCTTATAGTTCCTTTTTGTCTCATTTAGAGATTTTGAGAGGAAAGCCACTAGTCACCATTTTTCATCTTTACTTTCCATAGATAGCATCCCTCCTGTAGCATAGTCTGACATATCTATTTCCATCCTTATTTTTTTTATCTAAGTCTAGTGCTACTAACACTAGTTCTTTTGTACATTTCTCCTTTAATTCCTTGAATGCCTCTTCCTGCCTCTCTGTCCACTCCTACTTCTGGTCTTTTTTTACCATATTGTACAAAGGCCTAGCTATCACTACAAATTTTTTAATAAACCACCAGTAATAATTCACTAGTCCCAAAAACTTCTATATATCCTTAACTTCTTTTGGAGTTGGCCAGTCCAATATACTTTTTAGCTTCTCTTCCTCTATCTTTATTCCCTCCAGTCCTATTACTACTCCTAAGAAGTCTACTTCTCTAACCTTCTACTTGCATTGCTTCTGTTCCCCTATTCTTATAGTTTCTAGCTAGATGTCCAAATTCCCCACAGTTATAACAGTTCTTATTTCTCTGATCTACCTCTATGGCATATGGGTTGCATTGAACAAATCCTACCTACTGATTTGAGCACACCATAACTACATTTGTTCTCTCTACTTCTTCTATCAAAGTAGATTCTATTAGTACCTGTTATTGGATCTCTTGCCTCCTGGGCCAAACTTAGGGCTATGGCAATCATTGCTGTTATGCCTTATTATTATCCTGTTTTGAAGCCTGCTGCCTTTGTTCTCTCCTTCTTTATAATCTTTCCTCATCTTATCTACTCTCTCTCTAATTTTTGTCCAAATTAATTGATCACTTATACAATTGCTCAATAGTTCCTAGTTGATATTCTGACTTTATGAGTTTTTGTCAGATAGTCCTGTTCATTCTGCATTTGAACTCTTCAACTAATAGCTACCCCTCATATCCACTTTCTCTTGCTGCTCTCCTGAACTTCTGTATAAACTCTTCTATTATCTTTTCTTCTTGTTCTAGCCTTCTCAACTCTGTTACTTTGACTGTTTCTTCTTCTTTTCCAAATTCTTTCTTTAAATTTGCCAAAAATTCTCCTACTGTCTCATATTCCAATATTTCTGCTTTCAAATCCCCCAATAGGTTTTCTTTTTGCAAATTTACTAAGCTTCCCTATATGTATAACAATATCCACTGAATTTATTTTTCTACCATGACTCCTCTCATTCTCATTCTTATATATAATCTGCATGCTGTTACAAAACCTGAAACCTTTCCTGAAGCTCCATCAAATACTTGTGGTATAGCCACTTCTGTACCTACCTTCTATACTCCCCCCTGTACTGCCAACAGCAACTTAGAGTCATGCCTACATTGCCATAAGTGTCAGAGTTGTAAACAATGGACTTAGTTTTATTCTATTTTTCTTTTCTTTTATTTTATTTTTGAGTATTGTTTTCTTTTCTTTATTTTGACATAGGTGTGACTCAGGGTCACACAAGTCACATGCTCATGTGATGCAATGGAACAACATAGAAGGTTCTAGAAACAATGATATCATATAATATAGTTAACACATGTTGACCTCAAGATAAATACATGGTCATTAAGATAGGGCTAAAGAAGTGTAGCATGGACCATCAGTAGTTTGTATATAAGGTAGACCTTAGGAACTCTATTGAGTTCTCTTGTGTTATTCCATACAAGAGTATGTCTTTTGCTTAACTCAAAGCCTAAGTTATAACAATAAGCTACTTCTATTGCTGCTAGATTATCTGTTTATAGTTAATGCTGCATTGGCTTATATTAGATGATGAAAGTGGTGATGAAGATTATGGTAGAGAAGTATGTAAGAGAAGAGTAAAACCTGTACTAGATTCTTTCTCAGATTCATATTCACTACTTAACTCAATTTTCAGTAGAGGTTAGTGGCATTCTTCTTGTCCACCTTACCCTGTCTACTAACTACCTAACTACTAACTACTGCCCTAATAAAACTGTAAACAATTTTTGATCTAAGAAGGTCATTTTACTCTAGATAGGATTTGAAGAACTTCTGCATGTACAGACCACAAGAGGGTGTTATAGTACAGAGCTTCTACATGAAAGTTTACAAGTATACTACTCAACACCATACAATTAAATGATAAGTATGTCTAGGAAGAGGCCTATGCTTAGTTCCAACCATCCATAGCAACTTTTTAGTTACTACTACCAATCTCTTAGACCTAGGATCTGGCCTTGTCTTCTTGACTTTTAGATAATGTTGCTCTTGGTCAAGAATAATAAGAGAGTAAGTGAAAAGAGCCCTAAGCTGGGTAGTTTCAGTAAGGGAATCAAGTTCTAATATTTGTTATGGAACACTTTGATACTAACATTTTTCTTTCTTTTTATCTATTTATCTATTTTTCTTGATTTTATATTTCTTTTCTTTTGAATTTCTTTTTCCTTTTAGTGACAAGGAAGAGTGACGAGGAAGAGGCACGTGACATTGCAGTCACATGACATGTTACATGATGTGACGTCACAAGCCTAGAACATGATGGAAGGATCTAGAACATGATGTCAGAGCACATGGAATACACATGGTAGCCTTGAGTAGAACATGAGGCAGGAATGAGGACGAAGCATGGACATTAGGGTAGGGTTAAATATTGGTAGCATGGACCAAGCA
>Ga0157368_1001101_pt1 | contig 11730 bp, 6 predicted proteins | sample AttbisABBM3_FD_113146 | JGI IMG/M metagenome (GOLD analysis project Ga0157368, IMG submission 113146) | Fungus gardens microbial communities from leaf cutter ant in Botucatu, State of São Paulo, Brazil - Atta bisphaerica ABBM3 | ecosystem: Host-associated > Fungi > Mycelium > Unclassified ...
CTGTCACACAGTATGTCACATCAGATGACATGATCACAAGTCACATGATACATGAAAGAACATAGAACATTCTAGAAGAGATGATGTCATACAATGTGTGATACACATGTTAACCTTAAGGCATACACATGGTCATTTAGAGTAGGCTAGAAATAGCTTGCACAGACCATTAGGTATTAGTATATAAGGTAGACCATCTTGTACAGAGTTTTCTATTGAGTTCTCTTATGTTAACCCAATACAAGGTTCTTTTCATTGACCAACTCTAAGGTCTTTGATTTGTAACATACATCTTCCAGAAACATGTAGGCTATTTTTGCTGCACATTTCTAGAAACTAGAACAACAGGTGTCATCTTCTAAAGTCCCAGCTAGTTCAACAGCTACTTCTGATACTGAGCTATTTGCCATAAGACTAGATATTGCCAAGGTTACTAGTATGAACATTAAACACATTATCCTTATCACTGATATTCTAGTCTCTGCTAAAAATACAGTGGATTTCTCTATGCATTCTGGACAAGTTTATTCCTTAACTGTCTGCTTTGTACTAAGATTGTTCTTCTCTTGTAGTCTTAACCATAGGATTAAATTCTGGGACTGTTCAAGCAATGCTGAGTGGTCCTTACATATACTAGTCCATAATGATGGGACTAACATTAGAATAGCTGCTGGACTTTATCTAACAACTTCTATTAATACACTTCACTCCAAAAGTCTCCTCTTATGTTTAAATGCTTAGAAAACATCCTTCAATTGTCCTACTGTTCAAGGGCATCATTTCCTCACTCTTAAAGACAAGAACTACAAGCTCTTTCAACCCAGCTACTTCAAGGGTAGTAGTTGGCTTCTCTATATTGGCTAGTCAGTCACATTATGTACCAGAGCAGCTAGAGCCATTCTTAACCATGCTCCTATTAAAGTTAAAGAGTATAGACAGCACTTTTTCTCTACAGAGTGTATTTAATATTCATGTAGTCATTACTATATGAAAACACATCAACATATCTTTGCAAACTGTCCTAGGTTTGCTCACAGCCCCTTGATTGATCTCTCTTTATCAATTAAGAACTTTGTTGACTTCTTGAAGAAGCATCTAAGTGTCTTTGTCTTTTCTTTTCAAGAATGACCTCCTTCTCCTTCTGAGTTTCCATAAGTGCTCAAATAGTTTGCTTTTCTGTTTCTGTAGATAGTTTTCTTAGTTTTATCTCTCTCAGTTTCTTTTGACTCTACTTTCTCAGTATAATAGGTCTGTTTATAGACTTGAATGTATAATTAGTAGGTTAGTTATAAGCAACATTTATCTTGATTTCTTCTTGATTTCTATTTATTAGAAGCAAGTACTCAGTCTGACACAAATATATGTAAACAGCTAAGGTTTGGTGTTCTACACTAGAGTTTTTTATAAGTAAAAAAAGAAATATCAGCACAACATGAACTACATAGTTCTGGTCCAAGCATTGGTGAAACTGTATAGTTGATCCCAGCATTGCCTGGCAGTCTGTTAGACTGCTAACCAGATAAGATCAAAGTGATCTGCTTTAATAATAGTGTAAAATAGAGAGAAAGATAATAGATTGAGAGAGAAGAAATAGAAAGTTTATCTTTGTGACATCATGCCTTAGCCAACACTATTGATTCTGATAAGGTCTTTCTCTGTCTATACTGTCTCTTGAGAAGAAATTGTAGACCACTTGTTGTAGATAGTCTACCATGGACTGTGATTGAATACCATATAATAAATTGTTAACCAAAAAAAAATTCCCATAGTACTTTCTTGGTGGAGTTTACTTCTATTCAAATCTCTGACTTCTATCTTTGTTCAAATCATAGAGACTTATACATATAGTAGAATCAGTCAAATAAAGTCTTTCTGACTTTGATTTAATAATCAAATAAAATACTTACCAAATTACTGACTCAATAATGACTCATTAGGAGAGTTATCACTCTGGTAAGGGATCGATTCTCTTTTATACGCTAAAGAAATAGTCTTAGTTATGAAGATTAATGCTCTGTGCTGTAGTAGCTAAAGTTGTACTTGAACAACTCTTTCATCATATCCTCTACCTGAGAGGCTATTTGAGTACCATGCCTCGTAATTGTGCAGCAATTTGTTCAGACACTACCACTATCAGCTATACTTAACAGTCAACTGCATGAAAGAGTCATGTTGTATTATGAAGGATCATATATACCAGCACTACTTCAAAGGACTAGAGCAAACGTGTAAGTTCAAATTCAAAAAGTTCCCTCTTCAACTTTTCTGTTGACCTACAAAAGCCGACACAACAGGCGGGGCACTCGGAGACACAGAAACATTGGAAACTGACATTGATACTTCCGCTGTCATCTGTTTAGCAACGTCATCCGAAACAGGACCTCCTGTGATAGAAGTAGAGTATACTTGGGAATAAGAGGCGCTCAGATTCGCGAGGAATGGAAATGTCGCAGTATTAGTTAACAAAGACTTCGGGGTCAGATTATGCTGCAGCACTGGAGTCTCTGGAGTCCACGGGACAAGATGATCATAGCGGCTTGACATGGTGAGTGGCGGCACAGACTGCGTAGATAAGGAAGAGGGCTGTGATGGTGACACAGGTGACAAGACCGATGGCGGAGAAGCCGACCTGGCTATCGGAACTGCAGATGTTGTGGACGGTGATGGAGGTTGTAATTGGGTAGAGATTGATGGAAAAGATGGTGGTGGCGTAGATGTGGATGGACATGTCGGTGTGGATGGAGAAGTTGGATTCAATGCAGGAGAGGTAGGAGGTACCGAAACGAGAGATGAGATAGTCGTTTGGCTATGTCCACTCAAGGTCACATCGGAAGTCCCATTCAAAGTCGGCCCTGGAGTAACGACAGGTCCACTTTTCAACGATGGATAGAACTTTGATTGTAGTCCTGACCAGAAGGAATCATATGTAAGAGATGTCGGGCTGAAACCGTTCGTTGTCGAAGCTGATTTGTTGACGTGTGGCACGGAAGACATCTTGGATAATGTCATTGGAGTAGATGTTAGAGCTGTAGGCCCAAAACTATTCCCAGTTGTGTAAGATAGGGTCGTGGTAAGGCGAGTGTGCTGGGAAAACGATGATGTGGAACGTTGGTCCCCCTCGCATGTAAACGTCGACATGGAAGCAGGGATATGTGATAGTGTACTCGTGCCAATGCCAGAGTCTATGTTCTGTCCGGAGGATAGAACCTGAGAATCCGTTATCGGCGTCTGAGCAGAGGTGACAGGATCTTGAGGCGGCTGAGCAACTCGGATCTCTAGGGAAGCAGGTGGAGTAGATGAAATACAGACTGAGGTGTTCAGTCCAGCCGAGGCTGATAACTGAGGTATCACCGCGGCCGCAGGCCCAGGCGTCAGCCTCTTAGCTGTCGAGCTGTTCTCTTGAGTATGGTTCTCAGGGAAAGTATTCAAAGAGGGAAATCTGGACTGGGATTGTAACAGTGACTTATAAGGAGAGTCGATATTTCTTGTTGTGGCAGCAGCAGGCATGTGGTCAATTTGGCCGGGGGTCAATGCAGATGACGGTATATATGATCTGATACCACGTTGGTGTGAGTGGTGAAAGTATAGATTTTCTACTTCATTCAGGTTTTGCCGTTGCTGCAGAAGTTGGTATCAGACTCGAGAGTTGATACATGAGAATAAACACACCCAACCGTATTCAACTTTTAGCCGTGCATACTGCAAACGCATTTGCAGCTGTCTCGACAACTGAGCAAAATGATTAGATATATCAGTATGAAAATTATGATTAATGGTTGGCTCACATGGTTGGCTTTAGCCCTCTCCAAGGTGTGCTTCCTCTTCTTTTCCATCTCACTTGCGTGTGAGGCAGCCGAAACCGTAGAAACCATTTTGCTTTTCCGCCTGGTGAGAAACAGGGGCAGTGGAATATTATAGATATTATAAACGTAGATGTATTATCAATGATCAAGTTGAAGTTGAAGTGCCATGAGGATTCAGGCCTTCAAGAGAAGCGAGCCCGTGTTTTCGGGCACGTGATCCTATCCTGACTCCACGTGCCAGAGAAAAAGTAATATACTAAGGACTTCCGATACGCACTATGAGATGTAACCGGTAGAGTTAAGAGGCGTTCTATTGGATTTGTTAGTTGGAGCGAAAAGTACATGACATAGACGGATATGAATGGGAAGGGAGATTATCATGGTGAGTGTTCTGGTTGGTTGTGATCCGGCCTCTACGAAGCTTGAAAGAGGCCTGACTCTAGTATAGAGTGGGCATTGACTGATAGCACTAGGCTTTTAGAGGAAGGTTGCTACAATCCTTAGAGTATGTATAGTGATTGTGAAATCTCGCGCACCTTGCGGTGAATCAATAATCCTGGCGCATTTTCGATGCATTTTCGATTCGCTGGCTTAAGGCTGTTCTCGAACACGTGCCAACCGATATCTAATCTATTTCCTGTGCCATCCCCACTGAAATGCTCGTTCCTCCGCTCAATTTTCCAAAATGGCTGAAGAACAATGAAGATCTACTCCAGCCTCCTGTAAACAATTTCTGCCTCTACAGGGGGGAAGACTATGTGATTATGGTTGTCGGCGGACCCAACGAAAGGAACGACTATCATGTGAACGAGACAGAGGTCAGTGTAGTGTAGTGCTTTCGGACAAAAGTTCCATCAATGACTTCCAACAGGAGTGGTTCTACCAATACAAAGGGACGATGATCTTGAGAGTTATAGACGATGGAATGTTCAAGGACATCACCATTGCAGAAGGAGAAATGTTCCTCCTCCCTGGTAATTTGACATCTCTTATGAAGTCTGTGGTTAAACTTACCACCCCCAAGCTAATACACCGCACAACCCTGTCAGGTTTGCCAACACAATCGGCATAGTCGTGGAGCGCACGCGACCGGAGAAGTCGCTAGGTATGTCCTTTCTCTGTATCCGAACGACCCACTTGTTTAATCGACGTTCGGATTCAGACCGGCTACGATGGTACTGCCATTCGCAGGCCCATGACAAACCCACCATCATTTACGAAGAATCATTCCATGTCACTGACTTGGGATCACAGTTGAAACCCGTCATCGAGCGTTGGCAAAATACAGAGCAGTTGAGGAAATGCAAAGATTGTGGTAAAATCGCTGATCCCAGATAAGGAATTATGTCCAACAGAGGACTCTGATTTCTTAGTGGAGAAGATATAAAATAATAATGTGCATGTCAAAAGCCAACTAGAGTTCCTACCAGGTTTTTGATAAATATGGACGACACACAACAAGATACATTATACATTTTTGTTCATTCATTAATCCCATGTGCACAACTAATGATCTACAGCTGCAAGGGGCTTTATTAGCAGGTATTATGGAATGTAAGAAAGGATGACCTTACTAGCGAACCTTTGTCCTTCATCTCTGAAGGTTTCCAAAGCTTTCCAAGCTTGTCCAGAAAGAATGCTCTTCCGTGCAAGCTCGGTTCCTTCCTTGTAATCTTTGGCAATTCCAGCAACGACCAAAAGTGCAGAAGCGTTCATCGATACAAAATCCAACACTGGAATAAGATCCTCTGGGACCTTGCCTCCCGAACAGAACAAGCGTTTGAACATTTTCGCGTTTTCTTCCGGACTGCCACCAGCAACCTTGATCAAGCTATGTCGATTCAATCCAAAGTCTTCGGGTGTCAGTATATCTTCTGTCACTTGGCCATCTTTGAGTTCCCAGACCCATGTAGGACCGGCACAGCTAATCTCATCGATCTTCTCAAACCCACAGACGACGAGAGCACGTTCCACGCCGCCCTCACTAAGCGATTGTGCAAAAGTATAGCCGAGCTCTCTTTCAGCTACTCCAAGGACCATTCCACGGGGGCATGCGGGGTTAATTAGAGGGCCCAAGACGTTGAACATAGTCCGGAATGGTAGTGCCTTTCGGTACGGTGCAATCACTGACAACGAGCGGTGATAATGAGGCGCGAGAATGAAAGTGAAGGGAATGCGCCTGATGGGAAGAGCCGTTCCGGGTGATGGGGGAGTAAAAAGACAATCGAGCGACTCAAGGAGATCAGCTGAGCCTGAAGACGAGGATGAAGCTCGACTTCCATGCTGCGTTCCGATATCAACACATGAAATCGAAATGACTACAGGACAACAAACCTTGACCACACGAGCACCGGCGCCAGCAGCAGCGATCCCAGCGGCCGTACTGACATTAAAAAGGTTATGTCCATCTCCACCAGTTCCAACAATATCAACGGTAAAGTCCTTGTCAAGATCCTCAATGGCGGGTTTGAGGGCACGTTCGCGGAGGACTGCAGCAGCAGCAGACAGAGATTCGGGTCGACGTTCCACCCTCTGAATATGTAAAGCGACAAGAAATGCACCAATTTGTGTAGGGTCCAGAAGATCTGGAGTGAAAAGGTGATTCAAGGCCTCTTTAAGGTCATTAGCAGAGAAGTATTCGGGTGTCTGGACCAGCCGAGCGAGGAGGGGGCGGAAGGTTTGCATGGAATATTCTTTTGTAACCATAGCCTGAGTATTTAACATGCTGGCGTGTAATCATTATGCCGAATGATTCCAATCCGGAGAGTAAAATATCCATCATGATTAGTTGTTTGATGTTAAATCCGACGGAATCATGTGATGAGATCTGATTGTGCATTGCACGTTTCCCGTTCCCGTTCCCGTTCACAATTTCTCTTCTTTCCTGAGCCTCAATCTTGCCTCAGGACCACGAAACTAGTTCCCTATGTACACTGACATCGTCATTGTATCACATTCAATTTGATACCCTCAAACCGTTGAGGAAAAGGGGATACCTGTAGTTCTGCGCAAAATCAAGAATCAAGCCGAGTGTGAATGATTACTGTTTCGTACAGACGAATATCATCCGGAATGGCCATTCTGTACTGGTGTTGATGGAGATGTACAAAAATCAGTTACACGAGTGCTGTTGGGCAGCACCTCATCTCATGCCCATGAAATATGGAGGCAGCAGTGCTCATCGAACTCCTGTTCATATCAATGCAGATGACTTGCTCTGCTTCCCAATCTCACAGAAATTTCGTAACTCCATCTGTTACCAACTTATTCCTGTGATTTTGGGCTGTCCCTCTTCCCATTGCCCATGGTTTAATTCAATTGGCAACGGCAACTTGATACACATAAAATTACCCTTATTGTGGTTCAAGCTAAAGGAGTGTATGTATTCAAGGGATGACTAAAACACTTCCAAGTAGAACACAGTATTGAAGGCACGTGATAAAAATCTCTTTACCGACTGGCGACAAGAAAGTGATATTCCAGCTTCATAGCCTTTACAGAGAGGCCTTCAAGTTATGCGACGACGGCAAGCTTGCAGGTGATTGAGCCTGAAAATTCTGTCTACAAAATCATTATCATATAATACAGCCCTGTACGATTAGATTACAAGCAGGTGAGCCAGTCTTCTGCAGCTCTAAAAAATTACCTCTAGATTACCAAATACAATAAATGATCACCAACCAAAAATCCTAGACAAGATGAAAAAATTCAGCTATCGATCATTTTAGAAAGGAAAAAATGACATACTCTTCATGGACCTCGATTCCACCAACACGGCTCCTTCTATCTCCATCCACACCTCCAGCAGCATCTATCACATCCTTCGCAAGTTCACGAGGTCCACAAACACCAACAACAACACCTGTGATATCCTGAATATCCTCCTTCTCCCTCCACTCCGATACAGCCTCAATATCAACCTGCAGCTTTCTCACAGCCTTCGTCTCATAGAACGCATCACGACCCCGACGAGCATAATGCGGTTGTCCTGAGCCGCCTTTCATAGGTTTTCCATTCAAGGTATTGATACGACGAATATCTGATGTGTCGAAACGGGTGCCGACAGATAACGCTTTGGAAACGGCATAATCGACGATTTTCGTGATACGTGGGCGACCTGGGGAAAGTGAGAATCCAGGGATGGTAGGAACACTGGGTATAGTGTGTGATGCGCGGGTATAATGGACCGAGATGCGGAGGGGGGTGAAGACGGATTGGTTGATGAATGATGCAAATGTTGGAACAAGCGGAACAACGGAAGCTAAGCATGGTATTTATTGACTAAGTGTTGTGAGACAGTTGGAAGGTAGACTTACAAGCATCAGGAACAGTCCAGATCAATTCGATCACTTTGACTCTACTTTTCCCCTTGAGGTCTTTGTTGATAAGGTCCTTGACCACGCTCAAACCGAACGTGATGCCACTACCACCAACAATGATCACTGCAGCAGAGAAACTAGCAAAATTTGTATGACCGGGACCACCTGCACAGCTTTGGTTAGCATCCAGTGTAACACGGGAAACGAACAAAGTGTACCGTATGGACCCTCAATCCAGACTTTCACCTCACGACCCAGAAGCACATCCACGTAATCACTCATCTTCGCCATCTCATACAGTCTCTTCGTCCATGTTCCAGTTCTCTTACACATTAATACCATACCCTCTTCGCCATCCCTTCGACGGATATTACCAACACTACCACCAATTAAAGCATCAGAAGCACCGACTGAAGCAATAGTGAAGGGATGCACTTCGGACCAGCCAAACCAGCCTAAACCCTTTGAAAGAATCCGTACTCGAACGTGTTGACCTGCACGCCAGCCGGAGTTGATATTCGGAACCTCGATCCTTGTGAGATCCAGCTCAGGTAGAGGACGAATCGTAGCTGTTACGATGCGAGTTTTGATGAAACGAAAGACATAATCAAGGCCGAAAAGACCGACGGTAGCTAGCACATATGGGATGAGTCCGGGTCTGTGTAAGTAGAGCTGGCAGGAAACGATATCAAACACTAATATAATTATGATTTGAGCGGTATTATAACTTACCCCCGGAAGGATGAGACTGAAACACAAGACATGTATCGTGAGAAATACATTGTACATCTGTCGTCTGAAGAAAGCAAGGGAGAAGACCCAGAGGACATCAAGGCAGACAAGGGCAACGAGACCCCATGCATTTTGAGGGTGACGGATAGAAGTGGAGAAAGTGCCAGCCAGCGACCATTTATAAACTGAAAGGCAAGTGGGTTACAATGATATGATGCGACCGAGAGGAATGACTCTCACCATACCCGAAACCATGCAAATTTGCCGTTAAGACTACCACTCGACCGGCATAGCGGTGAAGATAATTCAGCTTGATTCATTGACTCTTGTCAGATCAAAAATACAGAAGGAAGTTGGACGTACATTTTCATATCCCACTCCGAAGAGCGTCCCCAAAACATTATTCTTTGTTCCATAGGCAACCACAAATGGTAATTGAGCTATCGAAACCCATCCCACGCGACTGTAGTCCACAAAAAAATTTGATTTATACAGAGTCGCATAAATCAAGATCCAAGAATAAGCGAGGAGGACAATAGCTTGACCAAAGGAATAACTCGGGGTGAGTCGATGTCGAAGGAGAGGTAGCATCCAGCGCAGGAAGGGAGGGCACGATGGGATATGGGTTGGATATTGCATTTCTATTGCACGACCCATGGCGTCGACTCGCTTGAATGTTTGTTGATGATAGGCAAGTGTATGGGACTCATCAGAAGCAACGTAATGAGACGTCGGGGAAGGTGGTTGAGTAGTCGATCCATGTGTGGCTTGAATGATGCGTCGAGAACGAGAAGCTGATCGTGCGGGCCGATAGGGAATATAACGGAGTATGTGTCCAATGCGCCAGTCATCAGAGCCCAACAGGGCGATGCCCTTGGGTAGCCGAAAAAGAAAGACGACTCCTAAAATTGCAAGAACAAAAAGGGTGACATGGAAAATAAAAGACTCTGAGTCGACCTCTCGTCCACTGGATCCGACAGTTGTAGCAAACGAGGCAGCCATAGGGTACAAGGTCGCCTCCAAGCGTAAAACTATGTGCACCCGGCCTGGAGAGACGACTATTCCCGGCTCCATTGGCTTAAATACACGAAGAAAATGAGTGCCTCGAGGCACATGTCCGATCACCTTCCTTTTCTAATCTAGGGTGGATATCAAGGCATCTTCATTTTCATCGTTATTCAAAATCAACGGAAACTCGCGCACTGAGACTTCGGTGGATCCAGGGAGCGGGTTTCCAACACCTTTTGGAAACCCTCCCTCCGCCTGGAGTAGGCAACAGCGTAGTTTTAAGGGCAGGAAGACCTGTCACATTAGTAAAAAAATTACCAATATAAGTCTCGGTGGTCTCCCATAGTTATGCTTGACCGGTGCGATCAAAAAGCTGGGGCTGAATTCAAGGGCGATTCAAGGATATTCAAGGATATCCAAGGAGCTCGAGCTGATCGAGGGGTGCGCGGCTTCTTCAGTCGGAATACAGCTGAATGCATTTCCGCAGTCACGACGACGTCGACCTGCGGACTTACAACGATCGGTTGCGCTGCTTGAGAGTGGGAACCTACCTTAGTGTTTGCCACACATCACATCCTTGCTGTCATGAAATGAATGTCTGGACATGAAACCTAGAGCGAATTGAAGCGTAATGGTCAACTCCCTTAATGTCTCAAAGCGACGTCATGAAAATCGGAGGATGAGTCGGGAAAATCCTGTGCTGCCGGTGAACCGAGCAATCCTTCATGGACCATTTATTCAAATACTAATAAATCTTGTGGAAACTACAGTTTGATTGGGAATCATTAAAAAAAGGTGCATTGAATTCAATAGGACTGAACAATTGATTTCTCGTCAAATGTTATTTGCAAATCAGTCTTCCCATTCTTGACAAGTAATATAACTTGTTTGAAGATGTGTTTCCAAGACCCTTTCTGTCCGAGACAAGACCCTTTCGAGAACAGAGTGCAGATATTACTTAGCTCCCTCCAGACATATCTAACTTTTGATATTACAGATTACAACAGATTCAGACCCCTAACATAGTATCACAGAGCAACTATATTAGAGTACATGTGTTAGAATGCAGTTTGTGTTGGTTATGGAAGACTGAGGTCTAAAGGTTTGGAAGACTAGGTATAATGAATAGAGCAGAAATGTTATGAGCTGCCTTGGCCATAACTAATATTTTCTTTTTCTTTTCTTTCTGTCTCTACAGTTGTCATGTGGTTATACAATAGTAGAACTTGACAGACCCTGAATAGTTCCTCATTCTAAGGTTGCTAGAACCTCTTATTTATCACCTGCATTCCAATTTTATCAAGAATAAGAAAGAGCAATATCTTATAAATCACTCTGATAACTCAAAAGTCACCCAGTGAACTGTGGACAACTATTTACTGTAAATAACTAGAAGTTAAAAATACACTTATAGAAAGTTATATATATGATCAGATATATAACTGATATACTAACTTGTTGAAGTTGGGCCAGCACTGTTATAACTTAGATCCAAAGGGTTAGAACAAAAGACTACTCTTGTATTGAGTAACACAAGAGAACTTGATGGAGTTCTCAGTACAGCTTATATATACATGGTTCCTGGTCCATGTTGTATCTAGCCTACCCTAATGTCCATGTGTTATCCATAAGACCAACATGCTTTGATTGTGTTGTACAATGACATTTGTTCTAGAACCTTCTCTGACCTTGTATGCATCACATGATCTTGTGACTGTGACTGTGACATTGATGTGACCATCCTGTGACAGTACCATATGACATGTGACATCACACTCCATCCTAACCCTAAATAAAATAAAGACAAAAAATGAAAAGAAACTGAAAATAAAATAGAAGGAAAAATAAAATATAGTCCAGCATTCACA
>Ga0157368_1001103_pt1 | contig 11722 bp, 12 predicted proteins | sample AttbisABBM3_FD_113146 | JGI IMG/M metagenome (GOLD analysis project Ga0157368, IMG submission 113146) | Fungus gardens microbial communities from leaf cutter ant in Botucatu, State of São Paulo, Brazil - Atta bisphaerica ABBM3 | ecosystem: Host-associated > Fungi > Mycelium > Unclassified ...
ACCTATTAATAAGGCAGTTTTCTTACCGGGTGTGTACGGTGAAACAGACAAAAATCTTCCAAGACCAAGAAACTGATCGCCAGGACCAGTGTGTCCAGTATTCATGCCAAAACTTTTCATAGTTTGGGATCCTAAATATGCAAAGGATGGCTCGTATAAATTTTCCAAAATAGCCTTTCCAACAAAAGGCATAATCACTATTGAATGGCTATGAGGTTTTGCATAACCAGCAGCTTTCAATCTTTCAAGAACAATATAAATTGCTTCCCTCATTAGATCAAAAAACATATCCCGACCATTTTTTTTCATCCATTTATATTTATGATCTGCAATATTCCATCTTTCTGCTAAAACAGTTTGAAAATCTTCACCTCTGTGCATTCCCTCAAGTTCTGGAACAGAAATAGCATCTAAATATCGAATGCATGCAATCCCATTATCCTTGCTAAGTAATACTGCTACTGCGGCATCACCGTACAAAACTCCTGTGTCAGATGACCAGCGATTAAACTCTGTACCAGAAAACCTTTCGGAACTAACCACTAAGGCTTCTTCCTGAGCAGATATCATTTTTGATGCTATCAAAACTGCATAGGCCAAACTATTGCATCCTTGAGTTAAAGATACAGCGATGGCATTTTTGGCACCAGTTTCTTTTTGTATTAAGGATGCTGGAGTCCAAAATCCACCAATGCCATTATCGTGAATTGATGAGAAGCTTAGAAACTTTATTTGTTGTACATTAGATTCACTATGAGTGATTACCTGAGTTGATACTTTCAGCGCCATGTTTATTGACGACTCTTGAGCATGAGTCAATCCAGTGTACCCATCCTTTAGTGCTCTTTCCTCTGAATAGAATTTTTTCTCAAGAGCTTGTTCAATTGAAACTATAGAATTAGGTAGATAAGTAGACAAAGCCTTGATGAAAACTGGAGAGGTGAATTCCCCTAGAATACTGGAATACTCATATTTGTCAGACATATTGATTTCCCATTAATAATTTTGAAACAAGACACTCCTTAAATATAGCTGATTCGTTAACAGAAAATGTTGCAGCAATATACCCATCTGGTCTGCATAAAATAGCACCTACCCAAGGTTCTGAAAATTCACTCTTTCTGAATGGGGAACATAACCTTTTAAATATAATATCCTTTCTATAAACGCTAAGCTCTAAAATAACACTCTCTAATTTACTAGTAGCATGAGGATCTCCAGATAATATAATTATATAATTCCTTTTTCCAAGCAAGGTATGTAATTTTTCTTTCCCATGAATTGGATTGTCATGAACTCTCAGGCCCTTTAACTCATCAGACCCTTTCTTTATATATTCAAAGTCTGGGTAACCACCAGAAACTTGAGCCATAGATGCAATAAGTGAACGTGGTTGCCAAAACTTCATGAGTACTGGAGCTATTAAGTTAAAGAAAAAGTAATTTCTAAAATTACGACTCATAACTTTCTGCATTGCTTTGTCAGTAGAATTAACAATCTGCTTTGCAAAAAACATTCTTTCGGTTTGGTAAGTAGCAAGCAAATTATCGTTTGATATTCCAGTGATAACTTGGGAAATTTTCCAAGTCAGATTAACAGCATCGTGTATGCCTGTGTTCATTCCTTGCCCTCCGGCAGGAGAGTGAATATGTGCGGCATCTCCAGCCAGGAAAACACGCCCTGACCTAAATGAAGATGCAACACGTTTATGCATTTTATAGGACAATAGTCTGCTTGGATTTATCATTTCCATATTTTTTAACAGGCCGTTTTTACTTAGGAAAGTATTAAACTGTTGGAATGAAACTGATGATAAATTACTCTTCTGATCAGATTGCTTATTTTTTTCAATGTTTGGACCAACGATGCGATAACATCCGCTGGGCTGTGGTATAACAGCAATAGTTGATTTTCCGCCCATATAAACATGAGTGGCATTTCGATCTATTTTATTTCCGGGTATTTCTACTTCGCTAAGTAAAAAGTCTGTTGGGTATGTTTCGCCACTGAAATCTATATTTAAAATATTACGAACTGTGCTGGATGCACCATCAGCAGCAATTATATACGAATAATCTTGCGTATAGCCTCCACCACTTACCAAATCTATTTTCGCAGTTACTTTTTCTTCGTTCTGAATGAAGCTGGAAAGCCTATGCCCCCATAAAACTTTAACGCCACACTGACTCAAATGACTTGATAAAATATCTTCCGTGTGGGATTGCGGAAGAATTAAATAAGATGAATATTTAGTCAAAACATCATTTTTTGAAAAATCTAATGAAAATAATTTTTTACCATAACGATGAAAACTCATATATCTAGTGGGAAGACCTCGTCGCAAAAACTCCTCTTCAATACCTAGTATTTCCATAAATTCCAGGGTCCTGGCATGTATGCCTAATGCACGCGAATCTCTAACTGGGCCACTACGCTCTTCAATTATATCGAAACTAACCAATTGTCGTTTCAAAAAGGCGGCTGCAACTAGTCCAACTGGTCCCGCTCCAACAATGAGTATTTTTGGTACAGATGAAACGGAAATGGCATTATTTTGGTCCATAATAACTACTCCGCAATATTTTTGTTACTTAAAACAGGCCATTTTTTTGTTCGCGCTATATCTTCTAAATCTTTATTGCCAGCCATAATACATGGATAGCTTGCCATTTCTAAAAAAGGTAAGTCGGATATATGATCACCAAATGCCCAAGAGTTATCCATTGAAATATTTTTCTTTTTTATGTAACTTGCAAGTGCATCCCGCTTACCTGAACCTATGGTCTGAAATCCTTCAATTTCGCCTGTCGCATATCCATCTCTTATTTCAAGAGTAATCCCTAATATGTCTCCCCCACCGAGATAACTCACAATAGGGCTGAGTATGAATTCGGCTGAGCCTGAAAGAAATACTATCTTTGCGCCATGAGCGCGCAAGGTTTTTAGTAAGAAACAGCTTTCCTTAAAAAAAATAGACCCTTTATTGGCATTATCAAACCACTGTTCAGCACAACATTTTAAATAACATATTTTTTCACCATAAAAGAGACGATAAAATTCCTTATTAATTTCTTCGCGACTTTTTATGTTAGTCAATTTCTTTACTTCATTTATTTTTAATTGATAAATTGCAGTCCCTTGGTAAAACCCATATTTTCTGACATAATAGAATTTTAAGAATGAAAACATTGATTTAATATTTATCAATGTTTCATCGATATCGAAAACAGCCAGAAAATCCTTTTCTGGCAAAGAATTCAAATTATATATGCTTAAAATATCTTTTCCTGCATCAACTGACATTTCGGATGTCCTATAATTAGGCTACATTTGTATTTATTTTTCTTTCAGATAACATCTTACTCTCAACTGGAAGTGTGTGCACGATCCTTGCGATTGCTTCTTTTGCCTTTGCTTTTTCGCGTTCAGAAATAAATTCTTCTAGAAAGGCTGTGAATCCTATATTAAATTCCGCACAAACTTCACCAGATTGAATGATAGCTGCTTTAACTTCAAACACATGTCGATTATCTTTTTTAGTATACGAACAAACCGTATATTTGATGTAAGAATACAATGGAAAAACAAATGAAATAAAACGCGTATCAATATTTTTGATTACAAAATAGTAATCTTTTTTCTCATTACTAAGATAAAACAGCTCAGTAACAGCTAGAAAGCTTTGCCTTGCTGCTTCAAGTAAAACCATCCCCTGAATATGCATTCCTGTCATATGATCAAGAAACATTTCTCCACATTGATCCAGAATCAATTCCATTTCGTACTCTGTATCATTCACTTTAATTGGATAACTTACTAAAATATTTTCTGGGTTACTTTTGTGAGCTAGTCGTTTAATAGCTCGTGGAACATCTCTTTTTTTAATAGTTTTATAAAAAAGGCCAGAAGGATCTTTGAGTTTAATTGCGCTGTGTATTTCATTTATCCTTACCCCCTGTTCAATTAAGAATAACACCTCATAGTCAGGAATAGGATCTGTAAATAACTTTTCAATTAGAGAGGACTCTGTTAATACACTATCTTCATCATTACAAAAACCATTAAAACGGTCACCAACAACAATATATATATTGTTCCACATAGCATACCCCTTAATTGATTTCTTTAATTAATAATTATTTTTATCTATATACTTATAAAGTAATATGTGCTGTTGCACCTCCATCTACATGCCAATTTGCTCCGGAAACAAAACTTGCTTTTGGACTCGCTATAAAAACGGCTACAGAAGCAACCTCTTCAGGTGTAGCAAGTCGTTTTAGTGGATTTGAACTCACTGTTGACTCATAAATTTCTGGAGCATCTTTTTTTATCTGGCCCCAGAAACCGTCTTCAACAAAAGTATCACCAGGAGAGACAATGTTAATTCTTACCCCGTCCGATGTATATTTTGCTGCAGTGGTTTTTATGTAATGCACCATTGCAGCTTTACTGGCACCATAGGATTCAAAACCTGGAGTGACAAAGCTACTAGCCTTACTCCCAATCCATGTAAATGATGCATTCTCTGCTTTTAAAAGGTAAGGCATTACAGCTTCTGTTACATTAATCGTTCCACGAATATCAGTTTTGAGGGATGTTGCCCAATCAGGAGAAAGCGCACTTACACACGAAATTGCAATGTTTATATTTCCTATGGATGCTAGCCAGTTATTCACATCCTCGGCTTCGTTAATGTCTATAACCGTGCCGGTAATTTTCGCTGCCGGGTCATGTTCTTTCAGCTTAGAGAGTTGAAACTCAACCGCTTGAAGGTTTCTTCCACAGAAATATACTGTTGCCCCTTCAGCAGAAAGTTGTTTGACGATTTGCGCACCGATTCCTTTACTTCCCCCGAAAACTACTGCAGTTAAACCTTCAAAATTCAGTTTCATCTTAGCCTCTTAAGTATTTCATTGGATAGAAGTTGCTGCTTGGCTGATAAATGCTGCTACATTCTCTGGTTGTGATAAAGGCGCCGCATGAGAGGTTTTGAGCTCAATGGTTCTAGCACCGATTTCTTTTGCCATATGTCGTTCCAAGCTTACCGGAACAATTTTGTCTTCACTTGAAACTGCGTACCAAGATGGTTTGTATTTCCATGCTGCTTTAGTAACTTTTTCTGAAAATGTTTTGACTGCAATTGGTTTTTGTGAGACGGACATTACATCGACTATATTCTTAGGGGCATCATCGGCAAGAGCCATACCAAAGAGGGAAGGCTTTAACCAATAATATCCGTCTTTAGATATTTCTACGGCTTTTTGTCCAGGCAATCCAGGCGCATTTCTGTCCAACAGATCATTAATTGACTGACCAACATCAGGTGCCATAGCTGCAAAATAAACTAAACCTTTAACTTTAGGATCTATGCCTACCTGTGTAACAGGCATTCCACCATACGAATAGCCAACTAAAATGACGGGGCCGTTTTCTCTATCTAGAACCTGTTGCGTTGCCTTGATATCATTTTTTAATGAGTCCATAGGTAACTGTACAGCTACCGGATTATACCCCGCCCTTTGGAGGTCTATAATTACTTTACGCCATATTGATGCATCAACAAACGCACCATGAACCAAAACAATATTTTTTATCTTACCTGCAGTTATAATTTTTAAATCCTGTGAATAGCTAACTGATGTTAAAGATAATAAAATAATAAGTGAAAATAAAAATCCAATAAAATTAAGTTTATTATGTTGCATAATTAACCTTTTCACATGGGAAATATTAATTTGGCAGGTTATTACCTGCCAATTTTTTCTAATTGGAAGATTTTAATGGCAAGCCAGCCTTCGCAAAAAAAGCGAACACAAGGCCAAATGCAGTAACTCCTGCTGCTACCATTGGAAGCTCTGCTACTCTCATTCCATGTTCAAGTACGTATCCACCAAGCCAGGCACCGCCAGCATTACCTAAATTGAATGCTGCAATATTAAAGGACGACCCCATAACTGGTGCATCGCTAGTAGCTTGCATTGCTTGTACCTGAAGAGGAGGGATGGAAGAGAACATCGCAGCACCGAAAAGGAAAATAAGCACTCCAGTGATTATCTTTGAAGATGACAATAAACCAAGAGCCATCAATACAGCAAAAAGTACAACCAAAGTTATAAGAATACCAAGGCGTAGGCTGTGGTCAGTCAATTTCCCGCCCAGAGGGTTTCCAATAACCATTCCAACACCAAAGATGAACAGAAGCCAAGAAACTGCTGTTTCAGGAAATCCAGTAACTTGCGTAAGCAATGGGCCAAGATACGTTAAGGCAGTAAAAATCCCCCCAAACCCTAGAATAGTAATTAGCAGCGCCTTGAATGCTCTTGGTTGGAGCAAAACACTAAACTCTTTTGCAATATTTTGAGGCCGCTCACTTTCTACATCAGGTACAAGCATTGCAATTGCCAGTCCTGCAATAATACCAATTATAGAACAGGCAATAAACGTGCTTCGCCAGCCAAAGTACTCCCCAATAACTGTACCTATGGGAGCCCCAAATACATTTGCAAGAGTTGCGCCTAGGAACATTGCTGCAATAGCACTTGCATGTTTACCCTCAGGTACCAATTGAGTTGCTACTACAGCACCTAACCCAAAGAAAGAAGCTTGAACTAAGGCAGATATAACCCTTGCAGTAATCAGCAAATCGTAATTAGTTGCTACTGCACAAGCGATATTGCCCAACACATAAAGAACCATAAGTACGATAAGAGCTTTTTTTCGCTTAAATCGAACCATCAGAGGAGTGAGGATAGGAGCACCAATTACGACACCCATAGCATAAGCTGTAACTAACATTCCAGCTGATGATATTGAAATGGATAAATCATTACTTATATTAATTAACAAGCCGACTATAACGAATTCAGTTGTGCATATTGCGAAAGCACCTATTGCAAGTGCATATACTGCGATTGGCATTTTTAAGCCCTCATGTGTAAATTAACATAATCTAATGTAAAAAATTGTCTGGGATGTGATTTGAGTCTCACACAACGTGATGTGTTGTTAAAGGGAATGTGACTTTTTACATTACAAAGCTAAACTTTCTAATTAGCTATAAAATTTGCCTGAGTAGTATCATCACCAAAGGGAAAGGGAGTAAAATCGAGAATAAATCACAAGGCTAATATTTTGGTTTCCATTTTATCTGCCTTTCTAACTTTCTAGGTGATTTTTTATACGGAATTATCCTTCTCCTGTTTTTATATTAAATCTCAAAGCTTCCTAAGTATTAGATTTAGCATAAAAAATATGTCAAAACATGGCTTTGAGTTTATATTATAAGTCATCTCACTTTTAATATTTAAAAAAATCGATAAATGCTCTAAGTGCTGGCCGCATTTGATTTCTTGAAGGATAGTAAATATAAAAACCATCGAAAGATGGGCACCATTCATCCATTACTGAGATTAGACTCCCTTCCATCAAGTCATCTTTAACAGTTTCTTCAAAAATGAATGCCAGCCCTATCCCATCCAACGCAGCCTTTCGTATAAGTTCTTGCTGAGGTAAGATTAAATTACCTTTGACTTCAATATTCATTGAATAGCCATCTTTCTCTAATTCCCATCGGTATATTCTTCCAGTTTCAAACCTCCGTCTGATACAATTATGCTCAGCCAGATCCCTCGGATGTATTGGCTTTTTATGCATTTCGAAATAGGCTGGGGCACCGATAACTATACTTCTATGAGCACTACTGGCACGGATGGCTATCATGTTTGCATCTAAACTTTCACCCAACCTTATTCCCGCATCGCATCCTCTCTCTACTATGTCTTCTAAAATGTCCGTTACTCGTATGTCGAGTTCAATGGCAGGATAAAGTGAAGCAAAATTTTGCAATCTTTTCATGATTATTTCGTTTGCGGCAAGGTAAGGCATAGTGACCCGCAATGGGCCGGATGGCGCTAGTGCATCTTCTGTAACCTCTCTAAATCCTGCCTCAAGCTCAAAGAGAGGTCCCGAAACCCGTTCCAATAATCGAGCACCTTCTACTGTAAGTTGCATCGAACGGGTAGTTCGAGCCAGGAGTCTTATACCCATGCTATTTTCGAGAGACGAGATTGCGTGACTCACTGCTGATGGGGCTATTTCTAGCTGAATTGCAGCTGCGCGAAAATTCCCCGTACGAGCTACAGTAACAAAAACAATAAGTTGTGAAATTTGATTTCTTTCCATTGTTCTAAATTTTAGATTAAGCCAATCGTCATTATATCTATTTTCTAGATTTAAAGCTTCATATATGCTGACTTTATTTCTTGCAATTATATATAGGGTGGGCTTTTATGAAAAAACGTAAACTTGGAATTTTCAGTGTTTCATCTATTGGCCTCGGCTGTATGGGGTTGAGTCAGGCCTATGGAGTGCAAAATGATGAAACATCAATTCGCACACTGCATCGTGCGGTTGAACTTGGCGTGAATTTTTTTGACACTGCTGAAGTGTATGGCCCTTGGCGTAATGAGTCTCTTTTGGGTAAAGCTCTAAGGCCCTATCGGCATGAGATAACGATTGCAACTAAGTTTGGATTCACTTTTAATAGGGAGCGAACAGATTTCGGCGAAATTACTGGAACAAATGGAACACCTAAAAATGCCCGTTCTGTGGCCGAAGCATCTTTGAAACGGCTTCAAACTGATGTAATTGATCTTTATTATCTGCACAGAGTAGACCCCGCAGTCCCAATTGAAGAAAGCATAGAAGCAATGGCTCAACTTGTGAATGATGGGAAAGTACGTGCAATAGGTTTGTCCGAGGTATCTGCTGAAACTTTACGGCGCGCTCATAAGATTCACCCAATAACTGCAGTTCAAAGTGAGTATTCTCTGTGGACACGAGATGTTGAGAAAAATGGGATCCTTGATGCATGCCGTGAATTAGGGATTTCTTTTGTCCCCTTTAGTCCTCTTGGTAGAGGTTTTTTAACTGGGAAAATGCCCTCACTAGAAATGCTAGAACCTGAAGATTTACGTCACACACTCCCACGATTCCAAACTGAAAATATTGATGCCAATCGAAAATTAGTAATGGTGATTGAGGATATCGCCTCAAATAAAGGGATTACAGCTGCTCAGCTTGCGCTAGCTTGGCTTCTTGCAAAAGGCGAAAATATCATACCAATTCCAGGAGCAAAGCGAATAGATCATTTGGAGCAAAATTTCAAAGCTACAAGTATCGAGATCACTAAGGAAGAATGTTGCTTGTTAGATAAAACTTTTAGCCCCGAAAACATTTCAGGCGAAAGATATTCCTCTGTTTTCAAAGCAATGACGCAGAAATAAGGTGTTGTTAATTAATTGTGAGGCTTTATATGCGTCGATGTTGGTGATTGTAGTAATACTCCAAGATTGTTTCCCTTTTGGGTTCACTGGATACTCTACGCTAAATAATTGCATAAAAAGGGCAAACGCCCCCATTGAACCTGTAAAAAACTCTGTAATTATTTACAGACTCTTTTTCCCGTCATGCTACCGCTTCATTTTACTTTTCAGCATACTTCCGCAGACATATGGACCATCCCTCCCAATAATGCAAAGGCGTCAGCACCACCCGCCGCCAGCGGATCAATGTCGGTTACCGCCCCCCACAGATACCGGTGAGGCGAGTAGCCGGCCTGCCTCAACATGCTGGCAAATGCCAGCATCATGGCACCTGCGCCGCAGACCGGTTCAGCAAAGGTAATAAACGGCTTGTCCCTGAAGAGATCTTCGGGGCTACCGAGCTGCATCTGCGCCATCATCAGCACCACGCTCCACGGCCTGAAATACTGGTCTTTGCCTTTGTCACCCAGCTCCAGCAGCATGTAAATGCGCCCGAGAAAGTCACAGGGCTTTTCTTCCAGGCCTTTCACCACGTGTGCCAGTAGTCTTGCCATTGATGAAACGTCCTCTTTTTTGTATCTGGCCACGATGGCCATGTACTTCTTTTCACGTTTCTCACAAAACTGCAGCCCATTCTGAATTGCAATAACGCTGCAACTTATGAAGTCGGTAAACACCTGAAGGCGCCGGTTGCCCCTGGCGATGGAGTTGAACAGGGAGGTGAACTCTTTCTTATTGTCGATGCGGACATAATGCGTGTTTCCTCAGTAAAAAAGGGGGAACACGCCCCGTAAGGGAAACGATGTTCCCCCTTCGGGTGAAAAAGCGGCCACAGCAGATGCTGTGGCCATTGTCTGACTGACCTGAGATACCGGTCTGTCGGTTGGTAACGTCATGCGCGAACGCCAGCGTAGTGTGCAACGGCCGGAGTGGCTGGTGCGCCTGCTTCACTGAACTGATACAGACGCGCTCCTTCACTCACCGGATACTGCACTTCATCCTCCGGATTAGAGCCGCTGTCGACGTGGTCACCGCTGTCAAAACAGTGGTAACCCAACGTGCCGGCATCCGGAGACAGCCAGTAATGACGGATTTCACATTCAAACTTCTGCAACATCTGCCCCATGACTTCCGCCGACGGCGGATACCAGGGAGAAGAGAACGTCAGCTTCAGTGACCCGATATCATCACGACTCCACTCCAGCCGGCGCCCCGCCGGAAACTCCGTCCCGTAGAGCTGGGTATAGAGTTCTGATGTGGTGTTGAGGCCACTGAACAGACCGCTGTCCCCGTTGAGCTCGGTGGCCAGACGTGACGACATCACCATCAGCATGTCACACGGACAGGTTGTGTCCGGTTTTATACTGAGCCACTCCCAGCGCTCCTGCGGGTCAAACTGACCGCCCGCAGAGGTGACGCCAAACCAGTCGGCGTAATGAACGGCCATAAGCCGGGAGATGGTCTGGCGGGCTGCATGAGGGATACTTTCCCACTTAATGTCGCCGATGCCGGAATGAACCCAGATTTTGTCCATTCGCGAGAGCGTTTTGCCGTCAAGCCAGGCATCCTTCTCAAGCAGTTCCAGGAAATGCTGAAACACCTGGTTGGGTGATGTGCCGACGCCGGTGCCTGATGAAACCAGCTCCGGATAAGCACGGTATTCCGTTGCCTTGACGGGTTTGAGCATGCCGGCACAGCCGGCGAGAAACAGCTTTATGGCCTGCCGTATGGCGTGGCGGTAAAGCGGCGCTTCAGTGCCGTTAATCCACGACTGCATGACATCGATGCAGCCAGACTTACCGGTAATTTCCAGACGGTTTTTGCACCATGAAAACATCGTTGTACTCCTCTTCTACGTTTAAAAAAGAGGGCATCTCCCTGAGGAGAGTGCCCTCAGGGGGATGATGGCGACTGATGTCGCCGGGGTTAATTACGCTGCTTCACTCCGGGTTTCACCCAGCGGCTTCAGCAGATATTCCGAGGCTTCGCCACCGGCAATGACTAGGCGGGCAGCAATCTGCATTTCTTTAACAGATCGCATTCACCATCTTCGTCATCCTCTCAATCCAGGTCTGTATCCGGCAGGTCTTCTTCACTGATAAGCAGCTCGTCGGCATATGCCTTCATCAGCAGATGCGAGTCAGCTAACGGTACCAGCGATACGACTTTGCCGGGCCTGATGGTGACGCGGTGAACGCTGAGGCCCAGCAATTCGCCGTAATCACCGTCCAGTCCGAAGCTGTTACCTGCCTAAACGAGGAAAATAAAGCATGCCGCGCATCAGGCTGGATGTGGACCGGCGCGACAGTGAAAACGCGGCCCCTTTTCAGCATTGCGACATTTGACCCAACGTGGAATAGCAAAATACTGACGCGATGACAGAACCCCCTACGGAA
>Ga0157368_1001104_pt1 | contig 11717 bp, 5 predicted proteins | sample AttbisABBM3_FD_113146 | JGI IMG/M metagenome (GOLD analysis project Ga0157368, IMG submission 113146) | Fungus gardens microbial communities from leaf cutter ant in Botucatu, State of São Paulo, Brazil - Atta bisphaerica ABBM3 | ecosystem: Host-associated > Fungi > Mycelium > Unclassified ...
CCACTATTTATACTTGCTTCTGACACTATTCTGGTTGAACATAAAATCTTCAATTCTGAGAAAGAGACTACTAAAGTTGCTATGTCAAAACTATAGCCAGTACATTGTACCCCTAACATACAGGTACACCTTTTCTCCACTGGATAAATTCTTCAGTTTAAATTGAGAGTAAAAGGTGATAAAAGTAGTTCTACTTTTTGTGATAAGTCTGGTGATGCTATCCTATCAGCCACTCTTAACCTTTGGATAATATCTAGATTGTGAGGACTTGCATTCCTGAGCATAATATTTTCAATCCTGTGAGTCTTGCAACAAGATATCTAGACTTTGAGACTTTGCATTGTTATTTTGAACATACCTCTAATAAAGTTATATGTTATATCCTTAACAACATTTAAAAAATATAAAGAAGATCTATTTTCCAATACAGAAACATATCTGCCATAGTTGTACCCTTGGAAAGATATACTAATATAGCTTTTCTGAGAACTCTTTTCACTCTAGTGAGCTTTTAGAATTCATTCACTCAGATCTCCTTAAGCTTCCTACCTTGTCTTATTCAAAGTACAAGTAAGTAATTATATTTCTTGATGATTATTCTTTCTATTATAACATTACATTTCTGTACAAAAAGTCTGAAGCTACAAAAGTAATTAAGTCAATTTTCTGAACATGATCAAATATATTACAGTCTTAAGTCCAAAAGATTTTAGACAAAAGATCAACTTTAAATTAGGTAATCACAAGAAAACTTGATAAAGTTCTAAGTACAAACTAGTCTATTTTATATACTACAACTACCCTACTCTAAAGTACATATGCTTTTCACAAGGTCAACATGTTGTTACCATGCTATATGATATCATTTGTTCCAAAACCTTCTATAACCTTTCATATGTTATGTGATTGTATAACAGTTGTGATATTATACTAAAACCATAACCCTAAGTCACAAGTAACATCAAATAGAAAATAAATTAAAAGGAAAAATAAAATAAGAAAATAAAATAGAGTCCACAGTTCACAACTCTGACAAAATACTACTTTCCATCTTGTGGAGAGGTTGTATACTGATAATGAGGGAGAATATATAATATCAGAATTACAATCTTTTCTAAGAAAGCAAGGAATTGTTCATGAGACTAGTACTTTACATGTACCAATAGAATGGTCATACTAAACAATGAAACTGCACCTTGCTTGAAAAGACACTGACAGGTATTAAGTAGAAAAAATGTTATGCTAGAGTGCAACAAGAACTATATAATACTAGCCCTTAACTGTGTACTAAAGAATTCAAAGAGAATAATATCAGCTTTAGAAACCAGAAGGTGTAAAAACAATAATATAGAATAAGATTAGAATACATAAAACTCTTAAAAGGACTCTTATGAATGCAAAAGGATAAAGTTAGGAAAGATATTAGAATATATGAATAAAATCTGTTCATAATTACTTTCTCTAACTAACACACTCCTAAATAGTGAACCTTATACTGTGTGACAAGCTCCTTTGAAAAATCTAGTGAATAGATTGCAAAGCTAACTAAAGATATCAACTCATACTCATATCACTAGTCTTTCTCAGACTGCTAGAACTCTCTGAAACTTGTCTGAAAGTAATAGCAAATACTAACAATGTTCACTCAATAAAACAAAAGTTAAAACTGCTCTCTAGTGGGAGAATTCAGATGGGGGTTCTCTTTCTTACTCCCTTCTACTCATGGCTTATATATTAGCCTAAAAATACAGAGAATAGAACTAGTAAATAGAGACTGAAACCTTAAAAAAGCTCTCTGAGATGGTCATTTCTTCATTTGCAACCTAACATCAAACTGATAATTGCTTCTTGCAAGTACTTGTACTTCATAGCTAGTCTTTTATGAGTGTAGTGGCATTTCTTATCTCTAAAGTATAAAGTATTCTTGCTAATGCCTTTAAAGGGGTCTTACATACTTAAAAACCCTATGAAAATATGTACTATTATAAAAAAGCATTTTTTAGTGTAACAGCACAATCAATATGACTTAAAGCATGTCTACCAGATTTCTGGTGAAAGTTTGCAATTGCAGTTGCAGCTTATGTATATAATTGCATACTTGTTAGGTATCTTAAATATAAAACACCTTAGAAGATCTTCTTGGGTAATAAACCCAAAACATCACACTTCCATGTCTTTGGCTGTGAAGCCTATATATTTCTCCCCAGTAAAGTTTGTGCTAATAAACTTGCACCACATTCTAAATTGATGATATTCATTGGACATAAGAATAATAGTTATTGCTTTATGCACCATATATAAGAAAATATCATTTTCTGTTCCACATATGCCATCTTTGACAAGGAACTTTTTCCTAAGTGCACTGACTCTTATGCAAAAGAGCACAAATTGTACAATAAGTTATTGAACAAAATAAGTCCAGAGATAAAGTTATTAGTGCCTGGCCCTTCTAGAAAAAATAGACCTGCTCCAGTACCTATTCTATACATACCCATTTCTTCCACTCAAAACAATTCTCCTACTCATTTTCTTTCACCCTCTCTTTCTTATAAGTTTTCATCTCCCTTACTTACTCCAAGGTCTAAAAAGCTCACAGTAGAGATTGAAGAGATGATGATGTTGACTCTGATATTGAGATGCACCTGCTCTGCAAACACTACAAAATTCTAAATTAAGGAGATCTAAGCATTAAACTCAGATACTCTTTAAAAAAAAGAAAATATCTATAGAGAACAAGAACATTCTATCAACATTCTGTGAAATCCTTTATAGTAGCTAAGGATGTTAAGTGTATTTCACACTTGAAGGCAAAAGCCCACAAAATTAGCTTGGAGATGCACAGAGTGTAGAAACTTCATACAATGAGCTTGGTAATGCAAACTTGTCAGAATGATCTTAGCCTCAACTTATGTGTTATGCCTCTTATGAGCTACATGGTCTTAATTTCAGAGGATAGCCTTGTAAGAAGTTATAAGAAGAGGAGTAAAGCATATTGCTATATTGACACCAGAGATTTAGTATCAACTTTAGTCAATTATCAGACTAGCTATTACAAAGTAATCACCAGTCTTAAATATATAAAATAATGAAAGAAGTAATTAAAACAGATCTCTGAGTAAATGTTTCAGTAATGAAACACTAAATAGAAGTTCAGATTTGGAGAGGAGAAAACTTCAGGTAAAGTCTGAGTAATTTTATGGAGTTTGAAGGAGATAATTAAACAATAGAAACAGATAAAGATGACTATGGATTTTGACTCAAATAAAGCCAAATAACCATGGGAATTTGATGTCATATTGAAGTCAGACATGTCTCAGATATGTTTTAGAGTTTGGGATATAACAAAGGGAGAGACTTTCCAACCCCAATATAATATATGATATGTATGAAAATACTCATTAGAATATACAACAATTTTCTAATAGTCCACTACCTAGAATAATAAGAATAAACAGAGTTGATTACTTATATAACTTATTTGATAATATCATTAAAATAAATAGGGATTTAAGAAGGTCAATATTCAATCATTGTTAATAATAATTGGAGTAAAATAAATACTCTACCTTCTGCAAGTAAATCAGTTAAGCCAGCTATTACTAACTACTTGGCATACCTTACAAGAAAAAGGAAAGTAGAGAAAATTTACTTTCTCTTAGCATAATATATGTTACAATTCTAAGCTTGGCTCAGGTTGTAGCTTAGACAAGACTTGAGTAAGAGTGAAGGAAATAATAAATTGGTAAAGTGTAAGGATACAAGACTATATCTACAACTATATATCTAATAACTATGAGGAATAGAAAAGGTATCTCTGAGAAAATAATGAGGGAAATATAAGAAGAATATAAGGAAACCTCTCCTACTATATGAAGTGCTAACTGATAATATATGAGGATTACACAAGGCATAATAGATATGAATCAAAATTGAAACAATATTATGATTTAAAAATCTTAGAGCTAGCTAATAAAAAGAACCTTATATAGGGTTTACACAAGGAAACTCAATAGAGAGCTCTGTACAGAATTGTCTACCTTATATACTCAGACTGATAGTATGTGCTACTACTGTGATTAGTCTACTCTAAATGACCATATGTCTACCTTAAGATCAACATGTGTTATATATATTATATGATATTATTTCTTCCAGAACCTTCTATCTTCTTCTCTTGTGACCATGTGACCATGTGACTGTGACTTGTGTAACACATTGTGTGACAGGTTTGTGACAGTTATAACCATGGCATCTTGTTAAACCCTAATTCTAAATAAAAGAGAAATAAAAATAAAAAGAAAGTAAAAAGAAAATAGAAAAATAGAAAAAGGAAAATAAAATATAGTCCAATGTTTGCAACTCTGACAAACAAACCCTAACATATGTTCAAGTCAAAATAACCATAAGGTAAATATTTGTAAAGCACGAGACATCAATCATAATAATATATAGTAAAATCTTGTCCAATTTCCAAAAACCTTAGAGATATTGCTAAATTACCAGCCAACATTCAAAAGTAGCTTGAGTCCTGTCTTAAGAAGCTAAAATCACTTAAAGACAGAAATGTCTATAAAGTTATAGACATTCCTAAGAAATAAAAAACAATTAAGAATCACTAAATGTTCAATATTAAGTCTGATGATTACTATAGATCTCAACTTGTTGCAAAAGAATTTTCTCAGGTTAGAGAAATTAACTTTGATGAATTATTCTCTCTAGTTGTCTACTATGAGACAGTACACTATTTCTGGCTATTACTACTATTAAAAATTGGAATATCTATAGTATTGATGTAAAAACTGCCTATTTATATAGAGCAGCCTGAAGGTTTCAGGCTACCTAGTAAAAAAAAGAAAGTCTAACAACTCCACAAAATATTATATGACCTTAAGCAAGCTAGCTTATCTTGGTAGTAAACTATAACTAAGTCAATGTTAGCTCTAGGATTTAAGCAATGTAAATTTGATACTAGTATATATTACTTCATTGATGAAAAGACTAGAGAGCTTGTTATAGCAATCATCTATGTCAATGATGTTTGCTTTATAGATTCAAAATATTTCCTATTTCTCTTAAAGTTGAAGCAAAAATTCATGACAAAATAGGAATATTGTGACCTTGGAGAAACCAAAGAGTTTTCTGAGATGTACATAAGCTGTAAAAGATCTTTATAGACTAATCTGAGTACTTGAACAAAGTTCTAGCATACTTCAATATAGTAACCAATCCAACAAGTACTCTACTATTATTAGACTATATGTTCAAACCCAATAATAAGCAGTGTAACCCTAGTTTTTATCAAAAATACTAGTAACTAGTTGGATCTCTGATATATTTAATAATTGGCACATATTCTGATATAAAATATACTGTAATCAAACTTGTTCAGCAAATGGAAAATCTTTTGAATGAATATCATCAAGCTAAATTGTCTCTATAAATATTTGCTTAATACTTGCAAGTATTGGACAATCTATGGACTCAGTAATAAGTCTGTTATAGCACATTCTAATTTAGACTGGGCATAAGATCCAGAATCATGTAAATCTATGACTGGTTACTTTACTCTCATAGCTTATAGAGTAACATCCTAGATGAGCTACTAGTAAAAAACAATAGTTCTATCTTTAACTGAGGCTGAATATATAGCTTTTTCTAATTGTAGCTATTAGCTTGTCTAGATAAGAAACCTCCTCAATGAGATTAGTTTTAATATTCCAATCTCTCATATCTATGGTCATAGCCTTGGCTTACTTTTTTAAAAGTCTAATCCTATACAAAAGAAGTACTCCAAATATATTAAGAGATCTAATTGAGGACAAACAAATTAAACTATATCATATTGGTAGTAAAAAGAATTCTACTAATATTCTGACCAAAATCTTGGTCAAGTCTTGTTTAGTTATTTCCATTCATCTCTTAGCTTAGAAATACTCTAAGTCTATCCACTTCTACTTTTATCACTTAATAGCTAATATCTTAAGTAAGGGTGAGTGTTGCAAAGCATTCTGCTTACTAAGCATTTGGTCCACAATCATTAGTACTAATTAGATAGTCAATGTAAAATTTTCATATAGATTAAATAAGTGATTGTCAGTTGTTCACACTGCACTATACTGCTATGCATTCTATTTCTTCCAATACTATAGATCTCAGTTGCCAAGTATTACAAACTTAAGCCCAAAGAGTTAGATGAAAGAAAAAACTTTATATTAGAATTAATGCAAGAGAACTCAATGGAGTTTCAAGTACAAAGTTGTCTACCTTATATACACTAGGCTACTAGTACATGTTATACTAATCTTAGCCTCACCTAAAAGCCATGTGTTTTCCTTAAGATCAATATATATAATATATACTGTATAATATTACTTATTCTAAAATCTTCTATGATGTTCTTTATGACTGTGACAGTATTATGTAAAATGTGACTAATGTGTGACACCAAGTCATGCCATGTGATTGTTTGTGACAGTCACATATAATGTTATGCTAACCCTTAACTATCTAAGTCCAAAAGTAAAAAGAAAAAGGTAAAATAAAATTTAAAAATTTTTTTAAAGAAACTGACTTCTATTTGTGCCAGTTTCTCTCTAAATAACTCTTCCCTTCTAAAATCTCTTTTCTCTTTTAGATCTAATTTCTCTTGTCATCTTACTTCTGTGTTCATCCTTCTCTCAAACTTAGCTACTACTTCTTTTGTGTTCTCTAAGTCCTTTTCCTTTTCCCAAGTATTATATTCTATCATAAATTCTTTTTACCATACTAAATACTTTACTACTCCTTGTATTTTCTTTTATTTAGAATTTTTTCTACCTCTCACTCCTTAACTTTCTTTACTTCTACTGGTTTTACTTTGTCTACCTTTCATCCCCCCACTTGTTCCCTATATCTCACTACTCAACTAATATTTTGTCACAAACTTCATTCAGCTTGTATTTCTACAACCAGTGAACCAATTTTTACAAACTAAGTTGTATTGGAAAGCCCAAATAAGAGCCATCCACACATATGTGGAATGTATAAAAGCAACAACAAACAACCAAGATATCAAGCCATCAGTATCTGTAAAAGATTTGTTAGCTGATATCTCATGAATGGCTAGATTGATTCACACAATTGAACTTGTATTGGAAAGTACTTATCAAATCATTTCTAATGATATATGGTACATTCAATAATGATAAGTATTCATAGAGATATAAGCATATCAATGTAGTGACATAATTAGTTATCTCCTAAAATTAGCCTAACATCTGCTATGACAGATAACAGACCCATCAGGTATGAATTTTGATTATGTGATGGAAACAGCTTGTGCACAGACCATTACTCTTTTGTATATATACCTCTATGTCTGTAGATTAGACCTTAGACTTAACAATATCAATTAAAAAAAAGAATAAACAAATAATATCCACTTTATGAACACTTTCTCTTACTAACATACTCCTAAAAATGAATCTTACACTGTGTAACAAGTTTCTTTGGAAAATCTAGCAAATAGATTGCAAAGCTTCTTAAGAGCTTTCAACAACATTATCTATCTTAGATAATTCACTCTAAAGGCATTCCTCAAGTTGAATCTTATATCTGATGATACCAAGTAATACTTACCTTATCAGTCTTTTTCAGGCTGCTAGAACTCTCTAAAACTTGTCTGAAAGTGATAAAAGGTACTAAAAATGCTTACTCAATAAAATAGTGATTCAACTACTCACAAGTGGAAAATTTGGATAGAAGCTCTCTCTTGCACTCCCTTCACTTGTAGCTTATATATTAGTCTAAAAATACAGAGAATAGTGATAGAGAATGGAGACTAAAACTATAAGAAAGACTTCTGAGATCTCAACAGTATATGGTTCTCTCTCCATTTACAACCTGACATCAGACTGATATTCTTTTCCTGCTCACAAGTACTGATTCCATTCCTCTTTAGTAATTTCCACTAGCTTTTTTTACTTACAAGCCTATTTTTGACTTCTCTGGCTTCTAATGCATTGTATTCCTGTCTTATCCTACTATCTAAATGTTTGTGGCTATACTAATTGTGCTCTCAAGTGCCCATTTTTTGTACTTAGTCTTTTACAAGTGGGTAACATTGCTTTCTAGTATGATACTAGTGTTTCTATTCCTTTTATGAGTAAGTAATATTCTATTCTTTATATTTTTCTAGAAAACCACATTATCAATACTCTACCAAGTCTGAAGTCTGGTTTGTTCAATGGTTACTATACCATCTCTCAAGTTGGTATCCACATGAGAGCCTAAAATATTATCTAAGAGCCTAAGGTATTCTTGTTAATGCCTTCAAAGAGGTCTTAAATACCTTATAAAAGTATGTTCTTTTACAAAGAAGTATTTTCTGGTATAATACCAGTATCTAAAGCAACTCATTTCATTCTCACTATTAGATGTGATTCATATCTCATTATCCAAGACCTAATAGTGAGCTCTTGAAAGTCCAAATTAATAACTTGTGTTATCCAGGTATATAAAATATAAGAGTTAGAATTATCTTTGGCTTCAGTTTGTGTACTGTACCTTTACTAGTTATACTAGGTACTCAGAATATTGTTGGTAGATAAGTCCACTGGAAGGCAGAAGGTATGTCATTGCTAATATCAGAAGATGATGATAGTTTGAGTTGATTTTCAGAATAAGGCTTCTACAGTATAACTACTGACTTATATACTAAGTATGTTACCTAAGGTAGTTATCTAGGAATGGAGACTGCTAAGCAAGTTATCCTAGTTTTAGGTGATCCTAAAATGTCTAAGATAGAGATCTATGGAGTTGTCAAGAGTTCAACAAGGACATTTGAGATGGATATGATCTATACTGGAAGAAGTCAGGGAGTATAGATGAAAAAGAGAGTATTATCTGTGGTTTAGGACAGATATGGCTGGATTGGAATATGACATTCATTTATATTACAATAAATGTAGAGAAAGCTGTCAGAATCTTCCTACATAACATATAGAAGCTTTACAGCTTCTCCACATATGTTGTATCAGACTGTAGACCCCAATTTATGGCCATTTTCACCAAAAAGCTCTATTGCTTACTTTGCATTGAAATTGCCTTCTCTACCTTAAGCTACATTAGAAGAAGTCAATGTTAAAAGAAGTGTCATGGTTTATGGAACAAATAAGATCTGTATTAAAAGAAGCTAATGCCACTATCTGTAAATCTCAGAGAAATATAATCAAGTATTACAGTAGATGTCACATACCTACCTCTGTCTTCAAACCTGGTAATAAGATATATCTGGACTTTGTGGACATCTACACTACATGCTTATCAGTTAAGCTAGTACATTAGCAAATAAGTTTGTATGTTATGGAGAGGTAAGTAGGTCTAATGTCTTACAGATTAAAGCTGCCTCTATTCATGAGAAGATATTTAGTATTCAATATAGTAAAGCTGACTGCTATTTCCATGGACCTAATATCAGGCTAACAAGTATTACCTCTATCAAATTCTATTATAATAGATGGAGAGAAGGAATAGGAAGTTAAATATGTTTCAGACAGCCACTAGCACTGTCAAAAACACTGATATCTCATCAAATGGAAGAGTTTTAGATTAGAAGCCAATTCTTGGGAAAGTATGTTAGATGTTTTTATTCTAAGAAAGATAGTAAAGTTCTACTATCTAAATCTCTGAGCACTATGGATCATATGAGCAGCAGACTTCAAGCAAATCAAGCTTAGATCTATTCTCCTTACTTCAAGTTACAGTAATCTTCAGGAGGAGGTAGATGTAAGAGAACCTAATTCTTCATTGATATTAAATTCCAAACTTTACAGTCTTTTTTATAAACTTTCCCATCCTTGCTTGTTGCCAAAAAATACTATTGGACCTACAAACTCTCTTAATCACCATTACTGAACTTCATACTTGCATACCATCTTTTCCAATGACCTCTAAGACTCTTGCTAGTAGCTCTCTGTTAATATCAAGTACTTTTTGTCTTTTTGGATAATGTTCTAGAAAATTCTACTCATGTTTCTGACCATCTGTGTATTGTGGCAATCACTAACTGAAATAGTCAATAGTTTACTAAAATAATCTTACAGGTAAGAATCTCATAGAAATTACAAGAAAACTCAACAAGGAGTTCCCAATGCATTCCTACTCTATATATACTACAAGTATATAGTCTATACTAGAGATAAATAGCCCTATTCTAATGTCCATACATTAGCTATGTGTTACAAACTCAAGCCCTTAGAGTTGGACAAGAAAAAAACCTTGTATTAGGATTAACACAAGAGAACTCAATAAAGAGCTTTGTACAAGATTGTCTACCTTATATACTAATACCTAATAGTTTGTGTGAGCTATTTCTAGCCTACCCTAAACAACCATGTATATGCCTTAAGGTCAACATGTGTTCTACATGTTGTATGACATCATTCTTCCAGAACTTTCTATATCCTTTCATACATCATGTGACTTTGTGACTGTCACTGTCACCATATCATCTGATATGATTGATGTGTGACCAAGGGATGTCACTTCTAACCCTAACCCTAAGTTCTAAAAATAGAAAAATAAAAATAAACTGAAAATAAAATAAAATAAAAATAAAAATGAGAGTAAGAAAATAAGAAAAGCTAAGTCTACTTCTTGCGATCTTGACATTATCCCCCTCTTCAAGGTTTCTCCTCTGGAGAAACTGACTTCTATTTTTGCCAGTTTCTCTCCAACTTTTTCAAGTATTCCACTTCAAACTTTCTGTTATCCCATTTATATAACATCTTTATTGTATACTTCACTGGTAATTCCCCTCTTCTAAAGTTCTTTTCTTCCACTATATCTAGCTTTTCTTGCCTCCTTATTTCTGCATTCATCCTTCCTTCAAATTTTTCCAATGCCTCTCTTACGTTTTCTAAATCCTCCCCTTTTTCCCATATATCATGCTCTGCTATAAATCCCTTCCATTACACCAAGTACCTATCCACTCCTCTTATTTTTTTTGTCTCCCAACTTACTCCTTATACTGTACTATCTGACTAACATTCACAACCAGATAGATCCTCATCAAGGTTGGCAGTCGTAATTTGACTACATTGGTAGATACTACCTTCTCAATTATATATGAGCCTACATATTGGTCTACTAGTTTCCTCACTGGTCTTTCTTTGAACACCAAATCTTTAGTACTCAGCATCACTTTATCTCCCTTTTTCCAATCTTCAGTTTCCTTCCTTTCTCTATCTGCTTGCCTCTTTATATCTTCCTACATCTTCTTTAATACCACTTCTGCCTCTTCATGTACTTTCTTTATTCTCTCCACAAACTCCATTGCTTTCTCTATCTTTCCTTTCTTTCTTATATCCCCTCCTATTCTCAACTCTCTTCTGTGTTATGATTCAATGCTCAAGGTGTTAAGCAAAGAACTAACTCTTATATTGAGTGACACAAGAGAACTCGATAGAGTTCCTAGTATAGAGTAGTCTACCTTATATACTAGTACCCATGGTCTGTGCTAACTACTATGCACCCTACCCTAAATGACCATGAGTATAACATGAGGCCAGCATGTGTTGTCCATGCTGTATGATGTTACTTTGTTCCAGAACCTTCTACTTCCTTCTCTTATATCCTGTGATCAGTCTTGTGATCACGCCATCAAGTTGTGACTGATGTGACAGCGTGACTGATAACCCCTAACCCGAGTTGTTCTAAAAATAGAAAAATAAAATAAA
>Ga0157368_1001105_pt1 | contig 11710 bp, 8 predicted proteins | sample AttbisABBM3_FD_113146 | JGI IMG/M metagenome (GOLD analysis project Ga0157368, IMG submission 113146) | Fungus gardens microbial communities from leaf cutter ant in Botucatu, State of São Paulo, Brazil - Atta bisphaerica ABBM3 | ecosystem: Host-associated > Fungi > Mycelium > Unclassified ...
AAGTCTTTAAAGAGTTCTCTATTGAGTTCTCTTATGTTAACCCCAATACAAGGTCAAACAAAGGTTTATTCACTTGACTAACCCTAAGGTCTTGAGTTTGTAACAAGAATCTCTCTTTCTCTATTTAAGAACAATAGTTACCATGTACAATTTCTTGGTCTAATAATCAACTTGGATTAAGTACTATACTTGTTTCTAGTTAATATCTAAATCTCCTTTTAAATTACAACTATGTAACAAAGTTAGGCTAGGTACAGTATCTTATAGTTGAAGCTAAGATTACTATCTATATAGTACTCCACTTCTGACTTACTTCCATGTCTACTTCTGCTAAATCCTAAACTAGTTTATCTTTTGTGCTATATCCACAGATTTATCTAATGAGTATAAATCATCTCTAATATATTACCAGACTACCTATAACTGCTGTTATATTTCCATCTATTATAAGAACCTTGTTTACAATTTCTAACACTAGTTTCTCTAGTCTACTCTTATAGCCTTCTTTTGGTGATTATCCACAAATCTTATTTTGGGATCTCTCTTCACAGCTGCACCACAGCTAAGTAAATAACTTGCTGATATCATGGAAAATCCTTCTCATCACTCAAGATAACTCAACCTATGACTGGATACCTCTTTTCAATCACTTATGTATGCCTTTCTAGGAATTATGGGCATATCTCCACTTATAGTTCTAGACTCTGGCATTATTTTAGTTGATGATGATCTAAACTAGGAAGATATCTTAGCTTTAGAAAACTAAAATCTTCTGTCACCAACTCCTTCTCTCTCTATTGATTAGAGAAGATTCTTGTATCAACTCATAAATAATCTAAATAGCAGAATATCTATACTCTTATCCTCTTCAGAGGCTAAAGCCTGTCTTCTGGATATATTTAGTAGTATAGATTCAGATAAACTAGGTAATTTCTTATTCTAGTATTATCTCTACTTCTATACCAACCTAGTATAAATATTATAAAGATCAACTTTGCAATAATTTATCTTACTAGTATTGTATAAGACTGATTCAAGATAGAACTCAATCAGAAAGAACAAGGGATCTTTCATAACTGGCTTCAAGACTAGAGTTAATTTGTTGATAAACTTCATTACTATTTTAGATTCTCTAATCTAATTGGAGAAGCTACAATATTGCTGGACAACCTTCAAATAAAGACTGGAAATAAAATATTCATCTACAATATAAGATATGTCTTATAACTTGAATGAAGTAATAGTATCTTCTATCACTACTACTACTAGAGTCTTTCAAACTGGATTCAAGACCTGATTTTAACCAGAGAATAAGAAAAGCCTTTCTCATTTCAAACCATATACTCACTGATATTAACCATTAACAACTGGTACTGAGAGCATGATTGAGAATGTATTTGTATACAAACAGCCAAACAAGATGCTATCAACACCTATGCTCAGAAACAACAATACTTTACTTCTAGAACATCTGCCATACCTGTTATATCCATCTAACTCTAGCATCCACCAGCAGCTCCATCTGCTAACTGTTGTAACAACCACTAGACACAAAGTCCAATAGAAGCACTACAAGTAAATCTCTTAGTAGGTATATCTAGTAGGGAATACGAGTCATGTATTCACAAGAGAACTCAACAGGGAACCACAACAGTATTCTACCTACTATTTATATAAAGTCCCATGGTCTGTGCTATGACTGTGCATTATCCTACTCTAATGTCCATGCCCTGTCCTCATGTCCATTACTTATCTTCCATGCATCTTCCTCAAGGCCACCATGCCATGTCTATGTGTCCTGACATCATACTCTTTAATCTCTGTCATACATGTGCGCACCATGTGTACACCATGAGGAACCCATGTCCCTTGACATCACTCTATCTCTAGACTCTTCCCAATCCTTCTAGACCCTAAGTCTTTCCAGACTGCTCTAGACTGCTCTAGGCCTATGACATTATGTCATGTGACTTCCCAGTCACATGCTCTCTCTTTTCTCATTGTAGACTAATAATAATATTACTACTGTCCTAACCCTAACCCTAAAGTCTGTCTGTACTTTCATTTTATAACACTAACTTTTCTTGATCACTCCCAAAGATATCTACTCTACTTCTAAAAAACTCTAGTTCTCAGAAGAACCTTAAATCCAAACTTAGCAACAATAATAAATTAATGAACAAGGAAAAGAAATAGCATATGAATAATAACCTATACCTTTACTATAAGTCAAGGTAGCTATAAGATTAGTGATTGCTACAAGTGCACAGACCACTAGCTAGTATATAAAATAGACACTCTGTACTAGGAACTTTATTAAGTTTTCTTATGTAAACCCTATATCAAGTTCTTTTTCTGACTTAACTCTGAGTCTTAGATTGTAACAGAAATAGCTTCTTCTATATAGGGAGATGTTTCTCCTGAAAAATCAGAAAACTAATATACAACCTCATAGACTTCACATAGACTAAAGGTTATATTGAACTTATCTATACAGCTATGAGTCTCAATGTTTCTGCTCTCTCAGACTCTCACTTGCTTATTCTGTCTACAAGAGAAGAAAATTTCTCAACTCATATAATAACAATAACCAACCTATTTGTCCTACCTATTCTAAAGGTGGCACTTGGCTGAAACATTTCAGCCTCTCCAACTTGGTGTGTACATGCATCACTAGATTGATTACCAATTACACTCCTATTAGTGAATATATACTAGATAAGTGTGAATAATATATGAAGTCATGAAATCCTAAGCAAGAATCCTTCAAAGATATTCTTACATTTCTTAAGTTCAATCCAAAAGCATTCTGCTTTCAAGAAGACATTATATAGAATCAGTTATTTACTGTTTCAGGCCCTCTACCTAGTGTAGTATTACATCTCCTATATTTTCTTTTATTTTTATTTTTATTTTATTTTATTTTCTCTTTTGTTTTTATTTAAGTAATTACATTGTGTAGTCCATAGCCTACCACCATGTCCCATGTAATAAATTGATGATTTTTTTTAAAAAAAAACCCAAGTCCATTCATCTAAGTTTAACCCAGAGTTAGGATTCAAGAAGACAAACTCTGGCACCTAGTTGCATTCTAACTATCTTTCTGACTGTATATTTTTTGTGTAATCTGTACTTGACAGTAATTTATATTAGTAATCTAAGAGCTAGCCATAGTAGTTGCAAGAAATTCAGAGAAAATAAAACTACTTTAGAGAATTAGCAGATTAAATGAGATCAGAATGACCCCAAGTTACTGTATAAGAATGTCATTCTCTTACTGGAATAATAAATCTGTACTCTGTGTTGATAGTCTTATCAACTATCTCTACCACCATTGACCTGCTTAATCTTGCTTACCTTCACCAACTCAAGAATATAATCCTCAAAATCTTAAGAGAACCTCTGAGTACTACATCTCAAGAGTGTGCAACAAGTTGCTCAGCCACTAGCCGCTCTATTTTTCCCAACATTAGTTTTGTCTTAGCATGATGATAGTCCTACTGTCCAATGACAGATAGAAGTAGTGAGATTTGCAGCACTGTAAACTGATACTGATATTTGTCCCAAATTCTCTCAGATTGAAATTTCAAACATCTACTACATTCCTTAAAAACGTTCTGACGGCACGAAAGCTACACCGTGATCAGTATATCCAAACACGGACGGAGCTTGCATCACAGATATCGCTTGCCGAGGCGTTATTGTCTGAGGAATTATTTGCGGGACACCCAAAAGGAGTTCATCAAATTTGCTGTTCCTCCAGATTGTGACTGCGGTATGTGATTTCCGACCAAGTAATCCCGCCAAGTAATCCCGCTCTCTGTAGCACGTGACTGCTAGCCAGACTCGGAAATATTATTCTTCCACGCTGAGCCATTAATAGCAAGGAACGGCAATGGTCTACCTTCTACCGGCAGCACTAGGGCGGTATGCCATCCTCATTCAATCAAATCAAAGAAGACTCTAAGATCAAACTTCTTCCTCTGACAGCATGTCCGTTTCGGACGTTTACGCCATCCAAGGTATCTCCCTCATGCACTAGGCTCTAAGAACAACAACAAAAACGGTATACCAACTGCAGGGTACTTTCAGCAGGAACAGGCCCTAGCTCGTCGACTACTTTTCTACACAAGAGCGTTGGGAAACACTCACGGGAAACACTCACGCTTCCTACATTTTTAAAAAAAGCTTACAGCGACTGAATTGTATCTATTTACATCTATTTGCGAATTACAAGGAGACCACGTGTTTGATTGTTAACACCCCCCTATCGAACCACACACAAGAACACATGCTTCCTCTTCCTCACTACACGTCCCTACCCGATAAGGCCCAGTAACCGCCACTGCCATGTTTGATTCTCAGTATTGTACAACCCACGACACAAAACTCAACTGCAAGTTTTTTGCTACAACTTGCTGCTGATAGAGGGTGTTTCTGGGGTCTTCATCATGCATACTCATGCAATATGTATACTAATTTAGGACCATCTTGCATACTAATATAGATGTATTGCTCATTTCCATACGTGACAGCCGATTACGACAATTAATTAAGCGTGATCCTGGAAGCACAAGGAAATTGTTTGCTGCCCAAGAATGGTCACAAGGGTTATGCCGTCATCCATTGCGACACGAACCGCAAACGACGAGTTTAATTAACGTGTACGCCCTTTCAGTGACATAACCGACCGTACCTCAGGAAGTTGGGTCTGATCAGACTCTGATGAGTTTCATGAAAAACTCCGGCAAAGACGTCCAGGTAATGCAGAACTCTGATCCGTGAAGGTTTAGAATTTGCCGGCACCTAAGAACCGGAAACATAAACCATTCTCTATAACTGCCATGTCAACGCCAGTTCATGCAAAATGGAAGTGTCCGAGGTGGGCACTATTGTTTGTCTGCCTAAACCAACGGACTTAAAGATTTGATTGTCTTCTGTTTGAAATATCACACGACTTTTGATTTATAGGTGGTCCCACTCTAACAAAAAAGTTTCCATAGCAACTCGATTTGAAAAAAGTCTTTTCCGAAAATACCGGAAGACGTCTTTTTTTTTGAGCTTTCCCTTGACTTCCCCTAACACCCAAGATTGGTTTACTCTCTCAATGTATTCTTGTGACAGAAAAGTTCAGCGCAATTGGAATTTGGCGGCTGACAGGAAAAGAAGCGTCTACAACGCATAATTTTTACAGCGCTCGCAGTCAAGGAAGTGGTCAGTTTAAACCCTCACCATCATAGCATCAGATGCCAGTCATTATGAGGATAGCTCGTGTTATAAACTTGTGGATGAGATTCATTGAGCATCAACACAGATTAATTGTCAAATTGTCAATTGCAAGTTCATTTCACTGTTTCCCTGGGGTCTCGGTACATATTGCACCGACTAAGAATTTCGAAAGTAGATTACAAAATGCGCATGAAGGAGGAATGTAGCACAGAGACAAGTGGAGAATGACTGGGAAAAACATTAGTGGTATCAAGGTTGAGATGTGATGTTTTGCGAGGTTATTTCAACACAACCAAGAGGAGATAGAATATACAGAGAGCGCAAAGCAAGCCAGAGACAAGGGTTGTAGCATGGACGAGGGGGCTATGAGAGGGTGGAGACTTGGATGAAGTTAGACCTCCAAGCCCAAGATGCGCCGTAATCGTCATCGTTCTCACTGTAAAGATCAATGAAGCTTTTGAGGGGGAACCACTTCGCAGCTTTTGACTTGCGCTTCAGTCGTCGCTGAGGAACTTTACAGCCGCAGACGTTATCACCGTCGGAGGAGCGTGATACATAAGAAGGTGAGAGGGAGTTCATTTCAGCTGCCGGTAAGACAATGTCCTCCGGCTCAGAGGAAGGGTTCACAAAGGGGGCATAGTCACTCTCTGTGTCTGAATGAGGGAGAACACTATCAACGTCGTCGTCTTCGTCGTCTTCATCATCACTCATGCTCATGAAATTTCTGTGTTGATAGCGGGACATAGGCGCAACTGGCCCCTGCCGCCCTTCCAGAACAGCAAGAGCTGCAGCCCTGTTCCAAAGGCGAGTTCGACGAGACGCATTTGAAGATTGGCGAATAAGGGTGCGGGAAGATGATGCATTCATTTTCTTTCGGTGTTGAGAAGACGAAGACAAATTGAGTTCAGAAGAGGCGAGGGTAGGAACGGCGAACTGGCGAAGAGCTAGTGGCTGGGGTTGATAAGCCGGAGGAGAGGGAAGTTTTGCTGAGGGGATAGGTTTGGGCGAAGGACCGGATCGCAGAGAACTGCGACAAGGAATTTCTTTGACGGAACTGCGGCACACTATGAGAGATAGAGTGAGCACAGAAAACAAGAGACATACTTGATCCTGGGCCTCGAATTGATGATTGTATGTTTGGAGGACGAAATCTTGCACTTGAGACTGACAGAGCGGGTAGACCGAGTCTCTGCAAGGTCGAGGGAAAGGAAAGAGCGGTACTGGTCATTGTCGCTGAACTCGACGTCCAAATAAATTGGGGAGGATTGTATGTCGTTCAGGGAGACAGATCTGGATGGAGACAAAGGCTGGAAGAGGAAGCCAGAAGTGAACAAGGGCGAGTACAGCGAGTGTGTGCGGAACATTTGACTTGTGCCGTCCACACTTCACATCTCCCATTATATACTCCCTAGGACCCCGGTTACCTAGATCCATCGGCTGCCCACTGCCTTCGGTCAGGTCAGATCAAGATAGGCTTCGAATTTGAAGGACCAAGCCTGGACTCAGGCAATTTAGTTCCTCCCCTCGTCTCCACCGGCTCGCTATCGCTGCAGGTACCTCCCCAGAGCCAATCTTGCACCACCCATACTCACTTTCTTGAAATGTTGAGACATGCGAATTATCACCTCGATAAAATTTTTTGACTAGCCGAAGCCATTGTTCACTGTCAATCAAAACGACACCGGTGAAGACGTCGAGCTCACTGAGATTGTACCACGACATACAGAAGATCTTATATTCATTCCTCTTATGCTGCCATTTTGGATGCTTCTCTGAACCTTCTATCGAAGTGTCTCTGCATGGAGGCTGCGTGGCAGCAATACCTTCAACGAGATCAGGCTCGTTATTTGTTCGCTTTGCCTGTCAATATTTGACATCTGTGCATAAGATCCACTCCTGTAAGAAGCAGGACAGTGAATCTCCCCCTTGCTTCCTATGAAAGGTGATAAGATTGTCTCTATGACCCCGGATCTGAGAAGTTGCAAATCATTGGCATGAAGAACTTCTTCTCCATGGCTATGCTACCTGAAGAGCGCTCAACTTCAGGTACCTTCAGTCAAAAGAACGATATCTCACTGTGATCACGAGGCTTTCAATGACTCTCCTGATTTTCCCTGCTACCGTCCCACTAACCACATCGTCGCATACGAGGCAATATGCAAACGCCCACCACCCTGTCATCGTTGAAATCGGTATCATATATTTGGGGTAGGAACTCGGCAATATTCCGCTACGCCTCGTAAATATGCAACTTCTTCCCATCACGATCAACAGAACGGATGATTCTAGATCAATGCAATACTTGTCGAACATCACCAGATTGGATTCGACATCCAGGTCATTAATTGTAATTCTGGTTTCGAAGCTGATGTTTTTCTCTTTAAGTGAACCAAGGAGCTTTACCAGGACGCGACTCACGGGCAGTGGGCAACCAGCGGCTCTTCCCTGCTTTCCAGTATTCTCTATCTGATAGATTACATCCTGGGTTAACACAACTCTGTGGTCCGATCTGTAAGTAATCTTTCAGCCTCGGTGACTGTACAGTCTCAATATCCGAAGCCTGACGTTACGATATATACTCTCTGTTGCCCTCCAAGTAGTCTACGCGACCCATATCTCAGTCGTACTCTACTTTAAGTCTGGTTTCGACAGATAAATGCCGACTCTCCAATCATCTTTAAATAGGCACTTCCGCGACAAGCATCGGCCCACAGCACTATCAACTAAGCCCTCGTGTTGGCTAGATCAGGTGCCTACATTAGGTTTGGCATGGGTCACTCCCGCCCGACACAAACCAACTGTTGACGATCCACACACCTTCGGAAAGCCATCTCGAGGAGGGACTCGAGGAGGGACCACCTGTCGAGTCGCCCATTCAGTCATAGTAAATATCATGCTCATTCATCTTGCTAATTCTTTCTTTCTCTTGCTGCTATGGTAACACTTCGAACACATCTCTACCTTGTACGTCTACTTCCTCCCTTCAATTATTTTCCCTCTGTCGGTACGCCCCCGACTTCGGCCCTATCTTAGCACTGGCTTGCTTGTTGCGGAATAGAAATCCTGAATCCCCGCCAAAGAAACCAAGCCTCGTGACTATCTTCTGGCACTGACCCGAGCATATGTCCATTACCAAACTACTATTGTTCGTCTTCTGTAAACCAGTGGCTGCTTATCCGGACACGACGTCTGGGGTGAGTCTCTAGCCTGGGACAGATTATAAAAGTGCACCCGAAAAGATGGAAGCGATTAAAGAAGTTCCACTGGGTCCATGGACAGTGGGCGCGCTCGCTTGGCCGCAGTTTCCAAATACAGCAATGCTTGGCTAGTGGTCTTCCGGTATTGTAGCGCTACACTAGTCTAAGAGCGCAGAGTTTCGGATTGCCACATGTCCTGGTTGTCATGATGGGTTGCTTCCCTGAACTGACTATCGCACTGATATCAACCACCGAAGACTCCTTTGTGTCGCACACGGCATTTTTCAGTTTCAGGATTAGATAATGGTCCAATCAGACCTAAAAAATGCGCATTTGCAGCAGTCTTTAATTTCTCGAGTATTTCCCTTTTTCTCTAGTCCAGCAAATCATGTCGTGTCTCGAATTGTGTCATTTGGTCTGACGGAGAAATTCCTCTGGCTCAACCTCTCTCATTTGTCGAGCGAATAGGAAGTCTAGGGAGTCGCCATGGCTATGGCGAGGACCATGTATTTTGATGGCCGAATGAATGCCACTAAAATATCGGTGAATTGATATGCTTGCATAGCTCGTCATGTACCCCAAAATGGAGACGTGACTTGGGGTAATCGGTAGGTCCACCACTCCGGTATTGTAAGCTTTGAGCGTGGCGTTGGAAATTTACCGACAACTTATCAAGGATAAGAATGAATCACTAATGATAACTCCTTTAGATGGAGATGATCCACTCGGGATTGAGGAGACGCCTACAGGCACTTGCTTGTGGTCAAAGGGGCGACGTCATACTCGGGCAGAATCACGAGGTCCTCGCTCAATTCGGGTGTCGCTCTTTGACAATACTCGGTGAACATACTTGAAATCCTGATTCCACTCTGTCCTTCCGTGTGGTGATAATCAATCTGCAATCTAAGTCGGATCCATCGTGGTGGGTATGAGGTTTCAACACATGAACAACAGGAAAAGCACTCGCTAAAATGAATCGAGATTCTGTCTCTCTCTCTGGTTGACGATCTACGAGAGAAACAATTAAATACATCAATGGAACTATTATTTTCTCCCGACTTGAACGCACCTAATTCTGGTACATTACTAGAAAGCATATGGAAACCCTCCAGCCACGGCAGCATGCTCTACTACTTTCATGATCTCCGACGTGAAAGTCTGTTGCGAGCCTTAAACCCTCTTCGTGGTATGTCTTGGACGATGACATTATCTAGATCCCTCAATCCTGATGGCCAAAAGACGGCCTCCGCACTGAACTAGCGGCAGGCTGCATAAAAACGAAGCGGTGACTTGAATGCAGCATGCTGCACTTGTCCACCTATCCGTGCGCAGATCGAAGATCGCGGAAAAAAAAAGAGAAATGTTGAGTCCCGAGTCTCTGACTCGAACTACCTTCAAAAAAATAAAGATAGATAGATAGAAACCAATGGCACTTATTGATAAAGCACATAGGCAGGTGATATTGCTGGATGTGCTCTGTACAGTCCTGCAGTAGTGTGTGTGGACTTGTTCGCAGTACAGGGGTTTGCTTAGTTGGTAGATCATTTGACTCCATGTTCTACTCCTCCTGTGGACACATTTCCGACTCTTAGTCATTTATAGTTATCCACAGATTAGTACAAGTTCCTCTCTGGTCAATAAAGTCATTTACAGTTGTTCACAGTTGATTCCTTCCTCACTGAGCTCTAGGAGACCTTCCAGGCTGTTAGAACCTCTTGTTGGTTATCTCTGCTCTGATATCGTCACCATTGTAAAGAAAGCATGATTTTGAACAAGTATCTCAAAACAGAACTTATATGACAACATTACATCATAGTTGAAATTGTAACATTCTCTCATAGTATTGAAGAGAAATCTTTGCTACCAGAACAGCATTACAAGAGGCAGTACAAGTTATACTCATCTGTATAAATGAAAATAATAAGCTACTAAGTTGAAGCAGTGAAAATAGGTTGTCAACAGTACTTAAAGTGAAATTGTGTCATGTTATACTGATGCATATGTGACTAATTATATTTTTGTTTATTACTAATAGCAGTAAATCTACCTAACAGTATTTGCATACTTGTAAGTATTTCTCAACTTGTGAAATTGTTACAATTTCTTAGTTTGTCACTTTATATTATACAGATATTCACCTCATATTCATAGTATGTTGGACATGTGTCAGAGTTGGGGTTGGTTGGTTTCATGTTGGATTTCACATTTATATTGAAGTGCAAGGTGTGCTTGCTCACTTCTTCTTTATTCCCACCTCATCATTACTCCTTATTTATTCTTCATTTCATATTCTGTTATTCTATATCTCCATTATTTTTTTATAGTCTCTATAGTTACATCTAACTTTCTTTATTATTATGTAAATAAATATATACTCAAACAGTCAGTACTTATTTCATAGTTAGACTGTACTAGGGCCAGTTTTTTTCTCTGATCCTAGGTATGTCCTCAGTAAGTCTTATTATTCTATCTATTAAGTATTTTTTCCCTGGTTCTAGTAACTCTCAAATACATCTGTTTATTCATCTCAAATCACTATATTTTCTATCTTGTTAGGTTATAGGCCCTGACAGTGTCTATACTTGAGATTCTTCTTCTGAAACTCTTTGTTTCCCCAAATTAAATGGCATCAATTATCATGTCTAGTCCAACAATATGAAAGCAGCCTTATAAGCTTATCTTCTATAGCTCTTTGTTGAAGGCATAGAAGAATATCTTTCAAAACTTTCTTCCAATCCTCTCATTGATGTGGATAACAAACCCCTTGTACCTACATTACTTGGGTATAAGGAATGTATTACTTCAAAAAAAGAATATCTTGATTAGCTACACTCTGATTTAGCAGCTATAGGTTTGATGTGAGATGTTATTGAGTTCAGTCAATATGAACATATAATTGGTATCTCAACTTCTAAGAATATTGTTATAACCTTAGAACCTTAGAGCGGATTCAGAGATCAAACTCTTGTATTAGAGAAGACACAAGAAAACTTAATAGAGAGCTCTTTACAAAATAGTCTACCTTATATACTTCTACAGATGGTCTGTGCTAGCTACTGTGCACCCTACCCTAAATGATCATGTGTAAAGCATGAGGTTACATATGTTGTTCATGACATCATCTTGTTCCAGAACCTTCTACTTTCTTCTCTTAAGTTTCATGACCAATGCTGTGACCATACCATCAGATGTGACTGATGTGACAGTGTGACAGATCACTTCTACCCCTAACCCCAGAGTTCTAAAAATAGAAAAAAATGAAAAAATAAATCAAGAAAAATAAA
>Ga0157368_1001107_pt1 | contig 11702 bp, 14 predicted proteins | sample AttbisABBM3_FD_113146 | JGI IMG/M metagenome (GOLD analysis project Ga0157368, IMG submission 113146) | Fungus gardens microbial communities from leaf cutter ant in Botucatu, State of São Paulo, Brazil - Atta bisphaerica ABBM3 | ecosystem: Host-associated > Fungi > Mycelium > Unclassified ...
AAAAAAAAAAAAAAAATATTAATACCCAAAACAAAATTCTCCCTTTAGGCAAAAACAACAAAAAAACCCCATTTAATAAATTTTTAAATTAAAAAAAAAAAAAAAAAAAAAAGAGGTTAGCATGATGTCACACAATGCTGTCACAAGTCACAGTCATATGATAATATGTTACACAGAAGAATATAGAAGATTCCAGAATAATAATGTCATTTTACATATTAATGGCATGTGTTATATATAATCTTTAGAATAGGCTAAGATTAGTGAAGCATATATAAGGTAGATGCTTTTATACCATGTCTTTGACAATGTTAAGAATACAAAGAAAATCCATTTTCCAATACAGAAACATATTTACTACAGTTTTTCTAAGAACTCTATTTACTTCAGTGAATCTCTTGGATCTCCTGGAGCTCTCTACTTTATCTTATTCAAAGTACAAGTAGTGTTACAAACTTAAAATCTTAGAGTGGGTCAAGAATAAGAATCTTGTATCAAAGTTAACACAAGAGAACTTGATAGAGAACTCTGTACAGAATTGTCTATCTTATATACTCTAGACTGATAGTCTGTGCTACACTACAATTAGCCTACCCTAAATAACCATATATCTGCCTTAAGGTCAACATATATATACTATGTTGTATAATGTCATTTCTTTTAGAATTTTCTACTACTTTCCTGTTGTGACATGTGATCATGTGTTATTTTGTGACAGTGACATGTGATGTCACATTAAACCTCAATCTTAAGTTCCCAAAATGGAAAATAAATCAAATGAAAATGAAAATGAGAAAGAAATTGAAAATAAAGTTCATTATCTTTAATCCTGACAAGTGGGTGATTATATTTCTTGATAACTACTCCTATTGTAATATTGCTTTTCTACATAAAAAGTTCAAAGCTATAGAAGCAATAAAGTCAATTTTCTAGATGTAGTCAAATATAACTTTCCATTTAGTAAAAAGATTGCACACTGATGGTAGGAGAAAGTATATAATATTAGAATTACAATTCTTTTTAAGAGAGAAAAGGAATATCTATAAGACTGATACTCCTCATATACACCAACAAAATAGTCATACTGCATGATTGAACTACATACTGCTTGAAAAGGTATGGTCAATGTAATTTAAAGCATGTTTATCAGATTTCTGGTAGGAGTTTGCTATTGTAGCTGCAATTTATGTATAAAATCACACACCTGTTAGGTTTTTCAAATGGAAAACACCTTAGGATATCTTCTTGGATAATAAACACAAAAATTGCACTTCCATGTTTTTGGCTATGGAGTATATGTTTTTCTCTAACAAGATTTGTGCCAATGAACTTGCACTATACTCTAAACTAATGATATTCATTGGGTATAAGAATAATGGTTATTACTTTATGCATTATACACAATGAAATGTTATTTTCCACTTCACACATGCTATATTCAACAAGGAACTCTTTTCTAGATGTACTGACTTTTGTATAAAAGAGCATAAATTATACAATAATTTATTAGACAAAATAAGTCTAGAAATAGAGTCATCAGTGCCTGAACCTTCTAGCAGAGATAGACCTGCTCTAGTATCCATTCCACCCACATCTATTCCTCCTATTCAAAACAATTCTCCTTCTTAATCTTCTTCTCTTTTTTATAATTTTCCATCTTTCTCATCTTTTCTGATGTCTAAGCAGCCTTTAGTAAAAGAAGAAGAGGTTCAATATGATGTTGACACTAATACTGAGATTTAACCACCCAACCATCAATGATCTCTACAACATACTTTATAGACACTGTAAGATCCTGAATTAAAGAGATTTACACCTTAAACTCAGGTATCTTTTAGAGAAAAATATCTATGAAGAATGAGAACATCTTACCAATATTCTATGTAGTTCTTTGTGGCAACTAAGAGAGAGGTTTCCCAATCCTAATATGGGATATAATAGGCATGAAAATATTTGTCAGAAATTACAAAAAATACAATAGAATGCATGAATATTCCTTGACAACTCAGTGTCTAGGATAATTAGGATAAAAGGAGTTGATTACCCATACAACTCACATTGTAACATTATCAAGATAAACACTCCATCTCCTATAGGTAAATTAGCTGAGCTGGCCATTGCTAGCTACTTAGTATACCTTACAAGAGTAAGTAAAGTAGAGCAGATTTGCTTTATCTTAGCACAACATGCAGCAAAAGCTTATCCAATTCCCAAAAATCTTAGAGATGTTACTGAATTACCAGCTCACATTCAAAAGAAGTGACTTAAGTTCTACCATGAAAAGCTGAAAGATGGAAATGTTCATGAAGTTGTAGATCTTTCTAAGGGATAGAAAGTGATTAAGAATTGCTGGGTATTCAACATCAAGTTTAATAGTCATTATAGATCTTAGCTTGTTGTAAAAGAATTTTCTCAGATTAAAAGAATTGACTTCAATAAGTTATTCTCTTTACTTGTCTACTATGAGATGGCATGTTTATTCTAAGCTATTATGGCCCTTAAAAATTGGAATATCCATAGCATCAACATGAAAACTGCCTACTTATATAGCAATCTAGATAAGGAAATCTATATAAAGCAGCTCAAAGGTTTCAAACTATCTAGTAAATAAAAGAAAGTCTAACAACTCTGTGAAGCATTGTACAGTTTTAAGCAAGCTAGCTTATCTTGGTGGCAGACTATGACCAAGTTAATTTGGCCCTAGAATTCAAGTAATGTAAATCTAATACTGGTATATACTACTTCATTGATAAAAAGACTAGAGAGCTTGTTATAGCAATTATTTATATGAATGATGTCTACTTTATAAGTTTGAAATATTTCCTACTTTTCTTAGAGTTAAAGTGAAAATTCATGATGAAATGGGAATGTCACAATCTTAGAGAAACCAAAAAGTTTCTTGAAATATACATAAGTTTCAATCACAAGAATTGGAAGATCTTTGTAGACCAATCTGAGTACTTGGATAAATTTCTAGCATACTTTAACATAGCAACTAGTCTAATGAGTACTCTACTGCTATTAGACTATATGTTCAAACCTAATGATAAGTAGTGTGATCCCAGTTTCTATCAAAAGTATTAGCAATTGGTTGGATCTCTGATATATCTAATAATTGGCTCACATCACAATATAGGATTTTCTGTAGTCAAGATTGTCTAGTAGATGGCAAATCTCTCAAATAAACATTATTGAACTGGATTATACCTTTGTAGATACTTGCTTGATACTCATAAGTATTGAGTAGTATATAACAGACTTAGTAATGAGTTTATTGTGGCACATTTTGATTCAGATTAGATACAAGATCCAGAATCTTGTAAATCTATAACTGGTTACTTTGCTAAAATTATAGATAAGTTACCAACAAAAGACAATAGTCCTATCTTCAACTGAGGCTGAGTATATAACACTTTCTGATTATGGCCATCAACTTGTCTAGATAAAGAATCTCCTTAATGAGGTTGGTTTTAATATTCCAACTTCTAATCTCTATAAGAATAATCTTGTTTACTTTTCTAGAGATCTAACTTTATACAAAATAAATGCTCCAAACATATTGATATCTATTATCACTATGTAAAAGATTTAATAGAGGATGAACAAATCAAACTACATCATATTAATAGAAAAAAGAATCCTATAGATATCTTGACTAAGAATCTTAGTCAAATCCTATTCAACCATTTCTGTCCATCTCTTGGTTTGGAAATACTTTAAGTCTATCGACTTATACTTCTGTTACTTAACATAAAATATAGTTTGATTTGTTCATTCTCAATTAAATCTCTTATATAGTGATAGCAGATATCAATATATTTAAAGCATTTCTTTTGTATATAGTTGGATCCTTAGAAAAGTAAACTAAGATTATCATTATAGAAAGATAGAAGAAATAAAATTTGAGTCTAAAGAAAAGTTCTTAGTAAAGTTAAAAAAGAAGTTTGATAGAGGATATAATAAATTAGTAAAGGTAGTAGAGTTAAAGCAGATAGAGTAGGAAGTAAAAACAATAAAAGAGTTTATGCAAAAGTTCAAACAAGTAACAAGAAGAAGTAGATATAAAAGATAGTGTTATATCATTTCATTGGCTTCAGTTTAGAGTTGGACCACATTTATATTTGAACCTTAGACAACTAAGATTTTACTCTCTTATTGTTAAATATAATATATATCTGGGCTACTAGCTAATGTTCACCTTAGTTATATTCCATACTCTGAAAGCCTCTAAGGTAAACCTTTCATACTTCATTCTATCTTATCCATACTCACAATTGTGTTGTAAATATTTACTACTCTTTAAATAAAAGAGAACTTGATAGAGTTCCTAGTACAGATATGTCTGCTTTATATATCTTTAGAAGTTGGTTTGTATACCTCCAATCTATTCTAAATCAATGACTAAGTTCTTCTAGTAGTTTCTATGATGTTCTACTAAGTTATATAACTATCAACTATGAGTATGATATATTGTCAGAGTTCAAAATGGTAGACTCTAACTATTTTATTTTCCTTCTTTCATTTTTCATTTTTCATTTTCTTTTCTTTTTATCTTTATTTGGGGGGACTTAGGGATAGGATTAATGTAATATCACAGTTATACTGTCACTGTCACATGATCACATATCACATTGGAAGAATGACATCATACAACATATATAATATATGTTGATCTTAAAGCAAATACATGGCTGTTTAGGGTAGGCTCAAAGATAGAGTAGTACAGACTATGGGTTGTAGTATATAAGGTAGACAATTCTGTACAGAGTTCTCTATTAAGTTCTCTTGTGTTAACTCTAATACAAGATTCTATTCATTGATCAACCTTAAGGTCTTTGAGTTGTAATATATATGTCATGCTTTGTGACCATTATATATGATATTACTTCATGCTCTTAGCTAAGTCTAAAAAGAAAAATAAACTATAAAAGAAAAGAGAAATTATAAAAAACCAGAAAAATAGAAAAAAAAACTAAGTCTACTTATAAGACTTATAACAAATAAAGCCTTTTGAAGATAGCAACTATCCTAAATACTCTGGAATATATTACAATCTGGCAAATAAATGCTAACATAACAATCACATCTAGATGGTTAGAAACTTGAATAGAAATATCTAGAATATTTACTAAAACTATCAAAGATCTAGCTAATAATGTCACAAAAAAGTACAAAATAATAAGTGTATATTTACTGGTAATTGTTGGAGTTTAAGTATGGATACAGCAAAGTTAGTATAATAAATCCTAAGGGTTAACAATAAAGATTGGTGTTTGTGACATAAAAGAGGGCTAATTTCTCTACAAAATATTTAGTTCTCTTATATTCATTTCTTCTTCCAAATTGTTACAGCTTAAATACTGATGAAACTTAATACTAGCAAAATTCACTACTTAAATAAATTACAGAGCATAGAGATTCAGTATTGGGACAACTAGTGGGGTCCATAGGGTTTTGTAAACTTTTACAACCTCCAGAAAGTTCTGAGAGAATAGAATGAGAACTTATGGGGATAATAGATATTCTAAATACCACTAGAATACATTCTAATCTGATAGAACAATACTAATATAACAAGAGTGTTACAATTGATGCCTCCTTGATGTAGCATGGACTTGGGCAAAGGGTAATGATGATATGATTGGCTGTGCTGTAAGCATCTCAGTCAGTACCTCATATAGTAGGTGCAATATTCTTACTTGAGCCTCATAGACTATGACTCATTTTCCTTATGTACTATGAACACTTTCCTCATGGAATACTAGTATATATAGTGTAGATACTGCTCTGTAGTCCTTATGCTTTACCATTTATAACATCTCTTACCTTCTTCTCAAAGTCTTTGCCTAAGTGCAACCTGAGCTCTGGCTTAAGATCATAACATTTGGTAAAGCATTAATAAGCTCACCTTGTAAGAGAGGTGTAGTGAATAGTATCCATGGACAAAACTAGACAGAGTTAACTGTTGAGAATGAAACACATATAGTATTAACTACAAAGAGGAACCAAGACAAGTTCCAGAAGAACAAATGATATCAAGGCATTGTCAGAATGACTAGGATTTCTATAGATCACAGAAGAAGCTTCAAGCAATTACAAACAAATGGACACAGAGATGTCAGTAGCATCAGCACCAGCAGTACCAGTAATCAGCAAGAATGTACAAGCAAGAATACCAAAAAACATAGTACTGGACCCAGGATAGTTTAACGGTGACTGAATGAAATTTGAAGACTGATGGAGAGGAATGAGACTGTTTCTCAAGAGTAACAGGGTCATGGAGACTGAAAACAGGATCACAGCAATCCTAGCTCACCTCAAAGAAGGTGTAGTGGGCATATATGTATAGAGAAAGCTCAATAAGCTAGATGAAGAACTTGAAACCTAAGATTGGGAAGAGTTCATCAAGGAAATCAAGACAACATTCAGTGACAAGACAAAGGCAGCAAATGCTAAGTGGAAGATTGAAATCTTCAAGCAAGGAAAGAAGAATATAGCAAACTTTATGATAAAGTTCAACACATTGGCCATGAAGGCAGACACAGATGAGTTGCATACTATCTTTTTATTGAAGAAGAACATATGACCCAACATTATCAAAATGATATTGGATTATCTACCCATAGCTGTACCAGAAATATTCAAGAAGTGGAAGGTGGCAATAACATCAGTGGGACAAGGATACAAGTCCATGGAATGATGATACAACTACAAAACAAATACAGGAATAATATATGGAGAACAAGGTCAGCCCATGGATATTGGGAAAGCCAGTGACAACTTCAAGAATGGAAAGCCAAAGTATTTCAATTATAACAAGTATGAACACATGGCAAAGGAATACCGATTGAAGGACAAAGAACATGAAACTAGGAAATGTTTCAAATATAAGAAAGAAGGACATATTGCCAAGGATTGCAAAGAAACACAGTCGATAAAGAAACGACAAGTCTAGAAAGGATCAGATGATGAAGATAAGAATAAAGAGTAGGGTTTTGGTGACGATCTTGAGTAAGTACAGTACAAGAAATCTTCTATGTAAATTCCTAGAATAAATATATTATTCCAAATCACCGAAACAGTGAAGGAAAGCAGGAATTAAACATGTAAGCAGATGTGAAGACAAAGAATAGAAAGAAATTAAAGGTCAAGGCACTGGTAGACTTCAGATACACACACACAGGGATTAATGAGCAACTGGTCAAAGACAAAAGGATCCAGACAAAACCAATAAACTTCTTATTTGAACTTTTTAATACAGATAGAACAAAGAATGGAGAGGTGACCAGGGTGGCACCTCTAAAAATCGAAATCAATGGCCACAAGGAACAGTTGGAGGCAGCTGTAATGGACTTAAATGGAACAGACATATTCTTGGGTCATAACTGGCTCATCAAACACAACCCAGAAGTCAATTGGAAGAATGGCACTATCAAGTTTACAAAATGTCCAAGAAGTTGTATGATGAAACATGAGGATATTAGGTTCAAAACCAGGAGGACAAAGGCCATGAAAACTACAGAAACCAAAGAAGAGCACAACGGTGAAATTGGCAAGAAACTAGACAAGACAAATCCAGAAGATTTACCAGAGTATATTCAACCTTTCATACATTTATTCAACAAGAAGAAGTTTGAAAATTTACCAGAAAGACATGAATGGAACCATGAAATCAATCTTACAGAAGAAGCCCCAAAGGAACCAAATGCAAAAGCCTATGCAATGACACTGAAGGAAGAAGAAGCCTTGAATTAATGGTTGGATGAACAACTCAAGGCAGGACTAATAGTGGAATTGAAATCACGATATACAGTACCCTGTTTCTACATTCTGAAGAAGGATGGTTCATTACAATTGGTTCAGGACTACAGAAAGCTCAATCAGGTCACAATAAAGGATAAAACACCATTGTCTCTGATCAGGGAGGTGATAGATAAACTCAAAGAAGCAAGATATTTCAACAAGTTGGACCTTATCTAGGGATACAATAACATATGAATCAAGGAAGGAGATGAATGGAAGGCCATATTACTAATAAACAAAGGGCTATTCAAACCACAGGTCATATATTTTGGACTATGCAATTTACTGGAAACATTTCAAAGGATAATGAATAGTATTTTCTGGGAGTTACTTTATGAAGGAGTGCTGGCAAACTATATGGACGACTTTGTTATACTAGCAAAGACTATAGAAGAATTGGAGGAAAGGACAATCATGTTCTTAAAAATAGCAGAGAAATACAATCTGTGTTTTAAACAATCAAAATGTAACTTCAATATAGAAGAAATCCCTATCCTAGAAGTTATAGTGGGAAAGGGACAAGTCAAAATAGAGCAGGAAAAGATCAAGGCAGTAAAAGAATGGAAGATACCAATGAAGGTCAAGGATGTGGAGAGTTTCCTCAGATTCACAAACTTCTATCAATGTTTTATTCAGAACTTCAGTCACAAAGCAAGACTGTTAAACAAATTAAAGGGCAAGAAAGAATGGAAATGGAATGAAGAACACTAAAAGGCATTCAAGGAACTTAAGGACAAAATAACAAGTCAACCAGTTCTTTCCTTACTAAAGAGAGAAGGAAAATTTTGAATGGAAATGGATGCTTCAGGATATGCTATAGGAGGAGTATTATCTCAGGAACAAGAAGAGAAGTGGAAACCAATAGCATTTTTATCAAGGACAATGCAACCAGCAGAAAGGAATTATGAAATCTATGATAAGAAGCTACTAGCAATAGTAGAGGCCCTGACCAAGTGGAGACAATATCTGTTGGACACTATGGAGTCTTTTGAAGTGTGGACAGATCATGAAAACTTAAAGTATTTTCAAGAACCTCACAAGTTAAATGGACAACAAGCTCGATGGTACTTGAAGTTATAAGATTACAACTTTATATTGAAGTATATATCAGGAAAGACAAACACAAAAGCAGACATTCTATCAAGAAAGGATCAAGTGAATACGAAAGAAGGCAATAAAGATGTCTAATTACTAAAGAAACAATTATGGACAAGGAGAACGACAGTGGAAATTACGATGCTAGAAAGGAAGACAACAGTGGATGAGTTAGACATAATCAAGGAGATCAAAAGAAATAACACCAGAGAACAAGAAGTGGTCCAAGCATTGAAAAAGGAAGATAGAGTAACATGGGAAGAAGACGGAATTGTATACATGAAAGAAAGAATATATGTTCCAAACAACAAAAAGACTAGAGAGAAGATTCTGAAAGAAAACCATGACTCAGTGAATGTAGGACATTCAGGACAACAAATGATGCTAGAATTGATCAAATGAAACTACTGGTGGCCAGAATTCAAAGAAGACATCAAGAAATATATACAAGGATGTTTCAAATACCAACAAAATAAAGTTCAGCATCAAAAGAAGGCGGGAGAGCTATATCCACTAGAGATCCCTCAAGAACCATAGCAAGAGATTAGTATTGACATCATTGGACCTTTGCCTAGGTCAAACAGAATGGATTCTATAGTAGTCATCATGGACCAATTCACAAAGATAATTCAATTAAGAGCAACAACTATGAATATATCATCAGAAGGAATTGCAAAAATCTATAGAGACAATATCTGGAAATTACATGGAGTACCCAAGAAGATTCTCAGCCATCAAGGACCACAATTTGTATCAAGGTTTATGGAGGAATTTATGAAGGTGTTGGAAACGAAAAGGCAACTATCAATGGTATACCATCCTCAAACAGATAGTCAAATGGAAAGGATAAATCAGAAGATAAGAACATTCCTACAGCATTATATGAGTTACCAACAAGATAATTGGACAGACTAGCTAGCAGTAGTAGAATTCCAGTACAATGACAAGAAACATGTGGCAACAGGAAGAATACCATTCGAGCTAAACTTTGGAAGACATCTATGGAAAGGCAATCTTGTGATACAGATGGAGATTCCAAGAGTAGAAGAATTCCTTGTAGGAATACAAAAGAGTTGGGAACAAGCAACAATGGCAATGGAAGAAGCTTAGAAGAACATGAAAAGACAATTCGACAAAAAAAGGCAGAATTCTCAAGGTCTAAAGATTGAAGACAATGTGTGGCTCAAAAACAAGAATATTCAATTGAATTGACCCTCAAAGAAGTTGGACAATAAAAGATACAGATCTTTTAGGATCTCAAAAGACATTGGTTCAGGAGTATTTCAACTGGAACTTCTGGAAAGATAGGCAATTCATAATGTATTCAACAAAGATTTGCTAACACAATGTGTGGAGCTAAAGTTCAAAGGGCAGCACAAGGAACTAGCACCACTGCCAATGATTATTAATGAAGAAGAGAAATACAAAGTAGAAAAAGTTAGGAAGCATAGGAAACGTGGAAGGGGAACACAATACTTAGTGCATTGGAAGGGCTACAGAGATGAGCATGACCAATGGATAGCAGAAATGGGGTTGCCTCATGCAAGGGAGGCAATTAAAGACTATTAAGTAAGATATTTGAGTCGAAACCTATAAAGAGGGAGGTAAAATCCTACTTTGAACAGTTCAAACTATCTACTCAAACTTCAAAACACCAATGTCTCAGGTCAACAACAACAACAACAACTACGTTACTGCACCCACCTCCCCAAACCTATATATCTCCAGATGATTGAACAATATGAATCAAGCTCAAGTAATGAAGAGAGAATAAGATGACTGAACAAGAATGTATCATAAGATACTGAAATGGATTGAAATGATGATTGATGTACAGAGAATGATAAAGGACATAAAGAAGTTAGCAGGAGAAGCAAATACAGTAGTGACAGAGATGGAAGAATTTATCTTATGGGCAAGTATCAATAACCAAATGACAAACACCACCAATATATCTGGAATCTCAGAAGACTTGAGGTTCTTGGTTCAAAGTGATATAGAGAAGTGAGCAATTCAAGTGCAAAGGATGTTGGCCAATGAGTTGGACAGATATAAAGGAAGAGGTAATAGCTATGTGGACAAGAACATTTGGGAAATTTAAAACCTATATAGTAATGAAGAACAACAGGAGAAAGATAAAGGAAAAGTAGAATATGAGGAAGTCATACTGGTCAAACCCTATGAGGTATCACAATTCAAATCATCAACATCATCATTAACAACAAGTTTTATAACAGATGAAGTTGAAAATCTCCTAAAGTACATGAAGTTTGTTCAAAGCCCAATGCAAACAAGACTATTCAGACCACTGCCAAATTATCAATCTCTCAAATCCAGAGGTGAACAAGACTCCAAATTTTGAAAAGAAATTGCAATAACTCTAGTGGACCAAAAGCGCAACATAGAAACAGCAAGGAATGGTTATCCAATTGTCATGTTTCAAGAAGGTCCACCATATAAACCATATTTTATAGCAATCAACAACAGAGGACAAATCATCATTGGTCCTAGCAAGAAAACAGTGGCTATATATGTAGTAGAAGAATTGGAGGTCTTGATCTAATTCATGAGGACATGAATGCTAAAAACAGGGGTATTGTTACAATTGATGCCTCCTTGATGCAGCATGGACTTGGACAAAGGGTAATTATGATATGATTGGCTGTGCTGCAAGCATCTCAGTCAGTACCTCATGTAGTAGGTGTAATATTCTTACTTGAGCCTCATAGACTATGACTTATTTTCCTTATGTACTATGAACACTTTCCTCATGGAATACTAGTATATATAGTGTAGATACTTGT
>Ga0157368_1001108_pt1 | contig 11693 bp, 10 predicted proteins | sample AttbisABBM3_FD_113146 | JGI IMG/M metagenome (GOLD analysis project Ga0157368, IMG submission 113146) | Fungus gardens microbial communities from leaf cutter ant in Botucatu, State of São Paulo, Brazil - Atta bisphaerica ABBM3 | ecosystem: Host-associated > Fungi > Mycelium > Unclassified ...
CATGTTGGCCTCATGCTTTACACATGATTATTTAGGGTAGGGTATACAGTAGTTAGCACAGACCATCTGTAGAAGTATATAAGGTAGACTATTTTGTACAGAGCTCTTTATCAAGTTCTCTTGTGTTTACTCTAATACAAGAGCTTGTTCTTTTATCCAACTCTAAGGATTCAAGTTTATAACACTTTTCTTATCTAAGTCTTTTTAATTTTATATTATCTCTTTTCTTACTGTTAGACTTGATAAAAGAAGGAACAGTATAATATCATACATGACTATTACAGCTACAGTCACAGCATTATGTAATACTTTAGAAAGATAATAACTCTTATTTATATAACTTATAATATTTAAAGTAAACTAGATATAAAGAGTAGAAATATCTATACTAGGAACTCTACTGAGTTCTCTTGTGTTAACTAATATAAGGTTCCTCTTTCAATTCAACCCTTGGTTTTAAGTCACAACATACTACTGTTATGATCATAAGACTTTAGGGTGAGTCAAGTAAAAGAACCTTATATTAAGTTTAACATAAGAAAACTCAATAGAGAACTATTGTCTACCTTTATATACTAAAACTCCATGGTCCGTGCTAACTATTTCTAGCCTACCCTAAACAACCATGTATTTGCCTTAAGGTCAACATGTATAAGATATATTGTATGATATCATCCTTCCAGAACCTTCTATGCTCTTTCATGTGACTGTGACTTTGTCATGTGACAGTGTGACAGTAACATCATGTTAACCCTAATCCTAAGTCTCTCAAAAATAAACATAAAAGAAATGAAAATGAAAAATGAGAAATAGAAATAAAATATTTAAAGTCCACTGTCTTTAACTCTGACAACTACTATAAATGAGTACTGTAGGGAAACCTTTTCTTTCACAAAATCCTAACATCCTAATATCACTGCTAAAGTATGTAGAGTTTTCTTATTTTCTAGAATACTAAATACTACCATTAACTCTGCTGTGTTTGTCTAATCAACTCTGCTACTCCCTACTACTAATCTCTACTAATTCCAATCCTGTTTATTGTTACTACTGTTCTCTATCCATCACTAATAGTAACCTTTCTTTCTTTCTGGACTAATATTCTAGATTTTTCCATTAGAAACACTTCTAATCATATTGTTTTTATTATTTCTTATGAAGTAAGCTGATCTGAGAGATTTGAATGTATAATATGAGTATATAAAATATTTTATACCTCCAGACATCTTACTCTGTTCTATTAGATTTTTCTAGAGATTGTAAAACTATACATATACTACAAGCTTTGTTTAGTTGTTTTAAAAAGTATTTTCTCTCAAGTGGTTGCAACTAAATAATATCAGAATATTTATAATCATTGAGTAGTTATTATAGTATACTTGAACCATAGTATTTTTTATTTATTTTTCTTAATTTTATTTTTTATTTTATTTTATTATGGGTCAATAAAGAGATATGTGTCATATGATATGATATTATAGATTTATATTAGAGTAAAGAAAACTAAAAGAATGATGTTAGAAGATATATCTATAGTATATCAATTTTATAATATACATATAAGTTAAAACAAGGAGATAATATATAGCTAGAGACAATATTGAAACAACTCCAAAAAAGTTGGACCAAAAATGCTATAGACTTTTCAAAATCACAAACAAAATTAGACAAGAAATATCTTAACTAGAATTACCAGAAGAATAGGTAATAAATAATATATTTAATGAAAATTTGCTGATATAATGCAAAGAGCTCTAATCTAAGAAACAACATCTAAATCTAGTAGTATTAGAATTGAAAATAAGAGACTTAGTTCTTTTATTCTTTTTTATTTTTACTTTTATTTATTTTCTTTATTTTAGACTTAGGAGAAGAAGTGTGATATAATATCATTGCTTCTTTCACTCTTATCACCATTCTATATGGTAGTACTTAGTAGTGAATTAGCAAATATAGTATATATTTCTTTTCCAAATCTTTAAATTCCTCAACATTGTGCTACTGATTCTACAATGAACATCAACATGGAGGATATTAGAGGTTGCTTTCTATCTTTTAGCCAAAATTCCTTTAGAGAATCTTTTACTCACTCTGATATATTGTTTATGAACTGTGTGGAAAGACTACAAGCCTAAGTTAACAAACCTTCTTAGGCTGAACAAGTGGATATTAAAAGTTCTGATTTACTTATTCTTTCCTATGCTATAATCAGAGAAGACAAAACCATTTTTGCTAACTAAATGCTAGCTGGCATCTTTATATATATACTTTATATACTACTAACTTCTCTAACACTGATATTTTTCATTCTAAAAATAGTAATAACATGTTTCTACTATAAGATATAGAACTATTAGTTATCCTATATTTAATTAATTAGCCTGTGGACCCATAGCTTTGAAATGGAAATTTCTATTCTGTTTCTCTATTTGGAATAAATGAGATTCTGAAAGAAAATTCAAAAAATATTGTCTGTTCACTGCTCAGGATAGCAGCATTAATTAAACAACACAAATTGGGAAGAAAATCAAAGAAGAATATTCCCCAGATTGCTAAATTCAGTTTTACTGTATGAGAGTTTATCTTCTTAGTTTATGAAGCAGGCTGGGACAAGTCACTAGCTAACAATGATTATAAATCCTTCAAACAGTATGTTTCCACATAGTTTAACAATAATAAATCTTCCAACTTAATGAAAATCCAAGCAAAAAGATCTTGGAAAAATCCAAATTCTTTATGAAAAACCTAATGTTTTCTTCAACCAAAAATCCATCAAAGAAATCCTCATATACATAGGCCTCCAAGAGTAACATAAATGAAATCATCAGAATAAAGAAGACATTTCTAAAACTAAACATAGCTATAAAGAGTTCATCCAAAAAATAAGTTATCATACTCATGAGTATCAATAACATTTTGAAAGTAATAGTCAAAGCCAATGCTCATGTCTCAAACATTAACTAACTCTTGAAGGAAGTCAAATTTGAAATCTCTATTGATTTTATTTGCTCTAATAACAAAGGATTATTGTTAACCACTAACAAAGTAGCTATCTCATCTAATCTCAATGTTATTGAAAAATATCTCAAAGATTCAAATAACATTAAAAATGAAGAAGGCATACCTAGACTTTTACAATCTAAGTCCTATCTCAAAATCCTCAGTATCTCCTACTTTGTTGAGGGTATGAACCTCCCAATCTCTTCCAATATAGTAGAGAGCATCATTAAGTCTACTCACATTTTCAATGACATTATTCTCACTTCCCATCCCTACATTGTTAAGATATCTCCAAAATTAGACATAGCTGTTATTTGAGTTGATATCTGGAACTTCTAGACTAGTTTTAAAGCAAAAATGTTAATTAACAGATACCTTAACATCAGTAACTATATTGCTATAATTCATAACATCAACATGAGCCCAGGAGTTTCTCAGTGTAAAAATTGCTAGAAGTGGGGCCATACCATATTTATATGCTATGCACATAGATCCAAATGCCAAAAATACAATAGACTACATAAAATTGAACACTATAGAAAAATAATATAGTACTGTAAAGCAAACCTGCCTAGACTCAAAACTTTGAAAGAAGAACTATATTTCCACTTATTCAAATGTATCAACTGCAAAGATGACCACTAGGTAGATAGCTATAACTGTCCATTCCAGAAATACAGATTTAATTATGACTGACATAGCAAGAAAGCCCAAGAGCTCTGAGAAATCAAAGTAAATTCAATTTGCTCAAATATAGGTGGTAATAAGACATGATTTTAAAAATACTCAACATCTTTTTGCAGAATATCAGGAAGAATAGGCTTCTTACTAATACTATTTTAGAAAATAATAATAAAAATTGATATTTTATTTATTCAAGAACCTCTCTAGTCTATTATTTGACAAGTGCCATGTTCTTTGAATGAAGAAGGAGAAAACATTATCAGTGCTTCTCACTATTCATCTTAGGTTATGTTTGCATGATTGACTTCAGATGACAACAAATATCCAAGAGTTATTATATTAACATTAGACTAATCAGTCTGAGATTTCCATTAAGAAAAGATATTTTAAATCATCATAATATCAACCTTATCTCCTTTTTCAATCATGACATTGTGTGTTTTATCCTAAACATCATTTCAAATGATCACTAGAATGCCTTAAAGTATTTAAAGAATACTGAGGTTAATTTAAATAATATTCTTATTATGATAGGAAACTTTAATATTAGGGACAGTAATTGGAATCCTTTGTACTCTTACCATTTGTTATACACTGATACACTTTGAGAAGTCATAGATAGTTTTGGTCTAGAATTATCAATATCTATCAATTTGGTACTAATATGTTGTATAAATAATTCTCAATCATCAAATTCTGTCCTTGATCTTATATTCCTCAGAATAGGATCAGAAGAATTCAACAATCATATCATATCATCTGATATTTGAAGCCTATCAGATCGTGCTTCTTTGTCAATATCTATTACTCTGGAAGAATAATTTATCCAAGAAAAAAAACAATAACTTATTAAGAATAAAAAAGAATTTATTAATGACTTCAGGTGTAGGCTAGACTTTGTGGAGATATCCAACATTACAATTTGAGAAACACTTGAAAGAATAACTCAAGAATTCATATCTATAGCTGAAGATCTTTAGAACAAATATTCAAAATTAGTCAACATCACCAAAAAGTCTAAAGCATGGTAGATAAAAGAATGCAACAAAGACTTATCTACATATTACATTTCAAGAAGCAGAATTGACTAGGTCAAGTATAAGAAAACAGTCAAGTTGGCTAAAAGAACATTTTTTGATAATAGAATTCAAGAAATTACTTTGTCTAACAAACAAAAAACCATGAGACTTGATAAATTAACAAAAACTGCTAGCAACAGAAGCTATCAAGTTTAATGGCTATTCATATAACAAATTAAACAATTTATGGCAAGCCCTACATCAATTATACAACTTTGCTCAAGATAGACTCATTGATATACAACTACTCAAGAACTTTCTTTATATCAACAAGTAGAGTGGCTCCTATTTTCTATTACTGAGCTCAAAGATATGATTGTCAGGTGTAACAGTTCTTCTATACTAGGCTAAGACTATATTTTGTGGAATTACCTCAAGAGGGTTAGAAATAACACCAAATATTGTTCAAACTTTAAAAAATCCATGTCTATCATTATTTCCAAGCTAAACAAGCCATCCTACAACACTCCAAAAGCTTTTCATTCCATTATTCTTCTTAATACATTAGGGAAATTAATTGAAAAAACAATAAGCTATAGACTTCAAGTATATTCTATTACTTCTGATTTTATCTACCCAAGTTAATAAAGCACCATTCAACTATCAATACTGGAATCTTCTTAACTCATCTTATTCAAACAGAATGCTTCATACAAGTATTCTTGTATTTGACATAGCACAGTTCTTCCCCTCTTTGAATCTTCTTTTTCTTCCTATGATTCTAATTAAAGTAGGCTTTAGTTTTAATATCTCTAACTTTTTTTCTAATTATTTAATTAACAGACAGACTTAAAATATTTAAAATTTATTTACTTCTCCTCACTTAGAGTAGATGTTAGTATTGGACAAGAGTCAGCTCTTTATATCATATCTATTTTTCATATTCTGGAAAAAAAATCAAAAAATCTCTTTATTTTATTTTTATTTCCATCTTATTGTTTATTAATGATAGTTTTCTCATTTTTAGGAAAACTCTTTGAAAAATCAAATGTAAATATTTTTTGTAGCTATGGTACTATTTCATCTCTTTTTAGACAATTTAGGCTTGTTATTAAATTTAACAAGTCCAAAGTTTTTCATTTCTCTAGAGCTACAAAGAAACTTAATTCTCTCCCTCTAGATTTGAGACTACTAGAAGATACAGTTTTAAGACAAAGAGATACCTGGTAATACTTAGACTTTTTCTTTGACATCACACTCACTATTATGCCAACAAAGTGTTGTCAACTATTAAAATCATAAAAATGCTGGGAAATTTAACAAGAAGCCCTTCATCTAAACATAAATGACTTTTATTATGGAATGCTTTGGACACTAACATTTTTCTTTTTCTTTTATCTATTTTTCTTGATTTTATATTTCTTTTCTTTTTCTTTTTAGTGACAATGAAGAGGCATGTGACTGCAATGTCACATGATGTGACGTCATAGGCCTAGAACATAGTAGAAGAATCTGGAAGATGACATCAGGACACATGTATACAACATGGTGGTCTTGAGTAAGAAATGAGGCAGACATAAGGATGTAGTATAGACCATGTGTACTTTGTATATATAGGACTCTAATTTAGCAGAGACTCCTTGTTGAGTTCTCTTGTGAACTTCCCATTCTATATCCTACTGAGAGATTTACTTGTTCATGTTATCATTTGTCATTGTGATAAGTGGTTGCTACAACAACTTTTGTATAGAATATCCATTCTTTCTATTGCTCTATACAGGTTCCAGCTTTGGTACTTTAAGGATACCCTAGTTTATCAACCTTTAAATAAGCTAAAGAAAATGTAAAAAAGAACTACCTTATAGATTACAGATGCTTTTAAAATAGCATTATCATGGAGAGTAGAAGCTATTGTTGAACTCATACCAATACAATTTCTTCTTGACAAAATCAATGGTCAGCATTATCTTCATATTTTATCACTTTCTAAGTAATATACTATTCTATTACTATAAGATGAACAATACTCCAAGTAATATACTTTTTATTACATGACTACTTCTAAACTTATAGCCAAGTAATAATTAAAAATCAAGAGCCTTATAGTTGATATCAATAATTAACTAAATAGAATATTCTCTTCTTTCAATAGCCTGAACAAAGAAATCTTAGTAGGCTTTCAATTAATTGATATCTTTTCCAATCATTTTTCTTTCTTTTTAGTAAATAGAAAAACTCCAGCTTACTTTTTGCTCAACATAGAAAATTAGATAACAACTTATATGAAGTTTTCCTTATAAATCAAGATACTATATTCATCATAACAGATGTGAATATCATAAACAATATTGCAACCTCTGTATCTCATATTTGAAGAGGACAAGATATCATTGCTAAGATGGTTGATTATACAACCAATATAAATTCTATGGAAGCTAAATTATTTGCTATTAGATATGGGATTAACTATGTTATGCAATTACAAGATATTAGTCATATCATTGTTGTTACAGATATTATTTCTGCTGCCAAATGAATCTTTGACATATCAACTCATCCACACCAACTTCATTTCATTGCAATATCAAAAAATCTCAAAGCTTTTTTTTAACAAGAGCTGTAACAATATCATTGAGTTCTGGGACTGCTCCAACTTCATCAAATAATCACTACATTCACTAGTTGATAGAAAAATGAAATACCTTAAAATTAATCTTGGTATTGTCTAACAAATTATTATAAACATGCTATAGCCTTGCCTATTAATATTATTCCAGATCTTTTTACTTTTTTCCACATCATATGATCATAGTTATAACAGTTATGTATCTCTTCTTCTTTGGATTTCTCTTCCTTAGGAGAACTCATCTTATGATTAAAAGATATCTGAAAATACATTGGATTTATTTTTGACAGGAAACTTTCCTTTTGGCAACAAATTCACTTTTACATCAACAAGACCCTTTCAATGATTAAGAGTATGAAGATGTTAGGTAATTTCACTAGGGGTTTGTTGCCCTTCCACAAATAACTACTCTACAGAATATATATTATTCCTATTGTATTATATAGCTTTCTGCTTTGATACTTCAAGAATACACTTCTTTTCCACCCTCTTAAAGAAGTGAGTAAAATATAATAAAGAGCTGCTTTAAGAATTACTGGAGCTTTTCAAATGTCTCTCACCTAGAGAATTGAGGCTATTATAGACCTTATTCCTATTTATCTCCATCTAGACAAGATCTGTAGTCATTAACAATTAAAAATGGCATATTTACTCTCAAATCACATGGTTAAGGCTTTGTTGGAACATCATTACTCAAATGCTTAAAATATGCATTGTCTTTCACTGGGAAAGCTAGTCTTTGAACAAAGACTCAAGGTCAAAAGTTCCATTGTAAACACAAATAGTTGTCTTAATAGAATTCTTTCTTTATTTAACTCTCCACACAAAGAACTTATATCTGGATTTAGATTAGTAGATACCTTTTCTAATTGTTTTTCATTCAATATCACAGGATGCAAAGTCAATAATTACAAGACTGCCCATCTACAAAAACTCAATAATATATTCAAAGACTCTCTATATGATTCCAAGTCCATCATTGTTATATCTGATGCTAGTATCAAAAACAATGCTGCTACATCTATAGCCCATATTCATTCAGATCAAAACATTGTTGCCAAGACCATTCATCATACTGTTAATATCACTTCAACTGAGGCTGAACTGTTTGCAATCAGATGTGGAATCAATCAAGTGATTCAAGTTACTGATATTTCATGCATTATAGTTATTACTAATGCTATCCATTTGGTGAGATGCATATTTGACTTATCGTCTCATCCTTATCAAATCCAGTCTATTGCTATAGCCCAAGATCTCGCTGTGCTAATCACGAGCAGAATGTTTATTTTCTTCCAACTTATATACTATCTGCTCACAGTCTATGCTCAATACCAGCAACTGCAATAACTATGGAAATTACTGTAGGACCCTCAAGCTCACCAAAAATTCACAGCAGTTCTAAGATTCTGTAGTTTAGATTCTGTAGCTTAGGTAAACGTTGGTGTATCTTAGTCTCAGTCTTAGTCTAAGTCTTATTGTTCCAAATACTGGCTTTGAGGTTTTCATAACAGCTTTCACCAAACTCTTTGTTTCCCTTCCTGATGAGCTACCAGATCCCTGACCTTCTAGGATTTCTCACCTCACTTATAGGCGATGATGATGGTGATTTTCATATAAGCTCCTTGTACCGATTCGCCTCCGACGTGACCACAAGGCTGACCGGCTCATCCACAACTGCAACCTCCAGATCGAGTGGAAAATCGCGTCTGGAAAGACGAGTAATTGAATTTACGCAGGAATATAACCCAACACTGCTCACTAGCACTCTGGTTCCCTTTCCTTCTTCCCATCGATCGGAGAAGTTGGCAGAAACAGTCTTCCAAGAAGCGACGGAATGGGTACTGGTTTGTGCACTTGCAGTTGAAGAATTGCTTCGACCGGGTCGAGTAGTTGACTGTGCTGCCTTTTTACCAAAGGCAATGGGTGGGGATGGGAAGATATGGGAGGAGTAAGCACTGATTCCCCCCCTCTAGACTCTGTTAGAAAATCGAGCTGGTCATTTAGATGTGAAACAAGGATATGCGGAGAAAACTATTCTTCAGACTTATATCAAGCCATTAGAGATGAATTTTTGGATGCTCTCGCTCACGTCCCGCAAAGACCAGGAACAAACACATCACGAACCCCGCCCTTTTCAATTGAGGAGTATGTGAAATGGCGAACCAAAATTAGTGGACATAGGTTATTATTCAATCAATATTTTTCTTCCTCAAAAGTGGAACGGTCGCGGTTCACTCGTGCATTGGATCTCGTACTCGAGATTGATGCATGCATAACGGTGAGTCAAAGGCTTTATGCTTCTCTCTCTTCGCTGACTCTTGAACAACAACTGGTCATAATCAGGATTTATTCGGATATAATATCCACCAGGCATGGTACTCCACGCAAACTGCCGATCCCCAAATATTACAGTCTTCCGCACATCTGAACTTCGTTTCGTTCCTCATGGCATCAGATCCAGAAATGATATTACAAGGTGCAATTAATTCCTCAGGGGAGATTATACGGCAACGAATCGCGGAGTTGAAGGTTGAACTTGATATCCTGAGTTCAAGGACGAAAATTCTGTCCACGAACCCGGAATCGACTACCATGACGTTGGGTTTCAAGTCTAGTCTGGACTCGATCGTTTCTCTTCTTCCTTCATTTGGTAGTTCGAACCTACAACCAAGCTCTACATGTTCAGAGATATCCTGTTCGAGTAATGGCGATTCGGAGGGAGAGACTAGGAAAGTACTGCTGAACTGGGTAATGGGTACAGTTCATTGGGCATACGAAGTGGAATACTTTTATCCGAATGTTGAAGAAGAGACCCGACATTCGGGTGGCTCGAGTGGCAAAAAGAGAGGGAGCGAGGTCAGGGATTATGGTTGGGTTTTTCTGATTAAAGAATAGTCAACTCAGGGGGCTCCTGCTAGCTAATGGTTCCTTTGACGATCGGTCTCTTGCTTGTTCGACGTTGATACGTGACAAGATATACGTCCGGTCGTCCATGCATGTTCAGCGCCCACATCGATTCTTCCGTTCTGTCCACGGAAAGTCTTCTGAACAATAGTGCTTCACTCCTTTTCATTTCCACTTGGCGACTGGCTAAGAGTCGTATTTTTTTGTAGGTCATCGACTCCTTCTAGGGCTCCCTATCTGTCTCTTACACCTCATGAACAACCGTGTACCGTGCTGATGAATCTAAATTGGCAGTTTAGAGATTAATTTCTACGGCGTTAGAATAATTAGACCCACTTGATTTGTGCGTTCCCGTTATCGAAGAAAAACGAGCATTCTTGTTACGACATTTTGGTGGGCCCACAGGTTATGTAGCAGTTTCTGGTGTCATCGCAGTAGCTAATATTTGAGTCCTGACACATGTTGTGTCAATGATCTACTTTCTCACTCAACACCCCTGGGAAATATTCTCTTATTCAACATGATTCCTACTCAAGTCATTATATTAATCCTTGCAACTATTTTCAGTGGCTAAAAAATTGGTGTAATGGAAAGAACTTTTAAAAGAACAATGAGAAACATTAGGAAACAACATTGGAAGATTCTTTGGGGCTATCAAGAAGAAAATGAAAACTGAAGAAAGACCTAGAGCTGAAGTACCAGAGCATCTTGAAGAACCAACCAAAGTAGAAAACTGATGTTGAAGAATAACAATGTACTTCAATGTTGGGCATGGTTCAAACCTTGGAGATCCACAGAAGGCATATAGAAGAGCAAATAAAGCATAACACTTATCCATAATGTGCAGAACATAGATATTGAATAACCTTTGGCTTTAGCTTATTGTTGTGGTAACCACAAGTTAAGACAACTTAAGACTAGAACTCAAGTAGTAACTTAAAATAACTCTAGTGAGGATCACAAGAGAAACTTGACAAGGAGTTCTTATTGTATTTATCTACTATTTATCCAAGTACATCATGGTCTATGCCAGCCATAAATTACCCTACCCTAAACTACATGTATTCTCCATGAGTCTTATATAAGGACATCATTTTTAGGCATGTTTGATGTTATTATGATCTCAAGTCCAAAGCATTGAACAAAAGACTAACTCTTGTATTGAGTAATACAAGAGAACTCAATAAAGTTCCCAGTACAAACTTGTTAGAGTTGTGAACATTGGACTTCATTTTATTTCTTATTTTCACTTTCTTTTCAATTTATTTTCAATTTTTTATTTTGGGAACTAGGGTTAGGATTTAGCATGATGTCACTTGTCACAAATTGTCACATGATCATGTATCACAATGGAAAACAGTAGAAGGTTCTAGAAGGAATGACATTATACAATATATATTGACCTTAAGACAAATACATAGTCATTTAGGGTAGGCTAAAGTAGTAGAGCACAGACC
>Ga0157368_1001109_pt1 | contig 11686 bp, 9 predicted proteins | sample AttbisABBM3_FD_113146 | JGI IMG/M metagenome (GOLD analysis project Ga0157368, IMG submission 113146) | Fungus gardens microbial communities from leaf cutter ant in Botucatu, State of São Paulo, Brazil - Atta bisphaerica ABBM3 | ecosystem: Host-associated > Fungi > Mycelium > Unclassified ...
AAGGCCAAGACTAACAGAAGTCAAAGTTGGGATCTAATAATTAGAATTTTTGAGAGTGATATAAGAAAAGAAAGAAGTAGAAAAAGAAGTTCAGGAACCAAAGGAATTAGTCCCAAAATATTTTTATAAATAGCTGAAGATATTTGAGAAGAGAAAATGTGAAAGAATACTAACAAGAAAGGTTTGGAATCATACCATAGATCTCAGGGAGAGTTTTGTGCCAAAAAAGTGGATGGTGCAGAACTATAGATATTTAAATAGCTGGACTGCTAAGAATAATTGTCCACTACCTTTAATTTCAGGTACTATAGGTACAAAGAAAGTATTTACAAAGTTGGACTTGAGGTGGAGATACAATAATGTTAGGATAAAGAAGATAAATAAAAGGCAAAATTCTCAACACTAGAGGGTACTTATAAGCTAATAGTGAACATGATGTTTTTTGAACTTATGAACTTCCTGGCTACCTTTCAAGCAATAATGAACAATTTTTTGAGAGACTTAATGGACACTGGAAAGAAGTACTTGATGAGTTGGTAGAGAATATACTAAATAGAATGGAGAAAAATGATACATATATATATATAACTAGAAAAATGTGTATGAAAGATAAGGGAGATAATATTTTTGGGAGTAGTGCTAGAACTAGATTGTTATGGTATGCTTGGACACTAACATTTTTTTTTTCTTTTATCTATTTTTCTTGATTTTATTTTTATTTTTATTTTCTTTTTTTTCTTTGACAATGAAGAGGCATGTGACTGCAGTCACATAACATGTCACATGATGTGAGGTCATAGGCATAGACTTTGGGAGAAGGGGCTAGAAGGATGATGTCAGAGCATATGTATACAGTATAGTATCCTTATGATAGATATGAGGGTAAAGCATAATAGAAGCATAGATGATACATGGACTTTAGGGCAAGGTTAAGTAATGTTAGTATGGACCATTTGTAAATTATAAATAGAATAGCAATGCAGCAGAGACTCCTTGTTGAGTTCTCTTGTGATCCCCACAATGATATCTGTCTTTGAGATTTATTATTTGTATCTCTATTGGTCTTTGTGACTAGTGGTTGCCACAACATAGATGGAGTGAAAATAGAAAAGAAGAAAATACAGAGAGTGTTAGAATGGTCTACTTCTAAGAAAGTTAAAAATATTCAGAAATTTTTGTAATTGGCTAATTATTATAGGAGGCTTGTAAAAGACTTTGTGAAAATTGTGAAACTGTTACATCTAATGGTTAAGAAAATAAAATTTTGGAAACAAGTAGGAAAAAGTGTTTGAAGGATTAAAAAGGAGATTTGTAAAGGAGCCAATATTGGTAACTCCAGATTTGGATAAAGAGATGAGAGTAGAGATAAATGTATCAGATTTTGCAATAGGGAAGTATTGTTAATGAAGTGTAGAAATGAGAAATAGAGACTAGTAGTTGTTATATCTAAGTTATTGAACAGGACCAAAAATAACTATAAAATTCATAATAAAGAAATGTTGGTAATAGTCAGATGTCTAGATGTGTAGAGGTATTTTTTAGAAGAAGCCAAGAATTAGTTTGAAATTTGGACTGGTCACAAGAACTTGGAATACTTTACAAAGACACAAGTTGAATCAAAGGCAAGCTCATTAGACATTATATTTGTCAAGATTTGATTTCATGTTAAGCATGTGGCTGGAAAAAGTATAGAAAGAGCAGATAGCTTGAATAGAAGAATAAATTGGATAGAAGGAGTTGAAAGAGATAACAAAAATCAAATATTGTGGATAAAAGAGTGCTTGAAAATAAAGAAGTGGAAAAAAGATATTTTTTGATTAAAGAAGCAGAAGAAGAAATAATAGAGAAAATTAAAAAATTGGAAGCAAGAGATGATGAAGTAGTCAAGATAGTAAAAGAGATGAAAAAGTCAGAAGTGAAAGTATTAAGAGATAATAAGTGGCAGATAGAGGAAGAATTAATTAGTACTGAAGAAAGAGAAGGTCTGTATTCAAAAGAATAACTAGTTGAGATTAGAGATTATCTGGTTACATCATAATATACTAGGAGAAGGACAGAGGTTAATGTAAGACAGTAGAGTTAGTTATTAGAAACTATTGGTAGCTAGTAATTGTAAGAGGACTTGTTCTTCTAAGACCTTTCTCTTTGACATTTTTCAGCTGATCTGTGTTCCATGACCTTTTTCACATCCACAATTATCTGCTTATCTGCTTTTCCATACTCTAGACCCCTTTGAGCTGCATACAAATATCTCTAACTGTTTGGATATATTATCTAACTTCTTTTTCTTGTATTCTTCTACTTTTCTGTAATGTTCTGTGGTTTTTTGTAGTCTACTATTATTATTTGCTCATTTACTCATCTACTTTCCTATGCTTTGAAAGCACTTGCTAAACACTCTGGCTCTCTTTCAATTTAGTTTCTTTATTCTAAACTGTTTCTGATTACTTGAATATTATTATTCTCTGCTTATGTAAACAGAGTTCTAACACATTGAAATGAACCTATTATTATATAGAGTAGTTGCCATCTTCAGGAAACCTTATCTTATTTTCTTAGGATTTACTGGAGGTTTGAAATACCCTGCTCTTTCACTCTTTCATCCTAACAGTGATATAAAAGAAGATTTAAAGTATATAGAAGATTGTAATCAGTGTCAGAGGATGAAGAACAGAGCAAAGATACCAGTAGGAAAATTAATACCAAATATAGTGTTAGAAAAACTATAATAGTCAATTTTATAACTAAATTACCATAGTCAAAGTATTATTACTCTATATTGGTAGTATGTGATTGGTTTTCAAAAATGTTGTATTTCATAGTAATAACAGAAAAAAATATCAGTAAAAGAATTAGCAAGGTTTTTTAGAGATTATGTATAGAAATTATATAGATTACCAGAGAGAGTGATATTAGATAAGGAGCCATAGTTTGCAGCAAAGTTGATGAAGAAATTGAATATGTTGGAGATAAAGACAAAGATGTCTATAATATTTCATCCATAGACTGATGGGTAGACAAAAAGAACTAATTAAGAACTGGAGTAATATTTGAGAATATATAGCAGGAGATATAGTTTGAATGGCTTGCTATAGCAAAGTTTGCATTCAACAATAAGATACATACAATGGTAAAGATATTACTATTTATAGTCCATCATAGAAGAGAACTAAGATTAGGATTTAAAATATAAAAAAAAAGAAACATATGAGGGCAGAGATGTTTAAAAGTAGATAAAAGAACAATATGAGGAAGATCAAGAATATACTCAAGAGATTGTAAGAAGAGATAAAGAATTTGGTATAGCAAATAATAGATAAGTGGTCAAAGAAGTTGATAAAGAGATATATAAAAAATAATATCAGAAAATGTAGTAGAGTTGGAGTTGTTGAAATCAATGAAAATTCACCTAGTAGTAAATATGAGCAAGATAGTAATTATTAGGGTGACTAGTGAGGTCTACAGGATTTCACAAATTTTTACAACCTCTAAGAAGTCCTAAGTATATTGACTGACAATTATGAGTGGTGTTCTAAGAGAACAGAATGAGAACTTCTAGAAGTGAGAACTATCATAAATACTACTAGAAATCATTCCAATCTGGCAGAATAATGTTGAATAAAAAATGATAGCAACCAGATGTCAGAGTTGTAAATGATAGACTTGGTTTTATTTTATTTCTCTTTTATCTTCTTTTTTCACTTTTATTTTTTATTTTTATTTTTCACTTTTCTTTATTTTAGACTTAAGCAAAGGATGTGATATGATGTCATGCATGATAGTCACACATATCACAGTGTGGCCACATCCATCACAGTCACAGGTTACACAATCATATAACATAGAAAGGGTTATAGAAAGTTCCAGAACAGATAATATCATATAGTATAGTAATAGCATATATTGGCCTTATAGAAAGTATATACTGCACTATCTATCTACTATAGGATTATACCTTCAGAAAATGAACAGAGTTGAGAATATTAAGTTCTAATGAAAAATTGTGTTGCTATATAATACCAGAGTTTAGTATTAAACAATATTTGTCATATTTGTTGATTATTAGATTGAAGAATACAATGTATATACTAGTCCTTAAATACAAGTATGAATAAAAAAGAACTCAGATGTCTCATAGTACAACTCCAAGCAGTACTTTCAGTGGTAAAACACTGAAAGGGGTCAGATAGAAGAACTTTACTATAGATGACTAAGTGCTCATGAGGTTTAGATAGAAGATAACATTGTTGCAAAGGACAAGTTATAGAATAACATCACTGTGAAAAATAAGTTATGAATAAATAGAATGATGAATAACATTACTATAGAAGATGGACTATTGTTGGAGTTAAAATTAGCATATAATACTCCTCTAGTAAATTGTCTTATAAGTACTCTGTTACATTTTTGCCTCAATTCCTAAAGAAAAAACATCTACTAGGAGCTGAGATGACCAGAGGTTTGCTGAGAAGAGCAGATACTTAGTTTTAGGAACAGAAAATATTCCAAAAAGCACTTAAAGACCCCAAGCCTCTGTGCTTATATTATTCAACCTAATTTATACATCAGCTAAATCATTCTTCCAATTGGAAAACAGCAGCATTGTTCATAGTACTAAGCTATGAGATAGTAAGTACCATATGCTGTTACTATCTAGTTATTCTAGACACTTTATAACTAATACTGAGGTTGTTATGGCAACCACTAGTCACAAAGACCAATAAAGACACAAGCAATAAATCTCAAAGATGGATATCATTGTAGGAATCACAAAAAAACTTGATAAGGAGTCTTTGTTAAATTGTTACCTTATTCATATAAATTACAAGTGGTCCATGCTAACTCTTTTTAACCTTGCCCTAAAGTCCATGTGTTATCCATGCTTTACCCTTATGTCTTCTATAAGAATATCATGCCATATACATATGCTCTGACATTATTCTTCTAGCTTCTTCTCCCAAAGTCTATACCTATGACTTCACATCATGTGTCATGTCATGTGACTACAGTCACATGCCTCTTTATCATCAAAGAAAAGAAAAGAAAAAGAAAATCAAAAGAAAAGAAAAATTTAAATCAAGAAAAATAGATAAAAAAAAAGAAAAATGTTAGTGTCCAAGTACACTATGATAGAGGTGCTCTCTTTATTCTTTGAGATATAATATCTTACATGTTTTACAAAAAAGCACCCTCTTGGAAGACATTCTGTTAAGCAGTTTTCTACTATTTTGGGAGTTAGGTCTTATGTCTGGAACTTACTCCAAATGATTTCTAAAGCTGGATAAGATCACTTTAAAGTTATATCTTAACTTGATATTCCTACTCTTGTAAAAGCTATAAGAACTGTTTATAGTTCTGATTTCATTCTAATACCTTCTTCTGATGTTAAGATAGCTGTTGATATACCAGAGACTGAAGAAGTTGCTTTCACTCTGGTTACTAACAAAAAGCACAAGAGAAAGGGCAAAGTCTCTTCTCTTCTTTCTATATCTCTCTCTAACTCTAAGAGCAAGACATTACTTATTTCATGGGCCCTTTCTATTTTTGATATTATGATAGCCCATCTGATCTCAAAACTAGTGATATTTCATTCTTGTTATAATTAAAGACTCAAAGTGTTAAGTTAACAAAGAAACATTGTATTAGGTTAATATAAGAGAATTCAATGGAGTTTCAAGTACAAAGTGCCTACCTTATATACATTAGATTAATGGTCTGTGCTACACTAAACCTAGCCTACTCTAAAGAGTATATATTGTCCATAAGGTTAATATATAGCAAATATGCTATAATATTATTGTTCTAAAACTTTTTATCTCCTTCTGTGTAATATATGATTATATGACAGTAATAGTAACATGTAATGGATATGTGACATTTTGAACTTAGAGTTAGAGGTTAATATGATGATACACATAATTGTTACAAACTGACTGTCACACAACATGATAAGAAAAATAAATGAGAAATAAAAATAAAAATGAAATAAAAATAAATAAAGTCTACTGTCTTCAATTATGAGAGTTTTAGTTCAGCTGTAATACTAGTCTAGCTATAATAACCTTTAAGACCATCAAGCTCCAGATAGTACCTTCTTCTATTTATTTTACCTCCAAATCTAATGTTGTGGCAACTACTAATCAAAACAATCAATAGCATACTAAAGTAGTCTCACAAGGAAGAATCTTATAAAGATTATGAAAGAACTTAACAAGGAGTCTCCAATATATTCCTACTTTATATATACTATAAGTATATAGTCTGTGCTAGTGATAAATAGCCCTATCCTAATATCCATGCATCAGTCACAAGTGTACCATGTGTATACCATGAGATGAACATACTATAGATATATATTTTGACATTATCCTTCCAGTCTCTTCTTCTAGATTCTAGGCTTATGATATCATGTTATGTGACACATCATGTGATTGTAGTCATGTGCCTTTTCATCATTCAAGAAATAAAATAAAATAAAAAGAGAAATCAAATCAAAGAAAATAAATAAAAGACAAATAAAATCAAAATAAAATACAAGAGTTTAAGCATACCATGACACCTAAGTCCAAAGTCAAATAATTTGCTTAGGCTGCAAAAGCCAACATTACTTAGAAAACTCTAAGGTTTTCTTTTACCTCATCTCATAAAAACTTTTTGTGCTTGTTATAGCTTAAGAAGATATTTCCTAACCTCTCTTATGCTACAATCATTTTTATGTACTAGACCAGTTTAGGTGGTGCAGATACTTCTCAAGGAAAGCCAGTCATTCTAGTACCTCAAGAGTGCATAGAATGATAATCTATGGGCCTATCAGGTGGCAAGTTCTAATCCTACTTGATTCTTTCACTACAGATATTATTGTAACCAATGTTGCTTCTGTAGTTGAGTCCTATAACAAGGGCTTGGTTGAGGCTTGCTCTAAACTCAGAGTAGAGTCTATTTATAAGGCATGGGATGAGATGTTCATGTCTACCAACTCTGTTGCTTTAGTAGTAGAGCTAAAAGTGATTGAGCAGTGGTTAAAGAAGATTACTGGTCTTAGTGAAACTACTGAGATGGAGACTCACTTGTCTTAGTCTAAATCTTTTTTGAAGGTTTTAGGCATTTATTACTAAGACTCTAATACTTTTTTACAAATTACTTCTACTTAGATGGCAGCAGCTCTTTCTAGCTTTTCTCTCTTTGAGAGTATCAAATTAGCATTTATGCTTTGTATTATGAAGGCATTTTCCAGCTCTGATATGTTAATAATTTGGATTGGTATCTGGAATTCCTAGAAAGGCTTTGAGAACAAAATCCTTATCAATTGCTCATTTAACTTTAGATGACATACTACTATAGTCCAAGGAACTGCTATGCACCATGTGGTTGCTTAGTATCACAATTGCTAGTACTGGGGACATCTAACATATGTCTGTTACACTCAAGGTACTAAATGTTAAAAGTGTGATAGCTCATACAGAGTAAAGAACTACAGACTATTAGCTTGATATTGCAAGGCCAACCCTAAGTCTAACTCTCCTAGAAAGGCTACTACAGCTGGTATACCTTGTCCTCACACTTTCGAGTATTTGAACTGTAAAGGGAACCATGTTGCTGATGACAACAAGTGTCCATTCTGATACTATTACTTTACCAAGCAATAGCATGCTAACAATACTACTGAGGTATACTCTGAACATAACTATAGTACTATAACTAGCCCTAGTGGGAGTAGTCAATGAGGATGTCTAGTATAACTAATATACTTTGTATTTATTCACAGAATGTTCACAAGAACTATGTACTGGTAAACAGCCTTCTTGAAACACAGAAAGACTTGTATGATATTCTCTTTGTTCAGGAGCTTCCCTAGAATTTTATTGGCTTTGCACTATTCACTACAATTCTTGGAAGAGATGAAGTTATTGGTACTCCCATTCATTTATATTGGACCCAGGTAGTCCAATTTCCATAGAACTCTGAGTATATATCTATAATTATATGTTTCATTCATTCTAGACTGTTTAGACTTTGCTTTTCTCTCAGAAAAAACACAGTTGACCACAGAGACATTCAGCTTCTATTCTTCTTCAATCAAAACAGATATCAACTCCTCATGAATGTCTACTCTGATAGTCTTCATACTAATATGAAATTATTGTTTAATAAAGCTTTGAACATCTCCAACCTGTTGTATATATGAGAGAACTTTAATGTTAGAAATCCTAAATGAAACCCATCTGTTTCTTTATATCTAGCAGCTAGCCAGGTCTTGAGGGACTTGGCAGACTCTTACAGTCTTATGTGCTTCATTCCAGTACTTCCTGTTCCTACTTATTATTCAGACATTCAAGGTTATGCTAACACAGTAATCAATCTTATTTTCTTAAGCATGAGTTGTACTCAAGTCTCACCTAATCTCAGACAGCTCTGAGGGCCTCAGACTATGCTTCTTTCATAGTTGACCTTTCTATTACTTCAGAGAATATCTGTGTGTACAGAATAATCCTAAAATGAGATGGTGAAGAGGAAGTGGCCTTTTTACTCTCTATGAGTAAAAAGCTCTCTCAACTCAACTTTTATATACTAAACTCAGTAGTTGGTCTTGACTAACTCTCTGAGGCAATCTTTGAGCTCTTTGTTGACTGCTGGACTACTTATGCAAAGAAAATTATAGTTACTACTCAGTCCAAGAAGTGGTAGAACAATGAGTGTAAAATTGCACTAGAGACTTATAGATGAGCTAGAAAGCACTTTGACTAGTTCTCCTTTTTCTCTACAACTAGACAGGCTAAATGACAACTTTTTGACAACAAGATTGCTAAAATTATATTTACCAACAAATGATATTGGGATCTAATAAGTTGGATCAAAAAGCATAAGTTTCCAGTAGTAGAGACCATTGACTTCTAAGAGCAACTGTATAATGACCTCCCAGACTTGTGGATACCTCTCTATTATAGTGCACTTGAACTTGAACATTTTTCTTTTATTTTTATCTATTTTTCTTGATTTTATATTTGTTTTGTTTTGTTTTTTTCATGGATGATGAAAAGGCACATGACTTTGGTCACATGAAGCATTATATGACATGATATCATAGGCCTAGAATCTGAAAGAAGGTACTGGAAGAATGTCATTAAGATACATATCAATAGTATGTTCATCTTATGGTGTGCACTTATGATAGAAGCATGGACATTAGGGTAGGGTTATTTATCATTAGCACAGACCATGTGTATTTGTATAAATAGTATAGAAATACATCAGACTCCTTATTGAGTTCTTTTATGATCTCTATAAGATACTTTACTTATAAGTTTATCTTAGTAGTTCTAGATGAGATCTCTAGCCAAACTACTCACTCCTAGGTATTTTTTTCTTTGTTGGAAATACAGAAAGCACTTAAGGCCTATTTTAATGTCTCTAGTCCAAGTTCTGACTATATTATTTCAAGCTCATTCTTGCCAATAATGTTATGACTCAAAGATCTTAGGATTGATCAATGAATAGAACCTTGTATTAGGATTAATACAAGAGAACTCAATAAAGTTCTTAGTACAATGTATCTACCTATATATACTAACTATCAATAGTCTGTGCTTGGCTATTTCTAGTCTGCCCTAAAGACCATATGTTAGCTACAAGGTCAACATGTGTTATACATGTTATATAACATCATTGTTCTTGAATCTTCTACCATGATCCATGTGACCACATGATTGTGTGACTGTATAATATTACTCTAACCTTAACCCTAGATCCAAGAACAAAGAAAAGAAAAGGAACAAGAAAAAGAAAAAGAAAATTAAATAAAAAAGCCAGAGTTCAAGCTTTGCATATCTGACATTATTCTCCCTTCAAGATTCCTACTCTCAGAGGAACTTGTATCACTGCTCTTTCCCTTCCACTTTTGCCAATTTCTTTCCAACTTCTTTAAATACTTGTTTTCAAATTTTCCATCATCCTATCCATATAATATCCTTTCTATATACTTTCCTGGTAACTCTCTCCTCCTAAAGTTCTTTTCTTCTGCCATATCTAGTTTCTTCTGCCTCCTTACTTCTGCATTCATCCTTCACTTGAACTCTGCCACTAATTCTTTTGCATTTTCTAGATCTTTCTTCTTTTCCCAACTATCATGCTTTGCCATGAATCTCTTTCATTGCACCAAGTACTTTATAACTCCCCTCACCTTTTGTTTATTCAATATCTCCTCTACTTCCCATTCCTCAACTCCTTCTACCTCTATTGTTTTTATCTCTTCTTTCTTTTGCCCCCCTACTTGATCCTTATATTATACTACCTGACTAATATTCACTACCAGATGGATTCTCATTGATGTTGGCAGTCATAGTTTGACTGCATTAGTAGATACTACTTCATCAATGATATATGGACCAACATATTGATCCACTAATTTTCTTGCTGGTTATTCTTTGAACATCAAGTCCTTTGTACTTAACATGACCTTATCTCCTACTTTCCATACTTCAGCTTCCTTCCTTCCTTTATCTGCTTGCCTCTTTATTTCTTCCTGTGCTTTCACCAATGCTGCCCCAGTCTCTTTCTGTACTTTTCTCATTTTTTCCACAAACTTTGTTGCCTTCTCCATCTTTCCTTTCCTCCTCAAATCTACATCCATTCTCAACTCTCTTCTGTAATTTGCCATGAATGGAGATATCTTAGTTGTTGAATGTATCTTGTTGTTTATCACAAACTCTGCCAATGCTAACCACTCTGGCTAGTCTTTCTGCCTATGATCTATGAAGAACCTCAGGTATTGTTTTAAATCCTAATTCATTTTTTCCATCTGACCATCTGTTTGTGGGTGAAATGCTGTCGACAGTTTTGTTTCAATTTCTAACATAGTATTTAACTCTTTTGTCATCTCTGCTGCAAAATGCATACCATTATCTAACACTATGCTCTTTGGTAACCTATATAGCTTCTATATGTTATCTCTAAACAACCTCACCAATCCTTTTGCTGATGTTCCTTCTGTACTTGCTACAAAATATATCATCTTGGACAACCTATTACAGACCACTAGGATAGCATCTTTCCCAGTTACTAATGGTAACTTTGTGATAAAGTCCACTGTCAGATGTGTTCATAGTTTCTTCAGAACTTCACTCAACTTCAACTTCTCTGCTGATACTTCTATTCTATTCTTTATCCTCTAGCACATATCACATTCTTCCATATACTTTTCAATATCTTTTGTTACTTCCAGCTACCAATAGTTCCTCATCACCAATTCTATCATCTTCCACTTTTTTTCATGTTCAGCTACCAGTATGTCATGATGCAACTGGATTATCTCCACTCTCAACTTTTCATTCTTTGGTATATATACTTTCTCCTCTTTCAACACTACTCTTTTCCTTGTAGTATCTTTACCCTTGTCTTCTTTATTTCTTCTACTACTTTAACTATCTTTTTATCTTTATCTCTAGTCTTTTTTATTTTTTCTACTATATCTACATCTGGTCCATCTATTATTACTTTATATAAATTACAGAGCCAACAGTCCTTTATAAATACTTGATTTTTGTTGTTCTTTTTGTTGTGGTGACCACTAGACACCAAGTCCAATAGCAGCATTACAAGTAAATCTCACAGGAGGGATATCTAGTGGGGAACACGAGTTGTGTATTCACAAGAGAACTCGACAGGGAACCACAACAGTATTCTACCAACT
>Ga0157368_1001110_pt1 | contig 11673 bp, 13 predicted proteins | sample AttbisABBM3_FD_113146 | JGI IMG/M metagenome (GOLD analysis project Ga0157368, IMG submission 113146) | Fungus gardens microbial communities from leaf cutter ant in Botucatu, State of São Paulo, Brazil - Atta bisphaerica ABBM3 | ecosystem: Host-associated > Fungi > Mycelium > Unclassified ...
AATTCGCTCCACGCGTAAATCTGACTACGCTACACGAAAACCTTATTCCGGATGAGATCCCCAGATGATTCATGCAACCTCAACTATTCATTTTTCTTCATCTTGAATTTGCCTCTGTTTTCACTGGTTATGTCAGTTTTGTACTCATGACTTGCAATAACAAACACTTACGCAAAGCTCCTCTCTTTTCGTTTTCTACTCTCTTTCTTAACTGCATTCCGCTGTATTTTCCGCCTGGCTGCTGCTTCGGGATTCGTGGTGGCCTGTAGTGTCCTCACCACTTTGCGATTACGCCGCAATTCTAAAGTCTTTTGGCGAATCTGGTTGTAGATATTGGAAAATTTTATAGTCCCAACTTTCGCCTGTACTAGGTCCTGTAACTCGATAGCAGTGTTTTTCACCTCCTCTACGAATTATGGTTCATAATCGACGGAGTCAGGGAGAAAAATGAATACGTACCCATTTGCGAATCTCTGACAGTGTCATCCTCTGTTAACCGATATACAGGAGTAAGAATATGCACGAGAAATTGCTCGACCCTATCTGCATACATATGAGAAGTCATAGCAGCGAACCAGCGCAACACTGCCAGTGGGTGTTGATGCCAATTAGCCTAGAAAAGTACATTCAGCGATAAGAACTAGCGCCTAGAAAACTGAAGACAGCCTTACATTGCTCTTTGTCCGACTTCTCCTGATAATATGGGCAGATTTAATTTGATACGAAAGTTTCGAGAACAACCAAGATAGGGGGTCCTTTTGCTTTGGTACCTCATCTACATTCTGATTCTCTATCTCGTCGTCGTCCAACATGGCCTCCGGAGGTTCAGCGATAGAGGTTGCTTTCGGCATAGCACAAAAACATTTTCCGATAAAGAAGAGGTTCTTCACTACCTGCATGCTGAGGTCCTCATCAAGATTCTCACTCTTCAGCTGTGTTGATAACATTTTAGTGACGTCTTGCATCCCTACTAGGGATGCCGGGTGATCATCGGAGAGATCAGCTCGTGGAGCGGTGACAGGTAGCGCGGCGAAAAGCAACCCGAGAACTCGACAAGCGGCAGTACGAACCCATGCATGAGGAAACAGTAGATGGGAGGTGACCAAGCTCCAAGACCAAGATACTTTAGTGTCTTGGGTGCAGAAGTCTGGGAAAACGCGGAGCACTTTGAAGAGGACTGTGAGGGAATGATAAGGGACTTTCCATTCCAAATCAACATCCATGTTCATGTCCCCATCGTTTTCTTCGTTCTTAGCTAGGAACCTAAGGCTGGTGACAAGGGCATTGCGCAAATCTTCCATCATTAGTCCAACGTATGGCTGAACTTCCACCTGTGCTACATCTACTATAAAGCCAGAAATCTGCAACGAAACCCAGACAAGCTGAACCTGTGCAGCCTGGGTGGCCCATGCGTGCAAGTGCGAGAATATGAGTTGCTTCCTCTCATCATCCAGGCGGATATATAAGTTCTTTATTAGTTGGGCTGACATCTCACGACATTTCGCAGATTCATCGTTGGCAATGACCATGACCAACGCTACGAATAGCAAGTCGGCGTACTCGTAGATTAATGCATCTTGGAACTTGGTAATGACAGCGCTCAGGAGTTCCATAACGGACCTTCGACCGGTCTCATATACATAGGATAGGTTTTTCGCGAAGAAAGCCATCTGGTTGTGCAAACGACCCTTGCCTTGGGGATAGTCCAGAAGGAACTGTAGGAGGACTCCACGGCACATTTCTTGTACATGAGGTGATTGGCTGGTAACCATAATCTCTCCGACTTTCTCCATAATATCGTAAATTTCTGGAATAACAAATTTGCGAGCCACGATGGCTCGGAGCATCGTGAATACAGCTGTCTGACGTTCGTGATCTTCTAGATCAGGTGATAACAATTCGAGGAGAAAGACAAGGTCTTTTTCCTTTGCTCGAGCGGTAGGGAAGTCACGAAGGATATTGGCAAGAGATTTGAAGGCGACTTGAACGATCTCGGATTCTGTACTTCCAACTTGGCGGATGATGTTAATTATTTGAGATATGAAGACAGGTACTGATTTGGAAAGATTCTTCAAAGGGCACTTAATCAGCCCAGCGGCACACTTGAGACTCAGAGTAATGACAGAAGCGTTTGTTGAATAGAGAGCATTGCCGATTACGACGGTCATGCCTTCCAAGCGTTTGATTGTCTCAGCATCATGAAAGTCAAAGCGACCTCGCCGAATGGCGGTGTGGAACAGATCCAGGCCAAACGCCACAAATCTAACAATAAAATAAGTAGACAACGGGATATCAAAATTAATTTACCTGAAGGAATTGTTTGCATAGTGGTCCGTACTAACCGTAACCTCTCTTTTCACTTGAACGATGGCATCACCCTTGGGATTTGGTTTCTTTTGTACCGTTTGCTTGAGAAATTTTGCATCTTGGCTTATCAACGTATGGCACAACACAATGAGTTCCACGGGAAGTAAGTGCTGATTACTGTTTAACCCGGAAGTCACGCGCCTGAGTACTTCCTCAACGAGATGCATAACTTTCAGAGATTCCGTTTCTTGCATAATGGCACGTAAAGGAGCGAGCAGACTGCTGATCTTGTTTGGACTTATAACCTTAGCAATTGTAGCAAACGAGTCAAGACCTCTGGATGACGACCCTCGAACTTCGCGCATTTTGGTCTTGAAATCCTCTGAAAGCACGTTTTTCCCCGACTCTCCGAATATGACTTCGGCAGAAACGTGGGCAACATCGTTGACGCAATCATCAAGATTGTTAAAGGTTTCAATATGTTCTGCTGATGTTACATTTACCAGGATAGAATGGGCCACAAACGCGAGGACATGTAATTGAGGACCCCGAGTCAATGCACCTCGGAGTTCTTTGAAAACCAAGGAGAGATACCGCAGCCCCAGACTTGTGGAGATACGAACGAGAGCATCACGTACGAGGTCTCGAGTTTCCTGAGAGCGACTGCGAAGAATCTGGCTGAGGATTGTCAGAAGGCGTGTGATCTGAGTTTCCCGACTGCTATCCGGGAGATGTCTAGCGACAGTAACGATTCCAATGGAGACCGGGATTCGTGTGTTATCGTCTGTTGATGCATCATGCTTCTCCAAATAATTGAGCAGATTTGGAAGAAGACGTAAATTGACAGCGTCTGCAATCCGAGAAATCTGTTTTGCAGAAAGACTGATGGGCCTATCCTTCGTCATCTGAACCTTCAATGATTCCTCCATTTCGTCTTCGTCTTCGTCTTCGTCTTTCTCTTCTTCGACAACCGTCTCCTCCATCGGAAAATGGAAGTTGTCCAAGACAGCGACAAGTGCCCTGACATAAACCCTCTCAGATTCATCTTTGGCCTTGGATAACTTGATTAACTTCTGAACAAGGGCGTAATATGCTGACCAGCTCAATCGCTTCGCCATACGTCCCGTAGCTGTGATCGCATCAGTAACAAGATGATGATCAAGGGTTGCTGTAGAGATAATATAATTTCCCACGAGAGGAATGAAGATCTCGGAAAGAGTGCTGCTTCGTAAATGCCCTTCGTCACAGTGATTTCCTAGGCGTCTGAGTGCTCGGGAACGGCGGTGCAACTGAACATGGAGGATGTTATTGAAAAAATTAGCCTCTTCGTCTCCACCTTCTAATAGGACCTGCATTTCCTTGAGCGGTGCGATGAAATCTAGTTTTCCAATAGCATAGGCAATGACACCTAGAATCTCGGCTCTGACAAGTTCATTCTTCGACCTTAATCCATTCTTTAGCCCAGGGAACAGCAACTTCATGAACAAGTCCTCGAAATCATGATCATCGTCTCTCTTGACAAAGACAATATCAATGAAGTGCTTGATTGAAAATGCGGCATTATTCCTCATTGCCAACTCCACAGCGTCTTGAATACAGAACAACGAATTGTAAAGAACAGGTGTCCAATCGGCGGGTGAAAGCGTCTTGTATACCGTCTCGTTTAAACGAGCAAATGCGCCTAGCCGCCGGTCAAAATCTGGTTCGTCCACACGCTTGACCGAGTAAGCGTTCAACTCCGTCAGCAGCGTAGCCAAGGGCTGAAAACTACCGAGACTTGCAAACTGGTTGAAGGTATTAATAAGACTGGTACGAGCAAGCCGTGACCGAAGTGACTGGAACAATTGGCTGAAAAGGTCATAAGTCTTGATGTGAAGGTCGTTTTGCCTGTTGTACAAATCTGGGATGAGTGGCATGAGGTTTGTCAAAATCTTCAGCAAATCGATTTTAATTTTTTCAGCTACAATCTTAGTAGATTTACGAAGGAGAGGAGTGAACAAAATCAGTAACGTTGTAGCTTGAGCAGCGTCCTCGATATACTGAGCAATTTCCGCAAGAATGCTGATTTGCCGTTGACCGATGGGTGTAGCAACGGTTGCAGTGTCCTTGACGCGTTCAACTAGAAGCGCGAGATTGTTAAGTAACTTCGATACATGTGGCTTGAGGACAACGTCACGTATAATCTCGTCAGAGGCTGCGTGAGTCAAGATACGCTCAGCTATGTCAAAGATACGCATGATGACTGCAGGTTTGACATTGATCGCAATGAGGCAATCGTATATTTTAGGTAGAAGCAGGTCGGATCTCTGGGAGAGGAAAGTACAATACTCGCTCCGTGTTGACCATGAAAAGAAAAGCTCCATGAGAGCAGAAGGGGCTTGGGTATTTTCCTTGTCCAAATTCGGCAGTCGAGGAAGTATGAAAGCATCGAACGCGGCAGGAAGATAAGGCACAAAATCAAACGATACGGAACATCTGAAAAAGTCTGCAAATCGTTTAAGGCCGAGCTGCCGTATACCTCGGACCGCCTTCAACGGAATCGCGGAATTTACAACTTCCTCTTTCTCATCTGTGTCCTCAGGACCTTCAGCATCTTCTCCCTCGGCTAATCCCTCGGCCCCATCCATGGCCATGTCGTTCAGTTGCTTCTGAGCATTCGCCAAAATATTGACAGTCGAACCCAGGAGAGCAGGCCAATAAGGAACCAACCTTGGTCCCAGGTTCTTCAGAACGTCTCCAAGCAAGGTAAGATATCCGACAATCTGCTTATCTGTCACGCCCCCTGGAAGCTCCCTGATCAAGAACACACCACCATCCTTCCGGTGTAGTTGTCTGTCCAGGCCAAGCGATTTTAGCATCAGATCAACAAGTAAACCAAGTTCATCATCTGTACACCCCGCTAGAGCAGTCAACACCGCCACTCTGCGATCTGCTCCCCTAGCTCGACCCTTCCTTTCAATCATCAGACCAAACAATAAGCGTATGATAACATCGACAACGTCTTTTCGATCCTCCTGCTCGACTGAGTCGATTTCTAGCATGGTGAGCTCATCCCGCCATCGGATATCATCGAGCAAAAGCCGTATTTTTTCTTCGTGATGGGCAAGATGAGGAGATTTGTACATAAATAAGCAAGATAATGCGAGAGACTGGATTGAGCGGTCAGGATAGGAGAGATGGTTAATGTAGAATGTGCGTAGAGTGCCAGTCGAATGCAGGGCTTTGGGATTAGAAAACCTCGAAAAGAGCGTAAGCCAGTTAATGAGCTTTTGCCTCGACAACTTGCTGGAGTTTGATGACGTCAAAGAGAGAAAGTAGGATACGATGTCACGATTATGTTTCTCGGCCAAGCAATGGCATTCACCAAGCGCCAGGAGCAACTGGTGCTGATACGAAAGTGGGTCAAAGCGATCGTCTTGGCGAGAACCCTACATACTTGTCAGTCTCTATTGCAACGAGCAATATATTCTACCCACACCGAACAGTTCCCTTGTCCTGTGTGTTGAATCCAACCACTTTGATAGTGCAACACGGAGTTTATGTGCACTAGGATCTCTCCATGACCGTTCGTCTTCCCAGATATCATTTTCGTTACCCCTGACTTCCTCATTATGCAAACCGCCAGATATTGGATTTCGTGTGACTGGGTTGAAGTCTTCTCCTCGTTGAATTTCTGAATACATAAGGTCCCAAACGACATCTCCAAATCGTTGTGACAGAACTGCTAGGGCAGCAGCAGCAGGAGACCAGAGTGGCTTCAAATTCACCTTCAATTGAGCTAAAAATTAGATCGACATAAGTATGATATGTAGAAGAAGATAGATTTGAAGCGTACCAATAAGCCACCTCGCACAGAAATCAGCCCCCTTGGCATCACCCACAACCTGAGCAACTCTTCCAATCCTTAAGATACGCTCCCTAACACCCTGAACATCACATGGCACCTCTTCTCCCTGCAGGCACCGCTTTAGGACTTCCTGCAGATTTTCAGGAACCGTGATAAGCTTTGAATACATTAATCTCATCGTGCTTAATCGAAGGATGCGACAGTGGGAGAGGAGTGCAGCACGTAAGTGAGGGTATATCTCAGCAAAAGGTACAAAACTTGCGGCAGCACTGTCCAACGATGAAGAAATGATCATCGACGTATGTTAAATAAGCAAAATTCTCACCTCATTTGAGCTAAAGGTACTAGACCTGCAATTACCTCAGGAGCCATACCCCAACATCTAGCTCCGGTGCGTATCCAATCGCATATATCCACAATCGCATCCCACTCCGAGTGGTTACGCTGTTGAAGTGCTTGCATGCAAGCACCCAAGATCCAAGCCGGTGTTGTAAGCGTAATGTCGTCGTTGGTCGCTTCTGGAGGTGTCATTTGTACATCCTCGCCATCAGGAATATATAGTTCGCGGTTGATAAGCTCAATGAGTTTTATCGTGAGCTTCTCAGTCATGAAAGAAGAAAGTGCCAAAATATTGTCCAATTCTGTGGCCTAACGGCAACATTATCGGGTTGAAATAAACAAACTCATGACAACTTACAGCACCGTCCCCGCCTCGTCCTCCTGCTTCAAAGAGAGCTAATCGATCATTAATCAGCCATCTTTCCCAATTCTCCTTCCAAACTACATCGACGTCCTCCACGCTGAGTTTTCGTGCCCTCACTATTCCAGCCAAAAAATCAATTAATACCTTCGGATCAACTGTGAGGCTCTCTGGCTTTCTGGTAGCTTTGAGCAAGAGAGGAAGTGCGACGAGTTTCCAACCACCCCAATTGAGATCAGCCAGGATACCATGTAACCTAAGGTGGAATTCTGTTGATGCCGTGCTGGACGCAGGAGGGAGAGTATCTAAGTTTGCACACGTAGACCATGAGTGTTGGAAGAATTTGTAACCAGGTCCGAGCCAGAGAGAGGCCTCTGATGCGATTAATAACGCAGAAATCAATTTGAGCAATGCAGAGCGTGTTCTTTCTTTATCTAGTGGAAGGAAGTTGATCAATGTGAACAGAATTGTATGGTGAGTTTCTAAAAAAGGGGGCGCGTTAATCAAGGAAATTGCTTGAAGAGCATGAAGACATACGGGTCATCCTCGAGCCCTGACGAACAGAGTAGGGAATGCTAACCACCTCAATAACGCGTCGTAACTTCTCTACGTCACCACCATCATGCTCATCGACTACTTTCTTGAACTCACGGATCAGGAAGTCCGCCAGGGCAGTGAATTGGTCTGCTTTCTTAACATGGTGAATGAGAGCAGTCAGGGAACGACGAAGGACGATGAAGGTAGCTTCGGGATTCTCGGCAGAGATATGCCAAGCCAATAATTGCGTGAAGACGGGCACTGTAGACGTATGTAGTGTTTGTGATACCGACTAGACATGGATCAACTTTAACGTGATATTTCCGTGAAGAAAACGAACCTTTGAGGCAAAAACAATAGCCCATGCAGAGGCATCTTCCACACCTTCCGCGTTCTGCGCTAATAGTCTGACTGCATGATCTCGCGAGGCACTTTTCAATGTGCGAAGGGTTGACCCCCATACTTCAGCAACTGCTCTCTGTATTTCAGGTAGACATTTTGGTAATATCGATCGAACGGCATTCCACGAGTGCGTGAGAAGCTCCGTGTGAATCGAGGGAACGAGGAGGTAGCGTATAAGGGAGGAAAGGGTTTCGAGGAGCACGGTCAATGCAGCCGGTTCCAGGACACGCGGAAGAAGCTTGAGCAACCGCTTAAGAATTAATGGGTAAGCAGGAGATAGCGTAGTTCGTAAATCATATGCGAGCTTCTGTATCAAACTGGGGAGATACTTGAGCTATGCATTGGGCCCAGTACAAATCCATTTACTCACTCAAGCAAAGCTCGCAAGCCTTCATCATTAGTCGAGTCCATAGCTCTCTCCCAGTGAGTGACAATCTCCTCCCAGTGGTGCAGGAGCAGGGGCATTGAAAGGGACAAAGGACTTGCATTATTTGCAAATGTGATAAATGAGGGTGCGAGGTTCAACTGTCTCCAATGCTCCAAGGAATCATGGAAATGGGACTCATTATCCTGTAGAAGAATAGGTAATTTGTCCAACAAAGGATCCTGAGAACATACAGATGTCTCGCGTTCGAGTTGATTCCGGTTGAATGCTGAGGGTAGGTGGACTTGTTTCAAACTTTGTGTATAGGATTGGTGCTAACATCAACGACGGTCGGTGCCCAAAATTAACAGTTCACAACTCAAGTCACCTTAAAACGTTTGATTGACTGGGGAGGTTGCGTAGATCCATAATCCTGGTCGTTCGAAGACATGACAGAGTTGCTCTCTGCAAAAAAAATAAATCTCAAGCCCATGACAAGCAGCACCAAATAGTCAATCATGTTGTCATAAAAAGGACTGCATCGGTCCCATGATGACAGTAGTCCTTTGGCATTTGGCGACTTGTATTCCACAGCTGCAATCATTCGACCTGAAAAACTTCACCGTTTGATAAATGGGACGACCATTCCTGATCAGTTGAGGCCACGCACGATGCTCCTGAAGACAGAAATGAACACGATATAAACATAGTGAAGTGCCTCAACATAGACATCTTACATGTTTTCCACCACACCCCACAGCCTCAGTAATTACAAGAAGGGTTTATATACATTGACCCTCTTTCTTGTCCTCTACCTCACCTGCACCGATAACGCCTTCTTGGATACTGGTTTTCCAGCAAAGATACCACATTCCAAAAACTCTGCTTTCGTTAATGAAAGTAGAGAACCGAAAATATTGCTCGTATCCGCATTTTTCCCACTCAAACAATCCAAGCATCCGCAAAAAGATTATGCTGATTGGTTGTCCCGGTTCATTGGATCCATTACTACCCCTATTTACTTTTACACAACACCTTCTTTCGCTGCGGCCATCCTTGCACAGCGAGGCCCTCACCCTATCCGCGTCAATACCTCCTTCACGTCGCCTTTCGACATCCCCCCACTTCAGGGCCTCGCGGATGCCTACACGCATTTACATTCACTTGATCGAGAAGCCTTTCGACACAGTCCAGAATTATATGCAGTCTGGAATGCCAAACCATGGCTGCTTGATAGAGCTTTGCAGCAGTCAATACAGGAAGGAGATGAATATGATTTCGCTTTCTGGAATGATGCAGGTAGTTTTAGGAGTGAGCATCATTACTCAGAATGGCCTGACCCCAAGCGCGTGGAGGACGTATGGCAGGCTGGCCTTTCACGTGTGAAAGCCGCAGGAGACGTGAAGGCAAGAAAGTCAGACTTGTTGTTTTTCCCGGTAAGAGGAACGTTTAGCCGGTCGAGGAGGTACTGGCGCGAGGATGACGGGCCTATCGATGCTGAAATTAGCGAGGGTAAGTTAAAATCTGATGTATCTATCACTCAGTCTTTCATTAAGCATCATTCCAGGATCATTCTTCGGCGGTCCTCCAGCAACAGTATCCTGGTGGTCAGAAGTATTCTATGCTCACCATGACCACTATCTACACAAAGGGCATTTCGTGGGCAAAGATCAGACTCTGATTAATTCCCTTTTCCTCCTCTTTCCATCTCGAATCATTGGAGTCTGGGTTTTTGACCCTTCTACCCAAACGGGCTTATCCCAGCTCAGTGCCATCTCGCCGGGCTCGTGTGGGAGTCCATGGTTCTATTATCAATTCTTCTTAGCATCCAAAAAGGAACGGCAGGCGATGAGCGACAAATGGATGAAGGACCTAGAAGATCAGGTCATGTGGCCTTTTAACAGCTGGAATTGGTGGTTGAAGCGACGAGAATGCAAGTTGACACAAGCTGTATGTATGTGGGACATGCTCTATGATGCATTTGGGAAGGATTGGAATGAGAAGAAGCATCGTAAGTGTTACCTACCAGTATTGAACATGAGGACTTTGTATCTAATCACTCTCTTAGGTGATTGACTCGTCCATCTGTTAAGGGCACGTACTACTGTATGATTGATCGCAGAGCAATATTACTTGAGTCTACTACTGAACGTTTTAAGACCGCGAAGGCAGGCTACGACAGAATCAGTCGTGGGTTGATGAAAAAGGAAAAAAAACACATGCTGTCTGAAGCAAGATGATCGACCTCATGCTTGCCCAGAAGAGAGGAAACTATGACAGTAGGTGGGAGGAGTAAGATAGGGATACGTTCTCATGATATCGTGCTGATCACATTACTGAGCGATTGGTTATCATCGTGTAAATAATGCAAGGTGAGCAGAATTTATATACTTGACCAAAAATCAAATATAATTTTATAACTGTATGAGTGGCCCCCATATATAGCTCACGCACCCAACCAAGCCCTCATGTGCAGGTGCCAACTTCTTACAACATTTTGTAGGTTTCTGTAGTCATTACAGTATATGGTAGCCATGTACAGGCCAGGAGGAATCATATATAAGTATAAGTGATCTATAGAACAGCACTGTAGATTGTTTCTTAGACTTAGTCTGATTATATTCTTTTGGACTTTGGATTTCATAACATAACACTAAGTCGAACACTCTCTAATATAACACATGTCAACTCAACACTCACTCTCTGTCACAGCCCCATCTAAGGTTATTTGACTGTTAAGATTCACTCACTAGGGTTATTCACAAATAGTATGGAAGACAGAATGGATGACATGTCAGGTCAGAAGATGGGATCAGAAGAGGGTCAGAAGTAATAAAGTAATACTATGCAGATAGGGTGATCTTAGCTTCAATGGAAGATGTTGCACCTAACCTAAACTCATCATATGGTTGTATTTTGGAAGAGGGAGCTCAGGTGTACTTAGAGTGAGGTGTAGCACAATCTAAGTTGATTATTAGACTAGGAATAATACTGCTACTGTGCATACTCTGGGTTGTCAGGCACTGTGGAGGTTGTTGTTCATAACTCCATGAGATTGATGAGGAATGAAGGGTTTGGTCCTCAGATTGATGGATAATTGGAATGGAGTGTGATCCACACTGGAAAAGGGTGGAAAGAGTATAGATGTCAGATAGTATGTTGTTGTGGCAACCACTAGTCAAAGTGACCAATAAACTACTAGACCAAACTTAAGAGTTAAGTATCTCATGGAGATCACAAGAGAACTCAACAAGGAGTCTCTGATGAATTGCTACCCTATTTATATAATACATACATGGTCTGTGCTAATGATAAATAACCTTGCCCTAAAGTCCATACATTGTCCATAAGTGTACCATGTGTACATCATGAGATAAACATGCTATTGGTATACTCCTTGATGTTATTCTTTTAGCCCCTTCTCCCAGAATCTAGGCCTATGACCTCACATCATGTGACATGTCATGTGACCACAGTCACATGCCTCTTCATCATTCAAGAAAAAGAAAAAGAAAA
>Ga0157368_1001111_pt1 | contig 11664 bp, 6 predicted proteins | sample AttbisABBM3_FD_113146 | JGI IMG/M metagenome (GOLD analysis project Ga0157368, IMG submission 113146) | Fungus gardens microbial communities from leaf cutter ant in Botucatu, State of São Paulo, Brazil - Atta bisphaerica ABBM3 | ecosystem: Host-associated > Fungi > Mycelium > Unclassified ...
AGGAATATTCTCAGACTCTAAGACTATGGTGTGCAGTGATCACATTACTATTGTAGGGTTCAATTATTTGTATCAAGAAAGGAAACCTACTCTAGACATTATTGAAAAGATTTTAAAATGGAAAGCTTGTAAAAACATAGTAAATGTAAGAGTTTTCTTAGAGTTTTGTAGCAACTACTAATTAAAATAATCAATAGTGTACTAAGTAGTCTTATAAAACAAGAGTCTCATTGAGATCACAAGAGAACTTGATAAGGAGTTACTGATGTATTGCTATTCTATATATACAGATAGTTTATAGTCCATGCTAACAATAAATAACCCTATCCTAATGTTTATGTGTTAGCCATAAGATAAATATGCTGTTGACATACACTCTAATGTCATCTTTCCAACTTCTTTTTCTAAATTTTAGGCCTACAACATTATGTCATGTGATTGCAGTCATATGTCTCTTATCATCCAAGAAATAAAAGAAACAGAAAAAAGAAAAAAAGATTAAAAAAATAGATCAAAATAAAATATAAAAGTTCAAGCATACTATGACATAGAGACAGTAGTATAGTATTGAAATTATATCTCCAACTCTGTAACTATAACAGCCCCACTGTATAAAGTAGTGAAGAAAGATGTACCTTTTGAGTGGGGGTCAGTCCAAAAAAAGGCATAGTTAGATTTTCAAAAATATTAATAGAGAGTTGTTTTCATACTCAGAATCCTAAGTTCCCTAGTAAGCAACCAATTGTTTTAGCAGTTGATATATTCTGAAGGGTAGTAGAATACTATATTTACATTTACCAAAGAGATAAGGACAAGCTTAGGAAAATATACTATAAGAAGTTTAATTCACTATTAATGGATTTCAGGTAACTGAGATATTCTCAACTGAAGTGAGAGCTTTGTGGCTTGAGACATACTCTCAAGTAGAAAATATATTTGCTGAGAGATGCAGAAACTTCATAGTAAAAACTGATATAAAGTACTTAGCAGGGATATTGTCATGGTATACTAGGACACTAACAATTTATTTTGATTTTCTTATTTTTTCTTTTTCTTTTGAATGATGAAGAGGCATATGACCATATTTACATAATGTATTACATGATGTAATGTCATAGGTCTAGAATATAGTAGAAAGAACTAGAATAATGATGTCAGAGGTATGTTTGCCTTATAGTAATGGTGTGGTGAACTCATAGACAATATGTGTACTTTAGGATAGGACTATTTATTGCTAGCATGGACCATAACTCTTTTGTATAAATAGTATAGAAATGTATCAGGAACTTCTTGTTAAGTTCTCTTGTAATTCCTATAAAATACTTCATCTTTAAGTTTACTTAGTAGTCTATTGATCATCTTGACTAGTAGTTGCTACAACAGATATTAAATAATCCTAGAAAGATACCTAATGCAACTATTAATCACTAGGTGGATTAAATCAGAATGAATTTCTTTTTTGAGATAGTCTATAAAAAAAATATCTTTGGATCAGATGGGCTCTTAAAAAGAAAATAGTACTCTAGAAACCCTCCTCCAGATAAATTTGAGGATAGTTCAGATGATGAGAAAAATAATATACTGGTCTTATTAAGAAAAGATAAAGAAAAGATACCTTTAGAATTGGAAGAATTTTATGAGGACATTGACTTGTGAGAAGGTTTTTTTTATGAGGAACTTGTCAAAGATTACTGTCTATTAACTAGAAAAGCAGATAGCAGAGAGACAGGAAATTTGCAGCTATAACCAAACAGATAGACAGAAATTGCTGCTGACAGTGTTGGCAGAGAAAATAGCAGACTCCAAAGAACTGGCAGTTCATAAAAACCTGTCAAAATATGATGATAGATGCAGGAGTAACTATGCATACAGGATAAAACAAAGACTGGATAAGATTAAAAAGTATCTAACCAATAAAGAGAAAGGTTTTATGAGAGCAATAACAAAAGAACAGATATAGCTTCCAAGACATATCTCTTACTACTAGCTAGATCTTAAAAATGGAAGACTTTATAAAAAAAGTCACCAGCAGTGACAATCCACAAATAGTAGTACTAATTGAGGAATGACTAAGACTATTAAAAGCTTGTCATAATAAAGTAAAGCACTAAGACATGTTTGCAACAGGAAAACCATTGTTACAGTGCTTTTGGTGGCTAGAATTAGAAGATGTTACAGTATGATATGTGAAAATATGCCATCTGTGTTAGATACAACAGAAAATGGCTTTGGAAATACTACCAGTTGTGACATATACACTATTTTTTTTTCAAGTCTTACATGCAGATACAGTACATATTAGCCCAGTATCTAATGGTTGTAAATATGTAGTACATAGGAGGTGTAGATTGTCTTTATGAATGAAGGCTTGAGCATTTATATAAGAGAACTTACAAGCAATCAGACAATGGCTTTTCAAAAATATAATATATAGATAGAGTAGTCTGGTTAAATTGTAACCAATAATAAAGTTCTTTTTAAGAAAGCTGTAAAGTGTTTGGAAAAGAAATACAAAATTAGAGAAATTACCATATCTTTCTATAACTCAAGAGCAAATGGAATTATTAAGAGATTTTATTGGAATCTTCAGGAGGAGACATCAAGAAGTGATACTGGTCATTACACCATATAATATAGGCAGATAGAATCACTATTAGAAAAGAAATAGATTGTTTACTATATTTTATAGTAACAGAGGTGCAGATACTATTGGATATAATAAAGGCAACCTAGCTAGTAACCTATCTAAATAAAATTGTCTTGTGAAAAGAGCTAGTAGATCTAAGAGCCTGTATACTGGCAAAGTATATCAGCCATATAGAAGAAATGCAAGAGTGTTATAACTTAGACTCTATGCTGAGTAAAAGACATACTCTTATATTGAGTAACACAAGAGAACTCAATAGAGTTTCTACTACAATCTAGTCTACCTTATATACCTTTTGGTGATAGTCCATGCTAAGTTAATCCTAACCTACCCTAAAGACCATGCTTCATCCATAAGGCCACTATGCCTTTGTCATATTATATAACTTCATTTTATTTTAGAACCTTCTATGCCCTTCTCTGTATCACATGAGCATGTGACTTCTGTGATTGTGTCATGTGTCATGTGACCATGTCACACTTTGTCTTCTTTGTCTTGTACTCTTTCAATAAAAAATAAGAGAAAATAAGATAGAAACCAAGTCTATCGTCTTTAATTCTAACAAGGAGTGTCTCATGAAAGAGAAAATACAGAGGGTGCTGTATTTAAAGAATAAGATATAATACAAGATTAAAAAGTTTACATTGGTACCTATGTTATAGTTTAAGACTCAAAGTATCAAGTTAAGAAATAAATCTTATAATTAGAGTTCACATAAGAGAACTTGATAGAGTTCTAAGTACAAAGTCATCTATCTTATATACTAAACTAATAGTTTATGCTACGTCAAATCTAGCCTATTCTAAAGGCTATACATACTATATACCATTAATATATGAGATAATGTTATTTTTCCAAAATCTTCTATGATATTCTATGTGATATGTGACCAATGTGTGACATCATATCATATTATATGACAATTTGTGATGTTATACTAGATTCTAACTCTAAGTCTAAAATAAATGAAAATGAAAAGAAAAATAAAATAAAATAAAAAAAGTTAAGTCTACTATTTTCCATTCTAATAATCTGAAAGTTTGGTGTTGGTTAAAAACTCTGTCATAAAACTATCAGTAGATAGAAAGACAAAGTCTTAATACTTGGGTTTAATAATCATAATTAGATGCTTAAAAGGAGAGGCTTTTGTACTAGCAGGATTAGATAGCTTTATATGGCAAAATTAGATGGCAGCTTTCAAAGTAATATCATATCTGGCATATAAAAAATAATATTTGGAAGTAAAGTAATAGTTCTATTAGATAAACTAGAAAGAAACTCAGTCAAGAAAGTATCTGAAAAGGTATCTTTCAAAGAACTTAAAGCTCCAAACATTTATTAAATAGTAATCAAGAATACAAACAAGTTAGCTAGCTACTATTTCTGATGAGATTTGGTATTTTTGTCTCTTAGATATAGAACATACAATAATACTCATTAGTGACATCCTTATACTGGTAAGTAGCATACTTGAGGTTGTAGATAATATATAGTATGCTGGTAGATGTTTGGAAAAAGATAAATTCTATTATCTGCTTGCTAGAAATAATGGCAATGTTACTCTAGAGAATCATACCATACTAGTAGAATACCAGAGTCATGTCAAACAAAGCCTGAGCTAAAATAAGAGCAAAGGTTTGAGTACTCACAAAGAATAGAAAATAATAGGCTTACTTATAGTCATTAATAGCATCAGTCTCAGCCATAAAAGGAATAAGCTAGGAAGGTAACAATAAGATTATAGCATTAAAAGCACTTGTGAGATAATGATTTAAGAGAGGCTTACTGAGTTAAGCTAAGAAGAGAAATCACAAGTGAGATAGAAATGTTTCATAAGTAGACAAAATCTTACTATAGGAAGTATACTATAGGAATGTAGCACAGAAAGCTTATTTATATTATCTACTTACATGAGAACCTGAGGAAACTCAAGAATGAGTAGAAGACAGTGTATAGAAAGATACAAACAGGGGTCTGTAAATGAAGACTTTTAGGAATATGGTTGTAGAAAGCTAACATAATAATCTTTACCTCATCATTGTTAGACTGCTTATTGTCAGAAGTATCTGTTATCAGCAAAGGAGTCTCTTATCTAACATGGTAATACTAGTTCAAGGAAGTAAAAAAGATAGTGAGTTAAGTAAGAAGAAGTAGAACTTGTACATAAAGACTTATATCTTACTCTAAGCAACCATAGAAGACTAGCTAGTAAAAGCCAAGGCCTGGGAGTTAAAAAGAGCAACTGGAGGAGAAGCCATGAAATATAAAGCTTTTATAGTATGAGAGAACTTGTCATATTGATTTAAGAATTGAAATACCTAGTTAAATATAGCTGAAAAATAGAAGGGGTATTCATATTCTTTCTTGAACCCCTCATAAGCATCTTTGACTTTGGAAAGTTGTTTGACATATTCAGTATTTGTGAGAGCAGCAGTATTACTATTTAAGTGTTCAAGAAAGAAATAGTTAGAGAATACCAGAAGATAGAGAAGGGATGGTATAGTAGAAAAGCTCTTTGTTACCCAATATGAAGAAGTACTAAGAAATTGAACCTGTAACCTTAAGTAGGTTTGAGGTAGGTATAATACATGCAAATGCAGCTAGCTAAGAGCATAAATATTCAATCCAACTGGTAATAAGTTATTAGCATATGTAAGGTGTAAGAAGATTTTATAGGCATGGAGTGATTTGGTGTTATACTGGAAAATGCTTTTTTGTAAGAAAATATACTCTTACTAAGTTTTCAAGCATTTAAAACCTATTTAAAAGCTTTAATAAGAAGACTTAATACTCTAAGGTAATGTTTTAGGCTTTTTCAAGCAGAAATCAACTTAAGAGACAGTATGGTAGCTATTAATCAAACTAGATTTCAGAAAATAAAATCTTTGGGGATATGGGATATCTCAGTACTTGTAAAGAATTAGCTACAAAGAATAGACACTTATAAGTACAATTGAGATTACCACAAATATTCAGATAATAGGATAAAGTAGAAATATGACTGATCAGAAGTTGAAAAAGTCAGAAATGAGCTCTTGAGTAGAAACAGCTAGTGAAAATGACTAAAGAGAAAGAAAATTGGTACTCATAAGTAGAAAAAGACCATTAGTATCAGAACCACAGAAGTTAAACTTGTTTTATTTTTATTCTCATTTTTATTTTATTTTTTGATTTATTTTCTATTCTTGGATTTAGTTTAGGGTTTAGCATGACATCACAGTCATACAGTCACACAATCACATGTCACATGGAATGTCATAGAAGGTTTTAGAAGAAATGATATCATATCATATGTTATACATATGTTAACCTTAAAGCAGATATATAGGTATTTAGGATAGGCTAATTTTAGTGTAGCATGAACCATCAGTCTAGGTATATAAGGTAGACAATCTTGTACAGAGCTCTTTATCAAGTTTTCTTGTGATCAACCCAATTCAAGGTTATTCTTCTGACTTAACTCTAGTCTTAAGTTTATAACAATTATACTAGTATTAGATAAAGAATAGAAAGAAGACCATGTGCTTCCAAGACCTTAGAAGACCTTTTCAACTATTTAGATTACATTTACTGTTTTCATATATAAACCATGAGTAGAGAAAAACAATAGAAAAAACTATCAAATAAGAAATATGCTTAGAAGAGAAAACCATTTACAAAAAAATTATAGAAGATATTGGAAGAGTGTGAGAACATTATCCAACACATGTAAATGTAAATTCTAGGTGATCTCGACACCAGAAGATATACTATACCTCTATATGTTATAATAGTCATATTTAGAAAGATAATTATAATAAAAAGTAGATCATGGAAGAAAGTCAGACTTCTAGCATGGGTACTCAGAATAATATACTACACTAGTTGATTTTCAAGCTAAATTACTACAAAGTATCTATACTTCTTAAATACTGGTACTAAAACTATTTAAGAATCAAAGGAGACAGCCAACTACTTTAAATAGACTAAAGTTCTCAGAAATCAAGTCTGGAGTTTTATGGAGATTATGAGAAGCCATGTGATCAGTAATAGAGTAATTTGACATGAAAAGGAGCTAAGTTAATTCATACTAAAAGTAGTACACAGATTAAAAGAAAGATATCTACTTCTGCAGATATTTTGGATAGAGTAGAGCTTAAGTAAGTGTTATTCATGATAGAGTTAGATATATTAGATATATTTAAATAAATATATAACAAGAACCTCTATCTAAATACTTCTACTCATAAATAGTTTAATTGCTATTTCTTAAGTAAGCATTGTTAATACTTAGCTTTCACTTTTGGACAAGTTTTGGAGATTTTTAGTAGCCTAGGAAAGACTAGCAAGATGAGTATCAGTTAGTATTATCAGTTATAAGATTCAACTTAAGAGATGTCTTTAGAGTATATTATCTGGAATAGATAATGTTATTAGAGACTCTTAAAAAGCTTTGCAATCTATTTATTAGATTTTCCAAAGGAGCTTGTTACACAGTGTATAGTTCACTGTTTAGAAGTATGTTAGCAAGGAAAAGCATTCAAAAGTGGCATTATTCATATATTCTTTTTAATATTCTTTTCAACAATATTCTTTTACATTTACAAAAACTTTTTTAGAGGTTTTAAGTTCTTTTCTCTTATTACATTCTTGTCTCTATCTCTTTTCTCAATCTTTGATACTGATATTATCCCCTTTGAATTCTTTAACATACAGTTAAGTGCTACTACTGCATAGTTTTTGTTACATTCTGTCAGCTCACTAGTAGAGTTGGTCAAATTCTTCTTATTAATGTGAAAGCAGCCTAAAAAAGTACTAACTAGAAATCAAGCCAACCAGAGCCCATAACTTATTGAAAGGAACAGAATGTACAGTAACATAGTGCAGTGTGGACAACTGACAACCACTTACTTGTAGTAAGTACTATAATAGAGAGCTTAGAAAGTATAAGCAATGATAAAAAACAAGTAATAGTAGTAATGATTCAATTTATGTAAAAATTTTTAACTTAGTAAGCAAAATGCTTTGCAACAAAATATAGAGGCCAAAAATTCTCTTAGAATAATTTATAATTAGTATAAGAGATTAGTATAGCTAAATAAAAATTGATAGCAATTGAAAGCTAAAAATAATAATGATGACAAATCCCAGTAATCTTTTCAAGGAGCAGACTAAACTTGTGCCAAAAAGATAGACAAAATTTTAAGATTATAAGAATAGATAGAATATTATATACCAAGTCCAATCCTGAAAATAACCTATCTTTTACAGCAGTGTTATTAGTCTACAAGGTCTTATTCACAACCTGTTCTTCTGCAACATTATTATTCCTTTGCAACATTCCTACTCATAATCTACACCTCATTGATAGAACTTCTCCTATTGTATAATCTAATATATCTGGCTTAATTCTCAATTTTTTAAATTTAAGTCCAGTATTACCAGTACTAGTTCTGTTGTGAACATCCACTTTAGTTCATCAAATGCCTCCTGATGCTCCTTTTTCCATTCTCACTTTTATTCCTTCCTAATCACTATGTGCAATAGTTTTGCTATCTTAACAAAGTTCTTCAAAAACTGCTAATAGTAGTTTGTAAAGTCCAGAAATTTCTAAATGTTCTTAATGTCCTTGGGCTCAGACCATTCTAATACTCTCTTTTCTATCCTGACTCCATCCAGTCCCAATACTACTTCTATAAATCCTGCTTCTCTAGTCATTTATTAACACTTCTCTAGATTTACATGTAAGTTGTTTTCCTTAATTCTTTTTAATACCTGTCCCCCTAGCTTATCACATCCTTCCTCCAAATCTGTTACTACCATCACATTATCTATGAGAGCTGCTATATTACCAGTATTTACTTCTATCCCATGCCTAATTGCCTCTCCCACATTATAAGTTCCTTCCATATTTTTTACTAGCACTATTTATTTCAACTTAATTAACTCAAACTTATGTTTCTTTATGAATTCAGGGCACATAAACAGTTCTGTTACTCTACAATCTAGGAATATCTTTAACAACTTCTTCATAGATGTCAATTTTCTCAATGCTAATTTTCACTTATACTTCTCTCAAAATTTATCCTGTCCTTTTCACATTTCATTGTCCTTCTGTTTGATCAAAACCAGATATATTGTTCTTAATACTAGCTAATATAATATACTAGACTTGTTAAAGAAGACCAGTCAAAGTGTTACTAACTCCTATTATATTTTAACAACTCCTCTTCTTGCCTATCTTGATGTTAGACTATTTATAGATATCTAGACTAGTTCCAACAGTTTCTAGCAATGTGGCTAGGCTTACTACAAACTTGGCATCTCATAGAATATAGTTAATTGTCAGTCTTTATTATGCTGGAATCCCTTAAGTGCTTTTATATTGGATATAAAGCTTATATGCTGTACTGTCTGCCTACTATGGCATCACAACTTCAGAAGAATAAATGATTATTGTCATCAATTATCAGACTGAAGATTACAATATACTTACCATTTCTTCAGTATAAGTATTATAAAAGAAAAACTCAAATATCTCATAGTATAGCTCTAAGCAGATACTTCAGTAGTATGATACTAACAGAAGTTCAGAACAGAAAAGAGAAAGAAGTAAACTCTATCATGGAAGACTAAGTTTGAAAAGGAGTAAACTCCATTATAGAAGACTGAGTACTAATATATTAGAGTTGAAAATGATAAACTTGGTTTATTATATTTTCTTGTCTTGTTTTTATTTAATTTATTTTCTTATTTTGGAATTTAGAATTAAAGTTTAGTGTGATATTATATATGACTGTTGTGATAGTGATAGTTATATAATTATATGAAATATAGAAGTACATAAAAGATTCTAAAATAATGATGCTATATAGTATGTTTATCATATATTAATCTTATAGATAATATATAGTCTTGGAGGTAGACTAGTATTAGTCTTACATAAACCACTAACTAAACATATATAAGATAGATACATTGTACTAAAAACTCTATTGAGTTCTTTTATATTAACTTTAATACAAGATTTTTTTCTTGACTTAATACTTTTGTCAGAGTTGTGAATGATAAAAACTATTTTTATTTTTATTTATTTTATTTTACTTTTATTTATATAATCATATGACATAAAGAAAGATGTAGAATATTTTGGTATAGATGATATTATTGTCAGATGTGGTTTACACTGGGGATAAAAGTCTACAAGATTTGCTCAGAGATATGTAGACTTGTGGAATGACCTTGGTTTCAGCTTATATGCTGTACCATCTGTTTGCTACATAGTCATAACTTCAGATAAGAGAATGAAGTCTGAGATAAATATGAGTACTAATTGGTGTATTACTGTTGAACACTAGAGATCAAGTTTAATAAAGATTATCTTTATTGATTATCAGACTAGCAAATTACAGTGTAACTACTAGTTTTATATACAAGTATATACTATAGAAGATGCTCAGGGTTTCAGTAGTATAGCCCTTACTTCCCTGAACAAAGGTTTCAGTAGTGAGATACTAACAGGAGTGAGAACTCTGCTATAGAAAACTGAGTCAAAAAGGAGTATTCCTATCATAAAAGACAGAATCTCCAGACTATTGCATTACTGCTGTAAGAGTGTGTTGTGAGAAAGGTGGCCACTGTAGAAGGTAGGCTTGTAAATTAGATGTTGATAAGGCAGTATCACTATAGGGATGTATTTTCCAGATAGATAGACTTAGTATATAACAGTTATATAATATGGTAATAACATATTGACCTTATAGAGTATACATAAACTTTAGGATAGATTAGTTATAGTATACACACAGATCATGATCTGAAGTATATAAGGAAGATTAGTTTGTACTTAAAACTCTATTGAGTTTTTTTGTATTACTTAATACAAGAGTTATCCTTTATCCTTACTTAAGGTCTTAAGTCATAACATTTTTGAGTCTTAAGGAGAATCAGTAGCTACTAAAATACTATAGCTCTTGAAAGAAACTATAGTTTGCTTTTTAGAATAGGAGTTTAACTTATAGTTTCTAGCCCTACAATAAAGGTAAATATTGTTGTCAAGCTCTTTCTTGTACTTATTACTAGTCAACTTGCTATTGTTGGCTAGTTTAAATAAAATGTTTACCTATAGAGTACTAAACTACTTCTTGATAGTAAAGGACAATGAATTAAAGGTCTTGAAAAACAAGAATTTAGTAGATAGAACTATTAAAGATAGTTGAGACTAATTTTAGAAGGCTATAAGATTTTTAGCAGAAGCCTTACTTATCAGAGTTGAAGACAATGAACTTGGTTTATTTTATTTTTATCTCTGATTTTCATTTATTTATTTTAAACTTAGTATTAAAGTTTAGTATAATATCATAACTATTACATATATCTCATAACAAGGTGTTACACATATGTTATACATGTCATAGTCACAGTCACATGATCATATAACACATAAAAGAACATAAAAGGTTCTGGAACAATGATATTATATAGTATGTTTGCTATATATTAATCTTATAAATAATATATAGTCTTTAGGATAAGTTAGTATTAGTCTTACATAGACTATTAGCTAGCATATATAAGATAGACACTTTGTACTAGAAACTCTATTCAGTCCTCTTATATTAACCTAATATAAGGTTTCTTTTTTACCTTAACACTTTAAGGTTTGAGCTATAACATTATCTTACTCTTTGGAATAAGACTTAAGAATCTCTTTTTTTGCTAGTTGTATATGATTGTACTCATAGTTATACTTCTAGTAGTAATGATTAATAGCCATTACTAAGACATACATATTCTAGAATGAGATTAGCTTTCTTTGTTTTTAGATAGAGATAGAATCTTGAATTCAATTGAACAGACTCTAGTAGTAGCAGTGATATAAAACACTTCTTTCCTGATCTAGTATAACATATGACATCCACATTGTAAGTAGAAATCTTGTCACTGTATTACTATTAGAATTGTAAACAATAAACTCTATTTTATTTTTATTTTATTTTAACTTAAGATTAGGGTTTAGTGTAATAACATACATAATC
>Ga0157368_1001113_pt1 | contig 11655 bp, 11 predicted proteins | sample AttbisABBM3_FD_113146 | JGI IMG/M metagenome (GOLD analysis project Ga0157368, IMG submission 113146) | Fungus gardens microbial communities from leaf cutter ant in Botucatu, State of São Paulo, Brazil - Atta bisphaerica ABBM3 | ecosystem: Host-associated > Fungi > Mycelium > Unclassified ...
ATGTAAAATTTTGATGATAAGTTTGTTGAAGGAATGGATGTGTGAGATGGATGTAGCAACTTGAACCCCAAGAGTGGGAGATGTACGAAATGCACCTGTAATCCAAAGTGTGGTTCTTCATTGCATTTTTCTTAAGATGTTGAGATGGTAGTAGGTGGGAGCTTTGTTGTAATTCCACACTGGTAATCCATATAGAGCAATGGGTAAAGCACAACATCTATAGAGTTTTCTTTTTTGAAGTGGGTTGATGCCTCTTGTTGAATTGCCAAGCAATTTCATGCATTTGATAGTTGAAATCACTTTGTTGGGGTAGAAATCAATGTGACTTCTAAAAGTGAGCTTGTGGTTGAAAATAAAGCCCAAGTATCTCCATGTTTCTTTAGGGAGGAGGGATGGGCCACCAATGGAAGATAGGTCAAGTGGAGGGGGATTGAATATACCTTGAGACCTAGAAAAGTGAAACACATCAGTTTTTCCTTGTTCTATAATAAGTCCATATTTTGAAAGAAGAGACAAAATGATATTGTAACTACAAAAGAGGTTAGCATTTGAATGTGAAATGGATTTGTTTTGAGAAATGGAAAGTCCATCATTTACAAAAGAAATGATTGAAATGGAAATTTTTAAGAATTTTAGATGTTTTTCTGAAGAATGAAAAACAGGAGATAGATAAAGAGCAGAAAGAATTGGCAATAGTGCAGATTCTTGACCAACACCAACATTAATATTAGATGAGGAAGAAACAAAATCGTTCCAGCAATAATTGGTTTTTCTTCCTACTAGGTAGTTCTTGAAAAAATTGGATATTTTTTGATTGAGACCTGCCTTGTCAAGGATGAGGGGAGAAGTTGATGGTTCAAGGAGGGAAAAAATTGAGCAATGTTGAATGCTAAGATGCTTGTGACAAGATTTTTGACCCATCCTGAACAAATGATGTGAGTAAGAATGATACCTGCATTCATAGTAGACCTTTGTTTAAGACTTCCAAGTTGACTATGGTGAATGAAGTTATTGGAGGTCATGTGAAATTGGAGGTGTTCTCCAATCATTTTTTTGAAGAGTTTTCCAATTGTGTTGAGGAGAACAATAGGTTGATACGACTTAGGAGAATCAAATATGGTCTTATTAGGTTTGGGAATTACAACTCTTGTTGAAGTTTTGAAATGAGACAGCTAATATCCCAAATCTATACAAGTGTTAGTGATATCAACAAGTTTGAAGATGCACTCTTCACTTCTTATGATAGACTTGATATGACTCTAGGTTAGTTTATCTGGACCCAGGGCAAACAAATTATTGCACTTTTCAATCACATCGACTAGTTCTTGCTTAGAAAATGGATTCCAGGCACTTTTGGATTTGTCAGGAATGTTGTTTAGAACATGAAGGTCAACCTCTCTTGTTTGAGCAGAACTAAAGGAATTGTGAAGAGTGTTCCATAAGTCTTCAAGCTCTATACATGGACAGCCTTCATACTGGATGGCTTTGATCACAGGGTGTTTGTGTTTCTTGACCTAATTCATGAGTTTCCATGGGCTGCATTTTTTGTTTGCAATTTCTTCAATTTTGTCATCAAAGAAAGAATGCTTTGATTTCTTGACCATGCTTTTGAAGTTTTGCCAGTTTTCAAGGCTTCGAGAAAGACAATATTTGTTAAGTGAGTGTTGACATTCTTCATTCCACCAGGCTTTGAAATGTCTTGTAATATTGACTGGTCTAGAATGTCCATACCAAGATTCTTAGATTTTGGATAAAAGGAGTTGAACCACTTCTTCTAGGGTTGCAACATTTTTAATAATTTGAATGAGGTTTTTGATGAATTGTTTTTCTTCATTACTTCCCTTTACTAACATTCATTATATATGCAATATTCTTTCTTCGTGAATGGGCACATCAATGATAATTAGGGTATGGTCTGATGAAAGTCTCCATTCCAGGTGAATATGATGGCAGTTGAATTTTGGAGAAGAGAGATGAAGAAATACTAAATCTAGAACTGAGTTAGTATTGCAATCATTGTCAGAAAACCTAGTAAGAAAGTTTTCAAGAGGTTTAGAAATGGCTAAAGAAAATGAGTCTACAATGTCAAGAAGAATATCACTATGACTAGTGTGCTGGTAGTGAGATTCTTAACCTATCCTGATCAAATAAAATGAGTGAGAGCAATACCTGTGTCAGTTGTAGACCTTTGTTTGAGACCACTGAGTTGGCATAGATGGATGAAAGAATTGGAGATCATATGAAATTGAAAATGCTCTCCAATCATTTTCTCGAAAATTTTTCCTATTGTGTTTAGAAGAATGATTGGGTGGAAGGACTTGGGAGAATCATATGATGCCTTGTTTGTTTTAGAAATAATAATGGTCATAGATGTTTTGAAATGATACAGCTAGTGATCTAAATCAATGTAGGCATTAGCAATGTCAATGAATCTATTAATACATTCTTTACTTTTAATGGTCCTTTTAATATGACTCCAAGTTAACTTGTCAGGACTAAGAGCTGATAAGTTATTGCACTTTTCAATAGCATTGATGAGCTCCTCTTTAGAGAATGAGGTCCAAGACTCAGGAATTTCATTCAAAAGTTGAAAGTTAACTTTATGAGACTGAGCGGGGTTGAAAGAACTATAAAGTGTGTTCTACAAATCTTCTGATTTGATGCACAGTCATCTGTTGAATTGAATTACCTTGACCACTGGAAGTTTACATTTCTTGACCCAGTTTATTAATTCCCATGGGCTACATTTCTTGTTGGTGATTTCAGTAATCTTGTCATCAAAGAATACACACTTGGATTTCTTGACTGTCTTTTTAAAGTTCTTCCAATTTTCAAGACTGTGAGATTGTCAGTATTTATCAAGATTTCTTTGACAATCTTCATTCCACCATATCTTGGAATGTTTGGTGATATTAACTATCTTGGAGTGTTTGAACCAGATATTCTCAATATTGATAGAAAGTTCATAAACAATGTTCTTGAGAATTTTGATACTCTGGATGGATGAGGTGTCCAACCTTTTAATAAAAAGAGTAAGTTCTTCAAGAAACTAATTTTCTTTGTTACTTCCTATGATAAGAAAGTGTTGCTTAGTTGATATATGCTTATCAACAATGGGAATATCAATGGAGATGGGGACGTAATCAGATGAGAGTCTTCAGTCTAGATAGATGTGATGATTGTTAAACTCAAATAATGACAGTCAAAGAAAGACAAGATCTAAGACTGAGTTGGAGTCCTGATCATTGTCAGAGTACCTAGTTAGAAAGGATTCAATAGGATGAGACAATTCTAGCTGAAAAGAGTCTGTAATATCAAAAAGAGTATTCTTATAAATTGAATGATATGGAAAGTTCAAATCCTATAAACTATCCCTGATATTAAAATCACCACTCATAATGAGAATGTTACTAATGTTGACTTCAGTATCCTTAAGATACTTCAAGGCTGATTGAGACAAATCAGAATACACATTAATTAAAAAGAAAATAGAACCTTGGTTGAGGAAAGATATATATGAAACATCTCTATGATTAAGAATATCATTTCGCAAAGAAAACCAAAGAAACAAAAAATAAATATTAATATAAGCAATTACCCTAGAGTAATTAGAAAGATATGATAGTGTCCTAGAGAAAGTGAGCTAATTTGGATGATGGATAACTCCAACTAGTTCTTCTCCCTCATAATTAGTGGAGCTAAGAATAGATCATATGACTGACCATGGAGGTTCTTGAATAAAAATGATGTCAAATGAGAATTAAGTCTCAAGAATAGTATTGATGATGAGACTATTCTTGTGAATGTTTTGTGAATAGAGCTTTAAATTGTTACAAATCATACTGAGGAACTACTTAGAATGTGGAACATTAACACCTGAGATGTCAATATATTCAACATTTTTAATGTAATTCTTGATAATGAGAAGATCAGATGAGGACACAACTTTGTTTGTGACCACTGTGATACCAGATTGTTTAGATCTGATAAAATTGACCAATACTTCAGATTTCACATTCTTTAAAGCCCTATTGATATTGGAGACATGTAACAAACTCTCCTTCATGAATTTCACAATATTGTCACTATTCATTAGAATGATAACCTGCTTTCTCAATGGTCCTTTAGTTGTCATTGTTTTGGACCACCTTTGACAATATTTTGAATTTGATCAATTTTCTTTGCACCTAGCACAGAAAATGCATCCTTGATCTTGATGACTTCTGCTGTGTTTAAAGTTGGTTTAGAAGTCTACACATACAATTTTTGAGCTGGTTTGATAACAGGAGTCAATTTGATGTTTTTAAAATATTTGGAAATTTGATTCACTTCCTTCTGAAATTTGGTGGGAATGGGAGATAGAATCCTTTCAATACTTGCTGGAACTGATTTATTTTTGTTGGTTTGGCCACCATTAGAAACTGGTTTCATTTTAGGAGTGAAATTTGCTGAAATTTTTAACTGTAAAGTATAAGAATTCTTATCAGTGATGAGAGAATCCCAATTCAACTGGTAGACTAATGATATAAGATTCTAAATCACCTCACCCATACCCTTAAAATCTTGAATGTTGTTAGATCTTTTAGGGTCAATTTGTTTGTTGCTAACATATTTAGCAATAAAATTAAGTGAGTCCTTGTTGTTCTTAGAATCAGAAGCCAGATATTCTAGAGATCTATGAAGCGAAATAGGATGGAAGTTTCCATCCTATAATTTGGATTCTATGAGAGCATTGGGGTCATATGGTAACTGTATGTTGATGACATTATTATCAACATGTTGAGGCAGTGTGGACTTGAGGGCAGGTACATTTGAGTTGTCACATTGTGGGCATGCTCTATTCTCATGGTCAGTTATCCTACTGACCTGGATTTCTTCTTCATCCACATAAGAAAGTTGTGAACTGTCTATCAGTTCCTTGAATACAGTCTCCTCAGAGATGTCATTAAGCTGTTCTATCTTGGTAGTATAGTCCACTGATGCCTTGCTTGAAGATATAGAAACCGTCCTGGAAGAATTCTTGTTAGAAGTCATAGTACAATCTCTTATATTGTCATAGTTGTCAACATTGCTGCTGACGAAGTCATCAATGTCCATCCCCATATTGGGAGGTAAAGCTCAAGAAGTCATGTTAGATTGTGGATATGTTGTAGAGAAAGAAAATGTATTTGCTGTAATTCCTATGAGTACTACTCACACAAGATGGTGGTAAGAGGAAAGAAGCAATGATTTACTATGCCTTGTATCCTTCTCATATATTATCAGTCAGCATCCCATGTAGTAATAGAGGCTTCCTCATATTTTCCTCATTTCTTTCTTACTATTTCCTTAAGAACATCTTTCTCTCTTCTCATAGTCTTTAGGTATGTAGATATGATTCTGTATCCTTACACTTTACCAATTGATTGTCTCCTTCTCCCTTACTCAAGCCTCTGCCTAAGTTGTAACCTGAGCCAAGCTTTTGAGATTAGTAGGCCCATATCTTCAATATTTCTATTGTCTTTTCTTCTCTGATCCTCATTTTGCCAAATATCCTCTAGTCTTTCCAAACTTCCTAGTACTCAGGTATATCAAGCTTTTATCTTGTTATTACATAGCCTTGAGTCTATGATCATCACAGATGGGTGGGTATCTCCTCCCTGTTTTTCCCAAAACCTCTCTCTTGTCTCTTTAGAGGTCCCTCTAAGGCAAGCTTGATCTCCTCCCCAGTAGGGGATCCTTCAAGATTGGTTGAGGGTTTCAATCTTTGTTTGTTCTTTGGTTCTAGTTCCTTCTTTACAACTTTGAGAATTTCCTGGCTGTTTTTTGTAATTGGTTCCTTCTGTTTCTCATTTCACCTTTTCCAACATGTCTTGATAGTCTGTCCCCATAAGAATAAGAAGATGGTCAAGAAGGAGGTAATGATAACCTGAGTTGGAATGTTGGAATCATAGTTGTAGTAAGAGAATGATTGAGGGGTGAGATATTAACATGTGTTGTGTCGAGGGGAGTTATAATAAGTCTCAGTCTTATGTCACGAAAACCAGGGTTTGGGAGGGGATTTATTAGTGGCCAGACTGGGACATGTCGTCGCTACTTTAAGCTCCGTCTCATGTGAACCAAGTGCCCACTTGTGCTATGCTATGCTATACCTCGGGTTGTGAATCAGACTGTGACAATCACTAATCTTTGCCGGTCTTATGTCAAGCAATATTGGAAAATGAATCTGGATGGTATAGGCTGCGTCGCTTTTCCAATGTCCCCGCAACGTTTGCAACTGCTCTTCATATAGTCAGTTCCAATTTATCAGTCAAGATAATCAACCCATTGGGACGTGGTGTCATAGCAGACGACAGCATGGAGCATGGTCAGTGGACACCATCGCGAAGTAGACAGCTGACTATCTGCCGTGGGATGGGCACATGTACCCTGGGAATGACATCACGCGTTGAGAATACTAGAATATAAAGCAATCTGCCTCTTCTTTCAACACCAATTTCATTCACAAAGAATGGCTTCCATGTTGACGGCTTCTGCAAAGGCTGCTCATTCTGTTGCTGCCTCTCTCTTAGCACACTCTCAAATACAACCAGGTGCAATCATTCCACCCACCTCGTGTTTGAAGGAAAACGCAGCTAACGAGGCCAAGAGCCTCGACCTCAGTGGAAAGAATCTGATTGTATGTCACTTACTATTATAGATGGACACAGCTTTGAGCTCAAACATGACTCACAGCTCGGCGTTCCGGGAGCGTTCACTGGAACTTGCAATGCGCAGATCCCCGGTTATATCAGAACTTATGATGACTTCAAAGCCAAAGGCATCAAGAACATCTATGTCATCTCTGTAAACGATGTTTTTGTGGTGAAGTAGGTACTGTGCTTGGTCCCTAGTGCATATATCCACCTTCTATTTTCAGAGCGTGGAAAGACGATTTGGCACCAGACGGCACAAGTGAGTTTCATGGTCTGTAAATTGATAACCTCGATTTTCAAATATCTTTCAGATATACAGTTTTTAGCTGATGATAAGGGTGCTTTTACATCCACCTTGGGCCTTCTGTACGATGCTACACCCCATCTCGGAGGGCCACGTTCGAAGGTAAGAGTGGTATATGCGCCGAGATAGCTCAATACCGATCCTCATTATGTTTAGCGATATGTGATCGTTGCGGAAGACGACAAAGTCTTATCACTTACTGTTGAAGAGGCTCCGAGTGACCTTACTGTCACCGATGCAAAAGCGGTATTGGCACATCTCTAGATCTTCAAGATGGTACTGTAGATGCAACATTATCATCCACGATGTTTTATCAGAGCTCATGATTATCAAGTGTGACGGTGATTAATCACCATACCTGTGGGGTGTCGACCCTCCTCGCCTTGCATCAAAACTGTGCATTTTCTGTGCTTCATTACATCTTTCTCCGTCAGCAAAGGCCCATTACATGGGATTGAGTGTACATTCAAATCACTGGTGACCCCTCAGCATTGTTAAATATAGCTTAGGCTTGACTATCATAAGCGTTTGGACTTGTCTGTCCGCGAATCATCAAGCTATGAGAAATCAGTAATAGAATTGTATCGAAGTGTTTCGTCACTCCACTCAATATTCATCAAGGGGTACTCAATTTAAATACTCTGGTGCGTTTTACTTTCTTGGAAGTCTGGGCGTACAGTCCCTTTTGGTGCGTGCCACAATCCTTCCGACATGAGCGGTGAGCCGTATATCAGAGCATTTTATTACTTACGTATTCTCAGGCACTACCCTCTAGAGGCTACATAAGAGAATTCTCTTCCGCGCTAGGCGCGTACAAGGTCCCCCTTCCCAGAATGCAGCTACTCCGGCAATTTTGTCTACACACACTTACCTGGTCGTTCCTCTTCCTGCAGGTACTGGGGCAGAATTCCGTCCAGACATTCGGTTGGAGGTTTAGGACGGATGTGAGTCGATCCTTGCCTTTGCCTCTTCAATGCGTATTCTGAGTCATTCCCAGTTTATGTCTGTGAATTTGCCATCATGTTTCAACTTCAGTCTTGTCGTCTTCCCAAATCCACAGAACGCAACCGCTGGGAACTACTCTGGTACTCCTCCTTACTATATGATGGCCTTCCCAGAGGGCGGTCAACCACTTACGACACTCGTCGGAGTCAGCAACGACACCCTTTCTTGGCTTCCTCAGCATCCAGTCGGTAGAGAGGTATTCTCAATCATTCTTGTGAATGAAAGCTCACGTGTATTGTGGCAGGTACGAGACTGATATTGCAGATAGTAGATTCGCTGGGAAATACTGGCGGTACAGGAAGTTCGATATACGAGGTAGCTCAGAGTGAGTGACTATATTTTTCCAGAAAGGTACCGCTGAATTGATGTTAATAAAAGCTGTCGACTTCACGAACTGTATCGTCCCTGCTCCTTCACAAGATTTCAGGATTTCCTCGAATATCACGGAGGGTGGGACGCTTGAGACGTGCAGACCTTGGAGATTAGATATTGATGGTGGTCATCCTCCTTATACCGTGGTACTGGATGCAAGGAATTCACCTGTCATGACGAACATTACCATTCCATCAACCGACAATGCCATGGTATATATCAATCGCGCTACCCCTGGCACCGACCTCTTCGGTAAGTAAATCGATACCATGCCATATTCAATAACCTAATTTTAAACGCAGCAGCCGTTGTGGACAGGTCAGCCGGTTTTTTAGAGCATTACGTCGTGGCATATCATTCATTTCGATGTTTTTCTCAGTTCTGGACGATGGGCTACTGGGACGCAATATGTTTCTACTGTTGGTGAGCGAATAATTGGTAGAATGACCAAACGGATGGGATGACTCATATTTCCAGGCTCAACGGATGTCACCTGTACAGGTCTCGGTACGGCCTCTTTTAACCAGACAATCCTGAATCAGCAAGAAGCTGCACGAAGGGCAGCTCAAAACTCGAGACGTCGCACTTCGATAATCATCGGAGTCGTGGTCTCGTTAGTCTCGCTCTTGTCAATAGTGGGTGCCGCCGGAACGTGGCATTACTTGCGCACTCAATACGGAAGACCAAATTTAGACATTAAACCTCGCCAATTTGATCAGTTCATACCTTCAGGTCAAGCCTTCTCTATTAATAACCTCGTGGAATCAGGCGTCATCACTACGCCCTCTCCTGGAAAAGCCAGGTCCATCCCTGCTGGCTCACACGGATCACCCCATAAAGTGATCCCTTATACTCCGGATATCCTCAGCGCTAATAACACACGGCAACCATCCGGAACAGGCTCAGTTCCATTGCCTGTCAATGATACTGATTCGCACAGTCAGCCAAGTTCTGTCAATCCCCCGGCCGTATCAGTTCGCCGTTCCAAAGGTCAAGAAACCACGCAAGTGACTATGTCGGAATCTCGTACTTCTGATCGGCCCGGTTCCTTGGGGCCGCCTATTCTAATTCGCAACGGACCAGTACGGGGGAGTAGACTAACAGCTGCAAGTGAAAATGAGCTCATATACCAACACCAAGATGCAGGACAGGCGGTTCGGGAGCTACCTCCTCCTTATATTTGCCCTCCAGAAGCAGCGTAGAATTTGACTGCGGACGGATCTGGATGGGAAGCCATACTTGATGCACTATCATCCCGCATTTTCCTCCCTGATATTCTGCATTGAACGTCTATCTCCTCCAGTTTATTCTTGCTCACATCTGTGTCTGTACATAAAGAATGCCCCGTCTACGTTCTCGATCAACTATTCCCCCCTCAATCCCATTACACTAATGTTATATAGCTCACTGTATTGCTTTATCCTCAAGTTTAGCTGTGCGACCACGCCCTACCTGGACTCATGTAAAATTATAGTCTGAACAGTTCTGTCATGCCCCAAGTGTGCTCCTTCTGTCAGGCCATCCTGGAGGCTCGAACCAGGATTTTTCTACTGTTCGAGCTATCTGAAACCTAACCAGGGAAGCAAATTGGGAGAAAAGGCTGATGGTTCAGAAGTGGTTGTTGGAATAGGTGCAATTATAGTAGGATGAATCTATCTACGATACCTGACACTATGAACTTCTAGCATCACTTTTGCAATAATCGATACTTGAACCCTTTCATCTTGGACTTGTTACACCCCTCCCTCTCCCGAGTCACTAGCAAACCTCAAACACACATATCTATAATCACCCATAACCACGTCCCTGATCGCTCGGACCACGTCTCGGCACTGGATTGTTTGTTGTGGTTAACGATAAAAATAAGTTGACGGTCACTTGACCGATCCATGACACTCCTCGATAGCTAAAGTCCTGCCACCTGGGATAATGTGAGCGATTGAGGAAGGTTCGGCGACACTGTTTGTTCTCGTCTGCTTACTCTGCGACCGGTACGACGCCACCATGAAGGGTCGCTCGTCCGACTGCCAGACGTGGTTTCATTATGAATGCTTATGTGATCTCGCAAGAAGGCTTCTTCCGAGATGGTTGCAGGGTATATCAGGCTCGGCCTGCTCTTCAAGTCATGCAGTTTACCAAGACCCCTCAAGTGTATCCAAGTCACTGGTTTCAAGTCACTGGTTTCATCGACCAGCGATTACGGACCCCTGTGGCGCCGACATGCATGTCAATCATGGGTAGTCCTATTTTTTCATCACGTTCAACGGCCAGTGGATGGACTCTGGTAGCAGTATGGTGTTGTCATCTGTAGGAACATTTTTAGCTTTATGGGTGGTAATGCCTTCTGCTTCAGGACACGCAGCCCGAGCGAACCTGATACCACATACTGCTATCTATCAGGAAGTCTCTAAAAAAAGTGCTTGAGAAAAGAGGTATATAGAATTGTTGATAACGTAGAATGCTCGCAGACATTCTATTTCTATTTATCTTCCATCTTCCATTTCTATCCATTCTGCCAGCTATCGATGCACTAGTCCATATATATATCTACATTTTCTGTATTTCTCTCCTCAGTCGTCTAGCTTCTTCTGGTGACTCCTAAGGTGAGATAGATCCCTAGCGCACATCCTGTCTAGTGATACTTATAATCGTGATGTAGATATATACAGTTCATTAGGTGATATATTAGTTGTCTAGCTTCTACTGGTGACTCCCGAGATACTTACAGTCCGTTAGTCCAGCTGTGATAATTTTTACAAGAGCCGCCTGCACATGATCAACTCAGTATAACTTACAACAGACTTACCATGTACCTACATACAATGTCTCCCAGAAGTAATGTTGAATAAACATTCTGCTTATTCATACTCACACTGCAATCAGCACAGCATGACTAAGTAATAATGCACAGCACTCACAATGAGACAATGATTTGCTCAAGCATAATCTATTTATATATCAAAGCTCTCCACCAACAATCTTATTGGTAAGTGGTTGTCACATCCTGATCTTGTCACATCCATCCCAACCCACAGATAATACCTATCTTCTGATCTGTACCCACAAACAACACTGTTCATTCCTTGTCAATCACTTCTCAGATATCCTCACTAGATATCCTAACAACTCTGTGAACATCCATCCCTCTATCTGAGGACTATCCAGAACCAGGATAACTGTTACAATCACAAGATCTTAGAGTTGGTCAAGTAAAAGAACCTTGTATTGGGTTAACACAAGAGAACTCAATAGAGAACTCTGTACAAGATTGTCTACCTTATATACTAATACCTAATGGTC
>Ga0157368_1001114_pt1 | contig 11625 bp, 9 predicted proteins | sample AttbisABBM3_FD_113146 | JGI IMG/M metagenome (GOLD analysis project Ga0157368, IMG submission 113146) | Fungus gardens microbial communities from leaf cutter ant in Botucatu, State of São Paulo, Brazil - Atta bisphaerica ABBM3 | ecosystem: Host-associated > Fungi > Mycelium > Unclassified ...
GCTACAGACTCTTTAAGATCACAGATGAAATTGAACAAGAAGTGTTTCAACTGGAATTAACAGAAGGATATTTAATGAAGACCTACTAACACAATACAAAGAGTCCCAATTTAAGAGATAACATATGGATTCAGCACTAACTACCACCTGACATTACCAATGAGGAAGAAGAATACAAAGTAGAAGTATGAGATCATAGAAAACAAGAATATAGCACATAATTCTCATTTCTTAGTATACTAGAAAAGATATAGAAACAAACATGACTAATGAATAGTGGAAACAAGGTTGCCACATGCTCAGGAAGCAATTCAAGATTATTGGACAAAGCATTTAAGACAAAATCTACAAGAGGGAAGGGTAAAACTCCAAAACTAACATCTCAAAGCATATTCAGCAATTGAGAAAACATCAAATAGCTAACTTTACAACTGCTTTCTCTTCTTCTAACCCATACATTCACTGCACTGTTAACAATCTTGATCTTATTGTCATTCTTAATAGAAAAAGGAAGAAATGAACAAAGAAGTATCACAAAATAATACAAGAACTGGAGATGATAGCAGATATTCAATTGCAAATTCAAGACCTTATCAAATTAGCTAATACAGTCAACAACCAACTAGCTGATATTTTAACCATATTATTATATATAGAGATATAAAGAGACAAGCTTATTATATACAAATACTTATAATATCTATAGAAGAGAGTATCTTTCTTTCTACCTACTCATCCTCTTCTAGTATAGATCTACCTAGTTTCTTTTCATGTCCAATTACTCCATTACTGATTACATGGTTCCTCATAATCTTCATAGAATACTGAACTCCATTTCCAAGAACTTTAGTATACTCTGAGTAGTTACCTATTTCTTCTAATTCTCAGATAGTCTTAATATCAGTATTTAAAATACATAGATACTCTGTAGTTTCTTAGCTTTAATATCAACTAGCAAAGTGCACTGTTCTGAGTATCCATGCTTAAAAGTCTAACTTCATTCATGTTCTTTTTTCTATTAATATTCTCTTCCCAAATATAACTATTGTGATTTCTTTTCTTATTTTGGACTTATGATTAGGAAGTTAGCATAATGTTACAAACTGTCACACAGCATGACACTGTTCCATATCCATTACATATCATGATCATGGTCACATAATCATACATCATACAGAATAATGATGTTATACAATATATTTACTATATATTGACCTTATAAATAACATATACTCTTTAGAGTAGGCTAGGTTTAGTGTAGTATGGACCATTAGTCTAGTATATATAAGATAGATACTTTGTACTTGGAACTCTATTGAGTTTTCTTATGTTAATCTAATATAAGGTTCTTTTCTTACTCTTATACTTGAGTTTGAATTATAATGAAGGTTATCCCATATTTGTATCTACATACATCTGATGATATTCTCATGCTCTTCCAGCATCTTCCATAATCTTCTTGTGAATAGTTTTCTCTTATAGGTATATTTCTTATCTAACATAGTTTTTTTACAGAGAGTAGCCAAGAATATAGAGATTTCTCAAAAGATTATAAGTAATCAAGTATTGTAGTAACTAATACTGTAATGGTATTAGTATATTCTTAAAAGTTTAGGAGTAATTCAATAATGATGAACAAAGATAATAATTAATAAGAGATAAATGATGTTATTAAGTCTAAGGTCTAATATAAATTTCCAACTCCAATAAACTCTGTGATATTTTACCATTCTTGTATACATCTTTGATTTACTCTTATATAATCAGATTTCTGGCATATCAAAATAGACTAAACAATATTTAGAATAGCTATTATCTTCAGAAACTTTATTCTGTTCTCTTAGAATTTTCTAAAGATGGATAAGTTGTATAGTCACTTATCTAGTTAATAAACTTAATATTTTCTAGAGTATAAACTCCATAAAAACTTCACATTTCTACCTAGTTGTTCTAATAAGACTGATAAACTTTATTACTTTCATATTAGTTTTACAAGAAAAACTCTATATAATGTAGTATAGAGCATGAACCACTATAAAATAGTATATATAGTATACAATATAATAGGGGGAGGTTTTATATACTCTAAACTATATACAACTAAACTATATACAACTAAACTACTAAAATCTACTATGTACACTGTAAAAATAATATACTATAAACATATATTCTGGTATCATCATTCTAAATCTATGATATGGTATCATGTGACATAGTATCACATGATCTCCCATTGTCGTAAAACTAAACTAAATCAAAAGAAAATCAAAGCAACTCTGTAAAATATCTGTAAACAAATCAGAATTGAATAGAACTCCTCAACAGCCTACCACTCCCAAACTGATGAACAAACCAAAAGAGTTCATCAAGAAATGGAACAATATCTACAACTATATATCAGCTATAGACAGAAACTGGGTTGAATGGTTACCAATGGCCAAGTTTGCCTATAACAATAGACAACACTTGAGTACAGGCAAATCATCATTCTTGGTAGATCTAGGAAGACATCCAAACATCAGTGAAGAAGGGCGAGGATCATCAGAAAGAGTACCAGAAGCCGGTAAATTCATCTAGAGAATAAAAGACAAGGAAAGAACTAGAAGAAGCACTGAGGAGGACAAATGAAGTGATGAAAAGGAGAGCAGACAAGAAACGAGGGGAAGCTGTCAAGTGTAAGGAAAGAGACCTGGTATGGGTTGATGGAGCAAACACTGACCGACCAACCAAGAAACTATTGTTCAAGAGAGCAGGCCCCTTTCCAGTAGGCAAAAGAGTCGGATCTGCTGCGTAAGAACTCAAGATACCGAAGATGTAGAAAATCTACACCCAGTCATCAATGAATCCAAACTGAAGCCCTATCATCATCCTGTATTTCCCCAGCAACAAGAGACTTCATTAACACTCATTGCACCAAGTCAAGAAAGCACGGCCCAGGAAGTAGAAAAGATCTTAGACTCCAGAAGACGATACAATACCTCGTTAAGTGGCAAGGACAACCCTTTGAAGAATCAATGTGGGAGGATCGGTGAGAGGTCATCAGAGGAGCAGCGACTATGCCAAGAGTTCCACCGGAGCCATCCTGATGCCCCCGGAATCCCCCACAATTCGAATACCCGGGAAGTTGACAATGAGGTCGTGAGGATGCGACCTTGAATAACAAGGGACGCGGATCACGTGATACCATATCTAGAATAATGAGTCGGCGACTCGCTCCTTAACCTTGTCTGGTCATTAATAAATCCCATTCTTCCAAACACTGGACTATCTCTAGTAACTCTGCACGTCATAGTGTAGAAGCACAAGTAAACCTCACTAAGGATTGCACAGCAGTAAGGCTAACACATGTCTTTATAATGATGAGTGGATGGATGACATCGCAGAGCAATACACATTAATCAAATATTCCATTGAAATATCAATCTAATTGATGTTCGTAAGATTCTCTCTTGTGCCTTGATACGAATACACCACAGGAATGTTTCAAGTCTCAGATATCATTGATAATCATTTTCTAGTTCATTGCAGGAGATGAACCTTCTGTCTGATAAATATATCAAACAAAGCATGAATTGACCCTGGACGGTGACATGATGGACAATAAGCTTCCAGTTCGGCCCGAGGGTGATGTGTCGAGTGCTTGTCACATTCACCAAATCGTTCAAACATTATCTGAAATTCAAAATTGAGCAGGCCGCTGATACAGATAGATAGAACTGAAGGGATACGTTGAATATTCCCAGAAGTGACACGTATGACAGCATTACACCCAAGGCATCATTCGGGTTGACAACTATCTATCTAGTATGGGCAAAAAGAGCTATTGATAGGGTGATGATGCTATTATGTTGACCTTGGATTTTCGGCGTCATTTCGATAGCATCTTCTTGGGTCATCGAGTATAAAATCCTCATCATCCTCCAGTAAATTTCCTCTGTTCACTCTAAACAACATTTATTGACATGAGTCACTCTCCTGCTGACATCCCCGGCTTGGTCTCGCTGATCGTAAATGCCGCCAGTAGCCTGGAAGCCTATCACAAGGCCAACGCGGAGAAACCATATGTTCCTTCTCTTGATGATATTGAACCCCATCCTCTTGACGCGGAGATCTATCCGCTCGAGATGAAAAAAGCCGCTCAGATCCTAGAGGGAGCATGTGCACAGCTATGTGCAACACTAATACGACCCAATCACACAGTCCTCAACGTAAGTATTTGCCATTCTCATGAGCACCGACTGATGAAACAAATCACTTAGAAATACCTGACTGTAGGCGTTGATCCATTTTTCCCGTAAAGCGGATTTGAACCGCCAAAATGATAGATCTATCAACCTGCCTTCATCTCCGTCGCCTTGCGGGGTCGGATTGCAGATGTTCTATTGAACGAGCCTGCTGGCTTGCACGTCACGGAACTAAGTCGACGATCCAATGTCGAGGAAAGGAAATTAGCAAGGGTTCTTCGAACATTATGTTCGCATCATGTCTTCAGAGAAGGTTCGTCTTTTCAGACAGCATTTGTGGTATTTTCCTGAGATCCTGTTAGTCAAGAGAGATATATTCGCCAACAATCGCCTCAGTATGTTGTTCTCCGAATCACAACCACTTTCCAGTTACGGCTGGCATGTGTAAGGATCACACTCTTGTCTTCCGGTAGACACCAGTCATCATTACTTGATAGTTCCGATGAACCGACAAACAAGTCTGCAGCTCAGTTGGCTGATACTCTACTGGACCCGGAATGGGGATGTTCCAATGCACCAGAAAAATCCCCATTCAATTATGCTTTAGGGACTGACCTCACACTTTGGCACTACTTCGAAGGTGTATGTTTACTTTGCTTATCAAGAGATATGCCCATTATCTCTCATATCATATTCCAAATTCAACAGAAAAACAATCCGAAAGCGGCTGAACAGGGTGCCCGTTTTGAAAGAGGTATGATTGGAAAAAGCCTTGCCAATGACTCATTGGCCATTCTCACAGGTTTGTAAGCATTGTGTATCGCCGATGTAACCTTGCTAAACAGCTCAACCCTCAAAGCCTATCCCTGGGATAAACTTCGGGAGGGTGCTATTGTTAATGATGTTGGAGGAGGCTGTGGCCATATCCCCACACAATTATATAAGCGATATCCCCACCTGAACTTCATATTACAAGACCTTCCTGAACGAACAGAGCATGCTCAAAAGGAGGCTTGGCCTAAGGAGTGCCCTCAGGCAATTGCTGAGAATAAGATCCAATTCAAATCTGTTGACTTGTTCGTTGCACCACCGGTCGCTCATTGTGACATTTACTACGTCAGTTGCGTCTACTTCCATCACTTTTTACCTGAACTGAACATCTTCAGCTAAAAAACGTCATGTCCGTTGTCATTTTCTAAACACTCCCTGCGGTTCTGACTTTACGGGTTAGTCATCTCATGCCAGACAGTCTTGCACTCGCTATGTTCTCCAATATTCGTAAGGCAATGTCGCCACATAGTCGACTACTCATTCGTGTGTCAATCCTTGATACGATCTGATATCTACCAATCTGATAACATATACAGAGGAATACCTTATCCAGACTACTGCTCGTGTTCCAACTGGTGAATATTCACTGGAACAAGCCCAACCGCCATTATTACCAAACTACGGTCTTGGCCGGATACGCCAATACTACACCGATGCAGCAATGATGGTCCTATGCAACAGCGGAGAAAGGTCCTTGGATGAATACACACAGCTTGCGAAAGATGCAGGTCTACATTTCATCAGGACTTGGGACCTTGGGGAAATGTTCGCCATCGAGTTTGCACCTGCACCCTCTGAATAGTCATCTAGAGTCGAGAGAGATGTTCTTGTTTATGGAGGAATTAACAAGTTTGTGATCACCAGTGACATCACGTTCTTGACACTTCATTGGGTCCGCGCTGACAAGCTTCTGACTTCTCGTCGAACGCTATCTCGAAGCCGTGCTGACAGATTCCAACCTCTAGAAGTCGGTCTTCCCAGTAGCGCGTTTCCCCAGGGCCTGAACTTCCGACATTTGAATAAATACAGACTCATGAATTAATGCATTATCACATGATTCATGCTTTGATCGGTCTGGGAATTTTGTCCAATGGATGGATCTAGGGGGGGTCTAAAGATTCCCTGTGATTGCTGCTAGTGCTGAATGACTCCATGGCAACTGGACTAAATCAGTGATTAGTTCACCCAGGAGACATCTAACCTTCACCCCAGTAGATGACTGGAAAGATTCTTGAATCGTGTTTGTTTTTTTTGGCTTCAGAAAAAAGTAATCAAGGTGGTACACCCATACTGACTTCTTCGCTGCAGAGGTCAACTGGCTCCAATAGTGCCATAACTCGTGTCCACCATTATTTAGATGCCTGCACCACCGGTTACCTCGAGCGTGTGCCCGGAAACATACGATGCGAGAGGAGAAACAAGGCTGCATCAAATTCAATTAACACCCTTCTAATACCCGTTGGAGCCTAATCCACACACTCACAAAAGAATAGCAGAAGCAGCTTCATCCGTCGATCCACCCCTTCTGAGAGGAATCAGAGGATAAGCGTCCGGGTTCTGTTTCGTAGCACCTCCAATAGGTCTCTGAGGACCCGGAACACCCAGCACAACCTTCTTTCCATCGATATCAATTGTTTCTCCAGCTTCTTTCGAAGCTGTCAGGCGGGTGTGAATGAGACCGAAAGCGACTGTGTTGGCGCGGACGCCAAAGGGACCCCATTCCTTAGCAACGGTTTTAGTGAGACCGATGACGGATGATTTAGCAGCGGCATAATTGGCTTGGCCAACATTGCCGTGGAGACCCGTGGTGGATGATACATTGACAATCGAGCGGTTTTCGTGGGTTTCACTCTGTAAATGAATGTAATAATTTGAATCGGAAACAGGAGACAGAGTACCTTGACACGGAAATAGGGAGCGGCCTGACGAATGAGGCGGAAAGGGGCTCGGACATGGATCTTCTGAATGATGTCGAACGCATCGTCGGGTGTATTGTGAAGCATTTTATCAAAGGTAAAACCAGCTTTGTCGTAATCAGTCCATGGAACGTAGAAGGTAGCTCCGGGAGTACCAACCGTTGTTCACGATATGGTTGATCTTGCCATACTTTCTACAGACGAGCAGAAAAGGTTCAGCAACCGATCCTATGGAAAATAAAAGAACTTACTGGACGGTAAGATCAATAATTTTCTTGGGAAAATGATCAGCACCGACGTCTCCAGCCACGGCCAATATGTCTCCACCAAGTGCTTGGATTTCCTTCGCAACATCATTTAAGCGTTTTTCGTCAATACTGGCAACCAAGTATCAATCTCGGTCTAGGTTATTGATAACTTAGACGTACTCGCTAACAACGACCTTGGCACCTTCCTTGGCGAAAAGGACGGCACAACTCTTACCGATACCCTATTATGAACGAAACATTCCTAACTCAGAGGAATCCTTTTGTCAACTAGCAGCGAACAGAAACGTACTTGACCAGCACCTGCCCAAAAAGATGAGCACGCAAGTTGAAACTGTGTGATGGGAAAGGAGAATTCACCGGTAATAATGGCAACATCACCGGTTAACAAACCTCTTGAGTGGGTACTTGAGAGATGTGCGGAGACTTGTGAAAGACGACTAGCCATTGGTAGAAAACTGTATAAGATAGAATCCAGAAAGATAATAATTGATAATGGGATGCACTTATACAAGGGGCGGCTATTTGGCTGGTCCCTACCGGCGCAATAAAATCATATGTGAACAGTGGATAACAGGCTGGTCCCATGATCCCAGCTGAGATCATGGGACCCATGCTTAAGTCCAATGTCCACAACTTCAAGGTTCAAATTCTCGACATTTTAGCTTATATGCTTAGTCTTGTCTTTAGTTATTTACGAGATAGTAACATTGGGTAATTGGATTGTGTCAGCAGTTGCCAGATAGATAGTTATTATCTGACATATCACATGACCTGATAAATCATGTGGTTATAATTACATGATACGGAACTCTAGATAGATTATTACATCATATACCTTATTTGGTTTTTTTGGGATTTTCTAAAAGTAAGTTATGTATCCTATTATGTATCCTATTATTTGCAAATCATACTTGGGATTTTCTAGAGCTTATCCAAATCTCTGACCCTTATAACATTTATATATAAGACTATCATTGATTATCTTATATATATCAGTTGACATAAAGGGATATAAATAGTAGTACTACTGATAACAGACAAGACTAAAAAGAGTACTGTGTCACTTTGAAGATCATATGCTTTAATAACACTTCTTGACAGGTATATCTCATTATCTGAGATCTGTAGCAAGTTCTTGGAAGATGGATGAGTGAGTCAAAGTTATTTGGAATATGGAATGCAGATGTTGAATAACTTTCTGTTAGGACTTAACTCTTAGAGATAAGACAAAAGCATACTCTTATATTGAGTAACATAAGAAAACTTAATAGAGTTTCTAGTACAAGATAGTCTACCTTATATACTTCAGACTGTGGTATGTGTGTACACTACAACTAACCTATTCTAATATCCATGTGCTTTCCATAAGACCAACATGTTGTTGCTATTGTCAGACTTATGAAGTTTGAACCCAAGTTTCTTTTAATTTTCTTTTCATTTTATTTTTCTTCTTTTCTTTTCTTTTAGTTTCTGGAAACTGGGGTAGGGGTTAGCATGACATAATGGTCACACTGTCACATGTCACATGATACAGTTGCAGTAACAATCACAAGTCATGTGGTAGCAATGGAAGAATGTAGAAGGTTCTGAAAAGATAATGTTATACAGCATGTGTAACACATATTGACCTTAAGGCAAACATATGGTCATTTAGGGTGGGCTAAAGTAGTAGTAGCACAGACCATGGGGTTTTAGTATATAAGGTAGACAATCCTGTACAGAGTTCTTTATTGAGTTCTCTTGTGTTAATTCTAATACAAGGTTCTATTCATTGATCAACTCTAAGGTCTTTGAGTCATAACAGCTCTGTATAACATCACCTATTTCAGAATCTTCTATATCCTTCTCTTCTGTTACATGATTGTGTGACCTGTGACATATATGACCACCCTGTAACAGGTATCACACCTCTATCACATTATATCTTTTGCTTAAGTCTAAAATAAAGAAAAATGAGAAAATAAAATAAAATAAAGTCAAGTCTATCATTTACAACCTCTGATACTTTTAGCTTCAGCTTATGTATTATGCCTTTACTAAAAATAGTAATGGTCTGTGCATAAGCTGTTTCCATTATATAATCAAAACTTATACATAATAGGAGCTATTATCTGTCATAGCCAATGTCAGGCTAATTTTAGAAGATAACTAATTATGTTACTACATTGATATGCTTGTATCTCTATGAATACTTATAGCTTTGGAATATACTATATATCATCAGAAATAGTTTGATGAGCACTTTCCAATGCAAGTTCAATTGTGTGAATTCATCTAGCTATTTATGAGATATTGGCCAATAAAACTTTTATAGTTACTGATGGCCTGATATCTCAGTTGTTTGTTGTCACTTTTGTACATCCCACATATGTGCAGATAGCCATCATTTGGGGCTTTCCAGTGCAACTTAGTTTATGAAAATCGGTCTACTAGTTGTGGAGATACAAGCTGAATGAAGTTTGTAATACTTGTATTGGTTAATATAAGAGAACTTAGTAGAGTTCCTAGTATAGGTGTGTCTACTCTATATATCTCTAGTACATAGTCTGTGTGCACTTTATATCTAGCCTACCCTAAATTTTATGAGTTATGTAGATAAGAATCATTATCTTATATAATATATAATATTATTCTTCTAATATGTTATATAATATTATGATTATGACTGTGACATGTGTGACAGTCCTCACATCTTGTCATGTTATTGTGACTATTGTGATAGTCATGCATAATATCACACTGTTTCCTCTTTACTAAGTCCAAAACAAAAAAGAAACAAGTCTATTGTCTTTAATTTTAACAATTTTCTTCTCTCTTACTTAAATCTTTGTCCAAGTTGTAACCTAAGCCATGTTAGAGTTGTAAACAATAGACTTGGTTTTATTTATTTTATTTTTCTTTTATTTTTATTTTCCATTTTTTATTTTATTTTATTTTTGGTTTTACTTTACTTTACTTTATTTTGAACTTAGATCAAGAGTATAATGTGATATTATGCATAATGGAGGTATGATACCTGTCACAGTTACAGATTACATGATCACATGACATAGAGAAGATTATAGAAAGTTTTAGCATAAATGACATTATATAGTATAACAATAGTATAACAATAGTATATTAGTCTTATAAACTAGTTTGTACTTGGAACTTTATCTAGTTCTCTTATGTTACTTGATATAAGAGCTATTTTTTGTTCTATTACTTGAACTTAAGTTATAACAAGTCAAGCTTAGGATCATAATAAAAAGAAACCATTATAGTTGTGGAAGATCTGGGTATTTGGCATATCACTGCAAGAATAAGAGTGTCAGAGTTGGAGATGGTAGATTTTATTTATTATTTCTTTTCTTATTTTATTTTATTTTCTATTTATTTTCTAATTTTTTGAACTTAAAGTTAGGGGTTAGCATAATGTTATATGTAATTATTACAACTATTACATGCCATGACAAAAGATGTTATATATTAAGTTATATAAGTCATAGTCACAAGTCACAGTCACATGATTATATAACACATAAAAGAATATAAAAGACTCTAAAGAATGATATCTCCAAAGTCAGAGTATGCACAGTATTATCATTATTAGAAAAAACACTTCTCATATTTAAAAATGATAGATACCATATAGTTTCCTTAGTCTGATAATCAACTTAGATTTGTACCATATTTATTCAAAATTTTCCATCTCAACTTTTTACTTCTGAAATACAACCATGTGATGAAGTTAAGGAAAGTGAAATATTTTCAGTTGAAGCCAAGGTTGTTTTATCTGTATAATACTACTTCTAAGTTACTTTCATCTCTAAATATACTAAAGTTGTGTTATCTGTTCCATTTTTTATGCTATATTTATAAATATCTACAGTAAGTATGAATTGCTCTTAACAGTATTATTAGACTAAATAGCTATCATTACAAGTCCTATTTCCAACTCATCCAACTCACTATCTGATCCTATGGCATTCTTCTACTGTAGCTTCACATCTCTCATAGAAATCTTGGCTACTTAGCAATTAAGGAAGTAATTTGCTAACTTGGCTATATTATTTTGTTACTTTAGATATCTAATGGAGTCAATCTCATCCCATCTTTTCTCTTAAAGAATCTCACAGAGTACCTTAAAATCATCTGAAGTTATTTTGGCCAATAATAATCCTAATTAGGTTAATGTACCAGAAATAGAAAGACTCTTGCCTCCAGCATCTACTGTAACTTAGCAATCCTCCCAATCCATAGACTTTCTAGCTAAGTGTTATGGGACACTTGAATACTAACAATTTTTATTTTATTTTTCTTTTGGATGATGAAGAGGCATGTGACACCAGAGTCACATGACAGATCACATGATGTGATGTCATAGGCCTAGAACATGGTGGAAGAATCTGGAAGATAATGTCAGGGCATATGTATACAACA
>Ga0157368_1001115_pt1 | contig 11619 bp, 8 predicted proteins | sample AttbisABBM3_FD_113146 | JGI IMG/M metagenome (GOLD analysis project Ga0157368, IMG submission 113146) | Fungus gardens microbial communities from leaf cutter ant in Botucatu, State of São Paulo, Brazil - Atta bisphaerica ABBM3 | ecosystem: Host-associated > Fungi > Mycelium > Unclassified ...
AATTTTATTTTTTTTCTCTTTTCTTTTGGACGATGAAGAGGCACATGACATTGCAGTCACATGACATGTCACATGATGTGACATCATAGGCCTAGAATGTAGTAGAAAGAACTAGAAGATGACGTCAGGGCACATGGAGTACACATGGTAGCCTTGAGCAAGATATGAGGCAGACATGAGGGTGAAGCATGAACATAAGGGCAGGGTTAAATATTAGTAGCACGGACCATGAACCTTTTGTATAAATAGGACTCTAATTAAGAAGAGGCTCCTTGTCAAGTTCTCTTGTGAAATCCCCACATTATATCCCAACTCTGAGATTTACTCGTTAGTGAGATCATTGGACGTTGTGTCTGGTAGTTGCCACAACAAATACCCATAACAAACCTACCTTTGTATACATCTATAGCTAGCTTGTTATCCCCTTCTGATATTGATAGCCACCAATGCCAGTAACATCAATGCCAGTGATGGTTTATTTGATATATGGGACACAGTACATTATCTGTTAAAGTAATTTCACTCTACAGTATCATCCATCTACTCTCCATAATCATGCCTATAATTATATAACATGTGTTAGCTTTACTGCAATCATATGACTACACAATAAGGGATTGGTGTCTATAAGTACATATATGGCATTTCAGTATATTAGTGCTAATAAAGGGAGAACCTGGTTATGGTCCCAGTAGAGTTGAGCCCGGTTACATGTTGTCCACATCCCGACTTCTGGGATGCAATCAGTGTCGCTGTACTTTTTCTGGGTTCATGGTCAGAATTTGCAAATAAATGTGTTCCACACTTGGATCTTCATTCCCTTCTACCAGGTGGAATTTGGCCTCGGAACGGAACAAATACACGTTTCTAAATCTCCGAATCTCACTTTGGCTGATTTCACATACTGTGAGAGTTCTGTAGCACAATATATCCATCTCCATTTTCAGTAGTCGTTGATCTAGACGTTAATTGGTGATACAGGGGCATTAAACATTAAACATGTGGTAGTGTTGAGGCGTCGACCATCTATTGAGCGCATTTGATTGACAGGCAGCTCCGCCCTCCACTGTGGGAAGGCCATGCACCGATGTATCATGTTGTTGTGAGAAATGGACAAAGAAATCGGTTGTCTAAAAAAATCGAGGCAATGACATAGCTTTGTAGCTACCGCATGCCGTTGTATTTTGAGACTTTAGCTTAGAGAAATGCATAATGAAGACCTTTAGCAATGAAGAGACCTTCAGTAACTTCATTTTCGGCTAACTCGGTTATGCTGGGAAGGCGGTGGACAACGAGTTCTTGATGAATGATGATAGGCTTTTGTGGGGGAAAGGAAGAGAAGGGCATGTCACTAACTTTTCTATTTTCTGCCGGCAGCGCTGTCTTTTGGTCCTGAATACCGAGTCCCGCAACGGCGGCGGCAGCGCGGCGTGGGGAACTGAGGTAATGTGTTGATGTGACCACCAATTAACGCATCTTCTTATTATCTTCTTATTTTGTTCCGGTCACTCATCGTAATGATAACTCTCGGGCATTTGAGAGAGATCGGCCGAGTCTTGTGGAGGACTCTGACCCAATTAGCAGTGATTCGGATCAACTTCCGGGCATTATTGGAACGCTAAAGATCAGGATCAAATAACAAGACGTGAAGCCTAAAATTTCGAATCCTTCTTGATCCTCGTGTGTGCTGGAAGCATGGAAGTGATAGTAAATGTCCTACTACTCTAGTCGTCGTATCCAGCGCTCTTTTCCGTTGATTCTCCATCTCGGTTTGGAATCGAAGAACCTATGGAGGACTCATCGTTGTCGAGAAGGATTGATTATGAATCCCCGGAAGCCCCTTATTCGTTGAGTTTGTAGCCAAATGTTGACTGATGCCTGCGCGACTATGTATGTCATATCTATTGGGCGGTGATTAATCGAATCGGAAATTTCTGACTAATTTTGCGTCGAGAGGTACACATTTTTCTAAAATGTTCTTAAGGAGATTCAACGATCTGAGAGCGTCCCCTTTCTTCGGCTCTGTGAACTTCGATACCGGGCAGAAAAGGTAGCTTTCGAGGTATTGATTAAGGATTATCTCCTTTCCCACTGAAGGCGAGAGCGCAGCAATTTGAGCTGTTTGCAAACGACGCTTTATCCGGCGCAGTTCAGCGGCACCATGAAGCCTAACTATTATTATTATTATCCACGATGGCCGAATGCATCGCAATATCTTCCTGAGAAGAATTACGGCACGAGCGTGGACAAAGACAATCCGACTTTGGATGAGATGATACTTCTTTCCCGAAAGCTTTCCTGGAGTATGCTCTCTTAGGTGGGCTTAACAATATTTACCGGCTCCAGAGTGGTACCAAAGCTATTATGGTATACGACCCTTATGCAAGAACCAATGACCTTGACTCTCAGGAGTGCTAAAATCAGGATATTCAATGATTTTGAGCACTTCAGCCTCTTTCGGACCACCAAACCAAAGTGTAACAAGTAGATATGAGGTAAGTAACTCGAAGCCGACCCAACCGGCTATCGTGAGCCGGCACAGTCATTACAATGGCTGCTTCTACGCCACGTTGGTCAACATGAGTAGCGCCGAAGGTGAAAGAAATGTGACCGATTTCATCTGGCCAGTGAAGATCTATGGTTTATAAATAATTTTTCCCTCCTGCCACTTTCCTGCAACCTCTAGGTGGACTGGACCTGGTGCCATTTCCTAACCTGTGCCCTGTATTAATCACGAACTCGGAAATTCGCGTGTTGTTGACCGAATATGGATCCCGCATTAGGCGCAATACCGGGAGGCTGTGCGATGTGGATCTAGATGAATCTCGTGGATACATCTGGCTATCATTTATGGAAGGACAGGGTCCTGTTACTTTCCAATTTCCCGCAAATTATATTCCTTGTCAGAAAGGGAGCCCAGATAAGTGAGCCAAAAACAAACAACTTGATTCGTAGTTTCCGTCATTCGATACAGTCCGGCGAGACCCACAATATCGGGAGATCGGGCAGAGATTAAGCCGAAGTGAACCTGATTTGCTATTCTCACTAGTGGCTTCCGATAGCAGCCTTTGCCTCCCGGGGCACGTATCTTGAGATACCATTTCTTGTTGAGGTACTGAAACCGAATAAGATCAGTTGATGGCACTTCTTGCCTACGGAAATCTTGGATACCCGTATACTTAGGTAACTGGGATATAAGCACCTGGCCCAGTACCTGGAACTGCTCTTTTCATTAGACATGCCTTCCTCACTGCCCCGCCATACCCAATCATCTTTACCGAAGTGCCCTTCCTCACTGGGATCTCCAGCCTCTACATCTGTCGTTGCCTGCCCTCCCTCTAATGCGAAAACTCAGGATGTCTTCAACTCAATCGTCAAAGGCCGTAAGAGCTGGAAGACCCTCCGAGGAGGAGAAATTGTTTGGCCACCTGAGCTCGAAGCCGCACTGATTGAAGGCATAGTACTATCGTCGTTACGAATGACAGGGGTCCTCACCAGCTTGCAGGACTCGAACAGTACATTCCAGATGATTCTCGAGAAACACGCCTATTAGGAAGATTCCCTATGCGGAATAGGTATATCTCAGATTACATTTATCAGAAGACGGGTAAACGTCGCACTGCAAAGCAAGTTGGCAGTCGCCTCCAGCAACTACGAGATACCTGTGGGGGGAGGCAACGTTAGTTAACCCCTTTCGTTGCTCTGACATGACTTCTACTTTTCATAGTACTAGGACGGTTGGCGCCCCACCGTTCCCGAAAACGATCCTCGAGGCTCGCACCGTTGAACTTCTCCGGTGCTACTTCAGATAGCGAGTCAAACAGTGATGCATCACCCCCTGCCACCCCTACAGAAGCTCATGCCACTCTTCAAAGTCTTCTATATAGAGGCGTTGGCGGCCTCGGGCGCGACGAAGAGCTCAGCAATATCATCTACATCGATCTTCTTCCTGAAAACGCACCAATAGGATCAGATGGCACGCAAGTCCCGCCAATGCCCCCAAGCTCAGAGACAAACATTGTCAGGGCTTCTCAGCGTCCACGTCGCATACGTGATATCGATCCAACGGTCACACTTGTGGCGCCCTCATCAATGGTAGCAAAAAGTCATTTTCTAGTCCGGACACGAACGGGCGTCGTCTATACGGAAGTCACAGATATGACACTTGCTGGACCACTTCCAGGGTCGGCTGAGGATCAACTTCTATACAGTACAAAGCTTGTTCCTGCATTCTGGAATGAGCTTTGTAAGTCTCCTGGTGCGCTTTCTCTTGCACAGTTGGAATGAGCTACGCCACTGATAGTCACCCCATAGATCCAACCCAGTTTACTATCATTCAAAAGGTCACTCGCGAACCTTATCATGATACGTCTTCGCCTATCTTTTCTGCTGCCTATCAATTTACCCTATGCCTTCTTACGGGTACGGATGCACCTACCAGTTCAACGGACAGCCTCACTTGGAGTGAGCACATGGTTCAAGGGAGTCCCATCATCGACTTTGGGCCTGATGATTTACTCTCTCTCGACTCTGAAACCTTTGCTGAGCTTCTGTCTTTTGAAGACAAGACAATGGACCTGTACGGCCTCGATGAGTATTTGGCCGCAGAATGGAGAATACACTCCCCTGCCACGTCAACTTCCAGCGAAGCATTCTCCGAAAAATGTGCATCCTCAAACCTTGTTGACATCCCTGCTTTCGTTGGCTGTTAACCTTTTCTGGATCTGAGTAGACTGATATGCTGTACGGCCGTAGGCTGTGTACTGTAAATTTACTGATTACTACATCATCGTCACGTCATTGCTGTCCCTAAGTAAGAGGTGAGCACCCGTTTCCTCCATGGCTCCATTTCCAAAGACCGATTCAAGATAGTTCGTCAACTATCTCCTAATTCGATTTTCTTCTTCACATTCTGTTGATACCTGGATCTTCTTTGACTGACATATCGGCCCAGACTCCAATTCTGATCACGTTGAACGTTCCTCGTTGCCGTTGCGCACTTTCACTTTAATGATCTCTCCGTCTTTTACTATATTGTCTTCATCTTTAGGATTCAGAAGGCTGCTTTACTGAAGATGTCTATGAATGGAAACTTGGACTTGATCTTCAGAGGTAAATACAATTCTCATCGGCGGTAGCTCGGAAGTGAGCATAACGTTACCAACGCTAGGATCGGGAACTACCAGTGGGAACATCAAAGTAAGTATATACGTGTCCGGGTCACTGGAGGTGAGATCATTATGAATCTACAGTCGGTCATGATACCACCACTGGTTCTAGGTATAAGTGATAATAAGATGAGTCTGAGAGATGCATTTATCTATGAATGATGAAGGATCATCGGAGACGAAAACTTAGTTTGAATCTCTTTCTACACCAATACTATCATCACCTAAACATACTTGCACCCGGTATCATGTCCGAAGCCGGTGAATTTATTTCCAATGTGTCTTCTGGATATTGATGTCAGTTTTTATTACTCTATATGGCTATAGACTATGTGGCCTGTATTTTATCGTTGCGTGTGTTGCCTGAGTAATATGAAGCAATCCGTCTGTTTTATAGATGTTTCACACAAGGAGCAGCGTAGAATTTAATAATCTACTTCGCGATTGTAGCTGATATTCAGTTGCATCCATCTTGCTAGAGCCTCCAAGATCCATTCTACTCTTCATGTACCTTATTCGTTTACCCTTTATACCATTGTATTACCCACAATGAGCTCTTGAAGCATCCTTCAACCTAAACGATAAGGTTCGGTTCAGGGGTCTGTGTCAAATCCTTGCGGAGAGCAAGGAGTCCCAGCGCGAAAAGACGGTGATTATGCCTAATTCGGTTCAGATTTTGAAATACGACACTCTTCGGTTCCCTTGTCCTGGGTGACTATGGCATCCCACTTCTGCATGACGGTTACTAAACTCTGTGAGGTGAAATCAATGCTAGCACTGAAACTAGCATTCAGACTTGTCCGGCGAGATCCACCTTTTGAGCGCAATTAAAGCGCTCATTATGACAATGACTTGGAAGTAGCGGACCCTATTACTAACACTCCAAATATACATAATCGAATCTTCATTTCATCCCGCGTTATCCTCCGCCGTCGATCGCTTTCCAACTCCCTCTTATGTACTTATCTGTTCATAGATACACGACGAGTGTCGTAAATTAGCATCGTGAATGTTTCCTTTCTGCGCCAGTTAAGGAATGGCCTCGGTCGGACAATCAAATCTCTGAATTCAAGACGAGGAGTTTAACGGGTAACTGGTTCAGCAGGCTCCTATACAATGTGTTCCAGTGTGTAGCGAGAGATACTTCATATGAACAAATGATATGGTATTGTTGATTCAATTTCTTTACTGTTTACATATTGTTTACATTTAAGCAACAGTGAAGGTCCCCGATGTGCCGGTGAAGGAGGAAATGGAACCAATGAGGGGTTTTGAGTCACCAAAATATCTGATACGGTAGGACCCGGCTATACACAAAGATATCTCAGCAACAGTAGACCAATCTGGAGTATGGATCACTTGCCAGGGGTGCCACTCTCGATAGTCCTGATTCACAGATTTAAAATCGTCAGTTTGTTTCTGGACGCTAGTAGGAACGACGCACCAAGTTATATCCACATTACTTGTTCCTAAAACCTAAATATGTAATTCAGTGAAGAGGACTAGTCTAGATCAGGGCGACACACCGTGTTGATCCTGGTCCAGCGATATATGGTAGAGGGATGCGAATCTGTCTTTACAATACTCCATTGGTTTTCAGAGACTAAGTGTTCAACTGTCAAGAAGGTACTCTCAAGGCGAAGGTTATTCTGGTCCTGGTATGTGATTGCGAACAAATTATAGTCTCACAAACTCAACTCACTCTTGGATTTGCCCCGATAAACTGAACATGAACTTCATCTCCCACGTGATATGGTGTTGAGCTAACGTCAGTGACTACTAAACCAAATTTCTTCCCTATAGGAGGAGCATCAAAGACAACGCCTGTCTAAAATCGTATATCATAGGTTGCACGATCAAGTTGGCGGAACCAACTAACTTGAAAAGAGATGGCCTTGGAGGTCTGCTCCGCTGGGGGCGCATCAGACGGAGGTGTACCGGATGCGTTATTTGACAGAAATTGCACCATGCTCGAATATTTGTCAATGTAGGCATCGAGCGTCCCTTTAATCAAATAAGCGCTGAAATTCTGGTATCAAGACATCAGAAACACTACATACACTGTCCGAAAATAGTGCTTGCACCTTCATAACGCTGGGCCGCATATTCTTCTGGGGTTGTGACATAATGGGCGTACGTATTTGCAGGGCCTGCAATAACAACATAGGCTTCCGCACCAAGAACACCAGACGAAATCAGTTTAGCACGAAGAGCCTCCCTAAAAGAGAAGAGAAGGATTCGAGTGAGTTCCAAATGTGGCGTATGACGATATAAAAGAACATAAGATGGAAACAGTTAGATGATGAGTAGAGTTGATACAAACCTTATTCTTCTGCCAGCCATTGTCGTTAATTCGCCTGACCACCGTACATCAGTGACAATTCGACTTCAGAACCAGACGAGAGCTTACCAGGCATGATGAGCATTACTTGATAATTTCCGGTGATGAGCCTACGGACGGTCGAAGATCACAATGTCTTACCGAGATTCCCAACGCGAAGCATTTGTGCGTCGACGGTGTTTGGAGACCAGTCGTAAGGTGTATGAGCAAATCCCTTGAGAGCAGGGAGCATCAACACGGCAGATAACTGTAATATTGATTCCCGAACATACAGTGTTGAGCAAAATGGGTTTAGGACTTTGACAGGCCTTCTGTTCGTCAGATGGAAGGGGAGTTATGACACCTATGGTTCACGTCAGTATAAGTCCAAAGCAAAAGTCTGCTGTTAATGTACCTTTAACAAGCTCCCAAAACGGATTCCTGGATTGCATAACACGCATAAGTTATCATCGTAAGCTAAAAAAGAGATCATACTGGGCAGTTGAGTTGTCACCTTGGACAAAATCGAAGGCACCTGGACCATCACTTCAAGTTATAGATGTTACGAATTTGATGTTGTTCACGGAAGCCATGACTCACGTCGTGCCACCAGCAAAGGAAAATCCTATTAGAAAAACCTTCAGTTAATATCAAGTTTCAGATAATAGTAAACCAACCCAAGGCGGCAGGGCATGTCGACACTGACGTTCCGTTAGACAGTGTGAAGGAGTGGTTGGCCCTACAAGTTAATTTACAGATCATTATCAGTGAATAAAGCCTGCAGTAGTCGAACAATGTAAACGAACATATTCATATAGGCGTGGACGCTCTTTACTGCGCCAGATACCGGACTCAATTGTCCATTCATGATCTTCTGTGCACCTTGGAACTGCAAACCTGCTATTATTTGGTTGCTCTCAAAGTCTGAGATCCTGAAACCAGGACCGCTGAAAGAAATGAGCCACCAAACTCCACAGAAATAACCCCAAGCATACCGGCCATGACAGTCTTGGACTGTCCCTCCACAAGTGGAATGTATTGGGTCGCAAGCCTGACCATCCCATTCTTCCCCAGGACTCTCACAGAAAGCACCCAAACTGAAGTTGTCATCGTAAGCCGGATATTTGGGTACTTTCAGGCTACTGACGTGTTTGGGCTTGTATCCCCGACGTTGGCTGAAGTTCATGAGGGTCAGCCATTAGTCTCGGGCGACAACTACATTGGAGCTTACACTGAGTGAATCCAGCGATGAACGTTGTATTTCCTGGTACCGCATCAGGTTCCACAGACGCTAGAATCCAGATTCAGCCAATGCGCTTTCTTTCAACATAAAAATAGCGCGCACATTCGTAGAGGTATGCAGCCATTCCTTTGTTGTCGCTGCTCACCAATGTGTTATTCTGTCAATGAAGGAGGATAAATGCGCCTAATTCATACTAAGATCTTATGTTCTTGCCTCATAGAGACTCGTGCCATGAACCGCAAAAAAGCTCAAGAACCCTCGAGCATTACCATTGTTGTCATCGAATCGTAGGAGTGTCATATCCTTGTCTTGATCAAACTCGTAACGTGTTCTTTCTGAAGCAGGATTTTGAAGGTAAGCAGTAGGGGACCTATTAATATTCGCATCAAGGATTGTGGTATTTCCAAGGCTTAATCGACCAGGCGCAAGGTTGGCATGAGCGCGTTGAACAGCAAGAACAGTACCAGTAACAATAGCGTCTGCACTCTGTTTGACGTAGCCAAGTGAAGTAACTTGTGGCAATAGGTTTTCGAGATATCCACCCACGCCAGAGTGTTGGTGAGTACCAACAAATGCGATGTTCTCGTTGGTGTATATCCCGGGAAATTGATTGGTAATATTGCCAACGATAGACCTTCGAACACCAGTATCCCCCATCGCAATATCTAACAACGCTGATCTAAGAAACCATTTAACAGATCAAGGAAGACAGAGAATATTTGTTGAACCATTCTCTCTGGATTCCAATTTGGACCCAAAGTATCCCGCGAGTCCGGGGCTGATGCCAGTATGGAGAGAACACATACCAGCATTGATAAAGATGATCCTGTCATTGGGGGACGAAGCATCAGCAATGATGAAAGCTCGGCTACGTTGTCTCATATGTAAGCCAGTGTCCGTCTGTGCGAGAGACGCATATCCCTAGCATCACGGGGCCGTGTTAGCGCATAACAATCAACTAGGACAAGCATTCTGTATCCAAACCATCATGTTGGTCTCAACTACGGGACTTATTGAGATTTCAGCATTTCCGAATACTGAACATGCCGAGTTGAGGATTCACCCTGTGATATCTCCAATACCTTGCAATCACCACGAATGAGTGCAGGACGTTTGACAAATAAGCTTCACTGACCCAGACCAAGCAAATATTGGGCGGTCACACCCTGTGTAGCTCCATTTGGAACCAACGAGGATGAAGCCAGTAGTGCAGTCAAGTAGAAAAATGCCCCCATCATTGTGTTGTGCAATGTTTCTACACAGCTCCAGAGGTCTGACGGTAGGACAATACAGCCGAAGAGCATGGGCATTAGAACAGTGGCCAAGTTTTAAATGTTTTCGATGCCTTTGTCTGGGAAAAACCTGTGTGGAAAGGAAGAGGAAGGTAAGAGAATGCACATGTCGACCTGCACCTAGTGCCCATCTAATGTCCACGGTCTCCTTGTTGCCGAACTAGCTAAATTTAGCAAGCTCACAAACCCCTGAATACTCGAGGTCATAGCACATGCCCAGTAGCGATTGACTTAACATGTTACTGTGCATAGCAACAGCTATTTATAACCAATACTGGAGAGAGAGAAAATTTAGAGCTACTTATTCATTGACTAGGTAATGATACACAGCACTTGCATTGAGTCACTCAAGTGTAACAAGTGAAGAGGAGAAATACTAGGGTATGATTTGGAATACACATATACTAAAACAGAAACTAAATATTTCAGCTCAGTAATCTCCTATTGTTGACAAGTGATGTCATTACTGAGACTACATTTGATGTCAATTTTATCATTCCAACTCAGCAAGATGTCAGGGAGGACATGAGAATATGATACTGGATTGCTAGCAAGTGCAATACATCCTTGATTGTTTGTATAAATAATAGTAGCCTTGGTTTGTAGAAAATCAAGCTCCTTGAGTATTCTCTCTAACTTGGTTTTTTTGAGAACATATTTCCACACTCATGTATGTTATAAGATGAAAGTGTGAACCAAACTTTAGTAAGATAAGATATAGATAGGACAGTAGTTATATTATTAGTCTACAACGAGAGAGAGAAGGCACATGACTAGAAAGTCACATGACATTACATCATAGGGCCTAGAGTGGTCTGGAAGAATCTATGGTCTAGAAGAATCAGGAAGAGTCTAGAGATAGAGTGATGTCAAGAAACATGTTAGCAGTATGGTTGTCAAGATCGTTAAAAGTAAACTTCATTTTTTGGTTTAATCTTTCTCTTTATTTTTCTTTTCATTTTTCTATTTTCTATTTTTAGAACAACTAGGGTTAGGGTTAGAAGTGATCAGTCACACTGTCACATCTGTCACAATCTGATGATGTAGTCACAACATTGATCACAAGACTTGAGAGAACAGAGTAGGTTCTAGAACAAATGACATCATATAACATGGATAATGTTACGATCGATGCCTCCTGGGGATAGCATGGACATGGGTAAAGGGTATGACAATATGATTGGCTGCACCACATGTAGTCTCAGTCAGTGCCTCATGTAGAAGGTATTGTTATCTTGCTTTATTCTTGTGGTCTCCTCATGTTTTAACCCTCATGTATGTCGCATTGTTGAACTATAGACTCGTATAAATAGTGTAGATACATTCATGTGTCCTTACGCTTTACCAATTCTACTATCCCTTATCCTTTCTCAAGTCTTTGCCCTAGTTGCAACCTGAGCTCAAGCTTAAGGTTGTTACATTTGGTAAAGCGTCAACGAGCTCACCTTGCAAGAGAGGTGCAGTAGGAAGAACCTACGGACAAAATGAGACAGCGTTATCTGTCGAGAAGACGAAACACATGTAGCAGTAGCTACGAGAAACCAAGACGAGTTCAAGAAGAACAAATGAGATAGAGGCACTATCAGAACAACTAGG
>Ga0157368_1001116_pt1 | contig 11603 bp, 5 predicted proteins | sample AttbisABBM3_FD_113146 | JGI IMG/M metagenome (GOLD analysis project Ga0157368, IMG submission 113146) | Fungus gardens microbial communities from leaf cutter ant in Botucatu, State of São Paulo, Brazil - Atta bisphaerica ABBM3 | ecosystem: Host-associated > Fungi > Mycelium > Unclassified ...
AAGAGTTGTTCTATTGTCCAACCCTAAGGACCTTAGCTCATAACACTACTAAGTTCAAGTATCACAACCAGTGAGTAGCTTATTTGTGATAGAGTATTTCTATTAATAGAGTTGTCTTGAATATTATAAAGTATTTGGAGAGAAGACTCTAGTGAGATGTTTATCCAAATGATATTAGGGCAACTGGGTAGAAGAGCAAGACACTTCAAATCTCCAGAAAATCCTAAGTTTATTGTTTAAGAAATACTAACTATATACTCACCTTCAGGAAATTCTAAGAGAACAGAATGGGGATTTTTAAAGGTAATGACTACTCTATATAATAACAGGTCCATTCTGATGTGTCAGAATTCTGTTTACATAAGCAAGGAATAATGATACTCAAGTAATTAGAAACAGTTTAAAATAGAGAGACTGAATTAGAAAAGAGCCAGAGTACTTAGCAAGTGCTTCCAGAGCATAAGAAAGCAGATAATTAGATGAGTACAGATACTAGAAAAGATCATGGAACACAAATCAGCTGAAAAACATAGAAGAAAAAGGTCTTGAAAGAATAAGTCTTCTTACAATTCAGAGATAAGATGGGTTCAACCTAAAGTGGGTCAAGAAGTTACATCAGAAGAATACTATTAGGAAAGACAATGATAAAAAGAAAGAATAGAGAGAGTAGATAAAACTGTAATAATATAATAGCAGACTTGGAAGTCTGATAATATTATCAAATGTAGGTTATACTTAGGAATGAAATTTCATAAAATTATACAGAGTTTGGACCAAGTATGGAAACTTGTCCAAAGAGTAAAGAGTTATGGGCTTTGTAAATGATCTTGGCTTTATTTTATGCACTATACTATTGACTTGCTATGTGATTATAACTTTAGAAAGATAAAGCAAAGTTCAAGAGATTAAGTTCTGACAGAATAAGTATATTGTTATAACTTAAGACTAAGAGTAAGATCAAAAGAGGAACCTTGTATTGGGTTAATACAAGAAAGCTTGATAGAATTCCAAGTACAAAGTATTTATCTTATATTATATATATTAGGCTAGTTCACATTACACTAAAATATGTCATTGACATATGATATAACATTATTCTAGAATCTTCTATGTCCTTTTTTATAATACATGATTATGTAACTGTCATAAAATATCACATATGATGTTATGCTAATTTTTTTTTAAATTGATAATTTATCACATGAGGTGCAGTAGCAGACTGTGGTAGCTACACTATAACTACTTACATAGAGAAGACAAGGAGAAGAAAAGAAAGGAGAACAAGAAGAAAGGCAAAACTAAACTATAATGAGCTAAAGAAGAAGAAAACACTATCAAGTGATTCTTTTATGAAAAGAAAATGTCCTAGGATTAAACTCTAGGAATATAATGAAGTGATTAAAAGACTTTTTATTGGGATTCCAATAGTTATTATACCTCCTACACTCATGAAAGATATAAAGATATGACATCTTGATTCAATTGGGTAATATCTGTATGGACAATAAAAATTCTCCTTTGGAAAAAATCTTAGGCAATATTCTCCTATAGAAGCATGATTTGTAATTAATTTTGTCACTTTTACATACAGGGAATTTGAGTGTCCAATAGATTTAAGCGACCTACCATTCTTTGTGTAAACAGGCTTGATAAGAAGATAGTCATCATTATTTAATTTGAAAAAATGATTCCCCTTGAAGTTTGATGCTTGGAAAGTCATTTGTCAATTTCAAATAATTGTGTCATATTTGTCTTTCATACTGTAATCCTATGACAATTTACATGGGAAGATCAGATTAAGGTTAAACTTCTTTGTTTCTTTATTGACAACAAAATAATGAATCTATTTGGCATTGATAGAACAATCCCAGAATTCAATGGAGTTATGGATGCTTTTCTCAAAGAAGGATCTGAGATCTTGAGCTATAGTAATGGACTGGATTTGATAAGGATGAGATGATGAATCAAATATATATCTCACTGAATGGATAGTATCAGTAACAACTAAGATACATGAAGTATCATTAACTTGAATAGCTTAATTGACTCCACATCTAATTACAAACAGTTCTACCTCAGTTGATATAATATGGGCTATAGATGTAGCAACATTGTTTTTGATGCTAGCATCAGATATAATGACAACAGTCTTGGTATTATGTAAGGAGTTTTCAAATATATTATCAAGTTTTCATAAATGGGCAGCCCTGTAATCATTGATTTTGTGTTCTACAATGTTGAATGAAAAACAATTAGAAAAGGTATCTACTAATTAAAAGCCAAATATAAATTCTTTATGTAAAGGGTTAAATAAAGGAAGAATTGTATTAAGATGACTATTTATGTTTACAATGGAACTTTTGACTTTGAGTTTTTGTTTAGAGGTTAGCTTTTCCAGGAAAAGACAATGCAAACTTGAAGTGTTTGAGTGATGATGCTCCAGCAAAGACTTAACCACATGATTTGAGAATAAAGATACCATTCTCAATTGCTGATGGCTACAAATCTTGTCTAAATGGAGGTGAATAGGAAGAAGGCCTGTAATGGCCTCAATTTCCCAGGTAGGAGATGTTTGAAAAGCTCTAGTAATCCATAATGCCACTTTTCATTGTATTTTCCTCAGTTCTTTAAGAGGATGGGAAAGAGAGGTATTCTTGAAGTACTATAGCAGAAAGCTATATAGTACAATGGGAAAAACATATATTCTATAAAGTAGTCATTTGTAGAAGAGTAACAAACCCCTAGTAGAATTATCCAACATTTTCATATTCTTAATTATTGAAAGGGCCTTGTTGGAGTAAAAGTGAATATGTTGTCAAAAGGAAAGTTTCCTGTTGAAAATGAATCCAAGGTATTTCCAGATATCCCTTGATCATAAAATAGGTCCTCCTAAGGAAGATAGATCCAAAGAAGGGGGCTGAAGTTATTGGTTGATCTAGAAAAATGGAAAACTTCTGACTTTCCATATAGTCCAAACTGATCATAGAGATAAAATAATGTTGTAGCTACAAAAAAGAAAAGCATTTGATTTTTCAAAAGATTTTTCCTACAAAATAAAAGAACCATCATTCACAAAAGATAGAAAAGAAATGGAGAAATTATAAAATAGATTCTTTGACCTTTTTTCAAAGATATGAAAAATTAGAGCAATATACAAAGTGGATAAAATGAGAGATAGAGCTAACTCTTGTTCTACACCTACATCTATACTGAAGAAAGGAAAAATAAAATTGTTCTATATATACTATGTTTTTCTGTCTATTAAATGATTAGAAAAGAACAATGAAATTCTAAAATCAAAACCAGCTTTATCCATAATTAAAGAGAGAAGCTAATGATTAAGCAAAGAGAAAAACTAGATGATGTCAAAGGCCAGAGTACTTGTTTGGAAACCTTTAACCTATTCTGAATGAATAAGATGAGTGAGAACAATATCTGTATCAATAGTTGAATACTGTTTAAGTTCATCCAATTGATTAGAATGAACAAAATTGGATGCAATGGAATGATATTGTAATCTCTCTCTAATAACCTTTTCAATAAGTTTTCTTAAAGTATTGAGGAGGATAATAGAACAAAATATCTTGAGAGAGTTGTATAATACTTTGTTAGACTTTGGAATGATAATCAAAGTAGATATTTTGAAATGTGACAGCTAGTCACTGAGATTGATGCATGCATTAGCAATGTTAACAATATTAGATAGACACAATCCTGTTATAAGATGATAAAGTGTGGACAGACTTTGGTAAGGATAGAGATAAGATATAGATAGTAGTATTATTATTAGTCTATGACAAGAGAGAGAAGGCATGTGACTAGGAAGTCACATGACATTATGTCATAGGCCTAGAGGAGTCTAAAGCAGTCTGGAAGGACTTAGGGTCTAGAAGGATTGGGAAGAGTTTAGGGTTAGGATAATGTCAAGGGACATGGATCTCTCATAGTGTATACATGGTGCATACATGTATGATGGAGATTAAAGAGTATGACGTCAGGGCACATGTATATGGCATGTTGGCCTTGAGGAAGATGCATGGTGGATGAGTAATGGACATGAGAATAGGGCATGGACATTAGGATAGGCATAGAGAAGTCATAGCATGGACTATGAGGACTTTATATAAATAGTAGGTAGAATACTGTTGTGGTTCCCTATTGAGTTCTCTTGTGAATACACAACTCGTGTTCCCCACTAGATATCCCTACTGAGAGATTTACTTATAGTGACACTATTGGACTTTGTGTCTAGTGGTTGCCACAACAAATCCAGTCCTAGAGTAGACAAATTACTGTATTTTGTGATTGTATTTCTAAATTTCTCTTTCAAGAAAGTTGGCCATTCTAAAGAGGGTTTTGAGAAAATTTCATCCAAAACTTGTAGATTTACTTGACAATTTTGTGCTGAATTGAAGATTTGATGTAAGGCTTGCCAAGAATTTTCAAGCTTGATATAAGGTCACCTATTATATTGAATGGCTTCTGTGGCAGGAAGTTTCTGCTTCTTGACCCAATTCATGAGATTTCAGGATCTCTTGTTTTTTGACATGATCTCTTGAATTTTCTTGTTAAAAAATGAATGTTTAGTTTGCTTAACAAACCTCTTGAATTTCTTCCAATTTTCTAGTAATTTGGATGAGTGATAAGTATTCAGTTTGATACTACACTTTTTGTTCTACTATACTTTTGAGTATTTAGTGATATTGAAATTCTTGGAAAATTTATACCAAGTATAATTCAAAATTCTTACATATTCTTAAACTATATTTTCAAGAGAACTTTTACTTAATATATCTGTTGTATCAATATTTCCCAGAGTGAACATGAGTTTTATATTTCTCTTTTTTCTCACTGTTTCTAATAATGAATCATTGCTTATCTTGGATAAATTCCTCACTGATGGATATGTCAACTATTAAAGGAGCATGGTCTGATGAATATCAGGATTCTAGTAAAATGAAGTAAATATCAACTTCAACCAAATCTGGATGAAGAAATATAAGGTCAATAACTGAATTAGAATTGTTAGTATTATCAGCTTAACAAGTCAAGATCTGATAAACAGAAGAAGATATTCTTAGATTGAAAGAATCAGTAAATCTTCATGAGGATATCACTATGAGCTAAATGATAAGGATAAGCTGAATCCCAATCTCTATTCCTAATGTTGAAGTTTCCAGTTATAACAAGAATATTGCAAATATTGACCTCAGTATCCTTGAGATACTTTAAGGCCAATTAATACTCATCAGAATAAATGTTGATTATAAAGAAAATAGATCTATTGTTGAAAAATAAAATGCAATTAATGTCTCTGTAGTTTAAAATATCTTTTCTGAGTGAAAAACATAATTAAATGAGCCTAACATTAATGTAAGTTATTATTCTTGGATGTTCATTGTCATTGGATAATTGAGAGTATCAACAATTTTGTTACCCTCCTCATTGAATGAACTTAGGATGTTTTGAATAAAAAACCATGGTAGTTCTTATGTTATAAGACGAAAGTGTGGACAGACTTTAGAGTTAGGGTTAAAGATATAGTAGTAGTTATATTATTAGTCTACAATGGGAAAAGGACATGTAACCTAGAAGTCATGTGAGATGATGTCATAGGCCTAGAATGGTCTAGAAGGGTCTATAAGGTAAGAAGAGCCTAGACAATAATGTCAGAGAGTATGTATACCACATTGCTACCACATGGTCAACACATGGATATTAGAACAGGATGCACAGTCTTGCACAGTCACTGCAGAGTGGACATGAGGTAGACACATTGTTGTAGCACGGACCACTTATAACTTATATAAATAGGATAGCAATGCAGCAAGGGCTCCTTGTCAAGTTCTCTTGTAATTCCCACTACTAGATAGCCAGATAAGAGCTTTGCTGAAGTAAGCAAACTACAGGGTCATTATGACTAGTGATTGCTACAACATCTTAGATGAAAAGAATATTGAACTCTTTTTTATTTTCTAGAATTATCTCAGTGAGTATTCTGTTCTTGTGAACATCCTGCAAAAATAAGCAAAGGTTTTTTGAATTTATAAGCCCACCTTGCTTACAATTGAGTGATTTGATTTGCTTCTGTTTTCATAAAGCTCTTGATACTTTTTGGCATGCCACTCTTTGTTGAACTTGTACTTCCAAAATGGACATATATTGCTATCTGCTTGGTATCCACCTTTGTAATTAATGTACTTAAAACTGTATGGACATAATTTGTCTCTCTTAGTTTCAAGTTTCAACAGGTTTATCTTGAAGTTTGCTTTGCAATACCAAGCTAGGTTATGATGGCATTCTATTTTGTATAGTCTGTTGTACTTGACATATTTTAATCCATGAACACAATAGGAGAACATTGTATGCCTCCATTTCTAATAGTTCTTATATTGAGGTACTACTGAGTTCATATTGGTGCCTTGAATAATAGCAATATAATTTCTTATATTGAAACATCTATTAATTAAGAACTTAGCCTTGGAGCTGCTTTGTACATCCCAAATATCTATACAAATGATTGCCATGTCTGATTTTGGAAAGGTTTTGATAACCCTTGATTTTGACATGAGAACTACATTATTGAAACTGTGAGTAGATGTTCTATGATTTCAGAGGAGATAGGAGTGTTAGTATTCTCTATAATATACAGAATATCCAATATCTTGATATAAGACTTTGACTGAGATAACTGTGGTACCATGACATCTTCATAATCAACAACATTATCATTCTTGGTATATTTTTTGATTGTATTAAGGTCTAATGTGAACACAACTTTATTAGTGGTGATTGTTAATCCTCTTTGATCAGTCTGAATAAAGTCAGCCATAGTGTCTAACTTGATATTTTTAAGATCCCTATTTATATTAGCAACATATATACTGAACAGTACTATGAATTTGTTTGAGTTCATTAAACTCATAGGAACCAAAACTTATCTTTTCCAAAGACCTTTCATTGTCATGTTGAACTTAGGTTTATCCTTTTTTTGTTTATAAATCACTTTCTGTACCACTTCAATCTTTTTAGTTGAAAGGTTTGGAAATATATCCTTGATCTTCACTATTTCCTTGATGTTGGCTGAGGATGTTTGGGCATAAGACTGACTATTCTAAGTATTTACCTGTTTGACTAGGTTTTTTCCTTTATCTTTGTGATATTTCAACATTGCTAAAACCTTCTTGCTTGGCCTCAGAGGAATAGGAGGGGGAACCCTAAAAATGTTGGCTTTCTTGCCAGGGTCAGTTTGATTAAGAATGAAACTAACTAAAAGTATGCATATCATGAATCAACTAAGTAATGCTTTCTCTAAAAGAGAAAGCATTACTGTTGAACTCTAGGAAATGAGTGAAATGAGCTATGGTGTTTCTTCTCAGATTCCAATAGTTGTTATATTTATATCTTTTGCATTCATGAAGAATATGTCTTCTTGTTTCAATTAGATAAAGTCTACAAGAACAAGTGAAATATTTCTGACAGAAAAATCTCAAGTGATATTCTCTGATAAGAGCATGATTAACTATAGCTCTTGAGGCTCTTGCATATAATAAGTTTGAATGACTGAAGTACTTCAGCCATAATTCTCTCTTGGAATATGTCAGTTCAATGATATTGAGATTATCATCAAGAAGTTCTAAGAAATTTCTTCCTTTCTTGTCTGAGGCTTGGAACATCATTTTCCAAGTATCACTAATTTTATCATATTTACTCTTTCAACTGAAATCCCATGAAGATTTACATATGAAGATGGGTAGGAGTTCAATTTTTTTTGTTTCTTTGTTGACTATGTCATGTAGAAACCACTTATCTTAGCTTGGGCAATCCCAAAATTCAATGGAATTGTGGAGATTTCTTCCAAAAAAACCCTAAGTTCTTTAGAGATAGATGATATCTGAACCTGATACAGATGAATGGAGGAGTTGAATATTTTTAGCTGTATGTATGGAATCAGTGATAACCACAATATATGTTAGTTAGTTGGGTAGCCTGGTTTAAACCACACCTAATTGCAAATAATTCAGTTTCAGTGGAAGTGACATTAATAGTATGATAAATTGTCTTAACAATAGGAGTCTCATAGATGTGAATATAAGCAATAGATATAGCAACTTGATTTTTAATACTCACATCTGATATAATAACAGCAGTTTTGGGATCTACTAATATATAGAGAATGAGTTCTTCAAGTTTGCAAAGATATACCTTTTTAGCTTCAGTATATTTCCTGTCAGATAAATGAAAAAAGAAACAACTAGGAAATATATCAATTAGCCTATTTTCTGGAGAAAACTCACTACTAGAAGAAATAAAAGAATTGAAAATGCCATTCAACCTATTGTTAGCATCTATGATAGGACTTTTGACATTCAATTGCTGTTTGGGCATTAACTTTTCAAGTAATAGATGATGATAGTTATTGTTGGAGGAGTGTCTTGACTCCAACAATAATTTGATGATATAGTTCAGTGATAGTAACTAAGTTCTGAGTTGCAGTCTTCCTCTGAGTTTTTGAAAGTATAAATGTATCAGAATAAGGCCAGAAATTGCTTTGATGCCTAATAATAGAGAAGTTTGCAATACTTTTAGAATCTATAGGGCAGCTCTTTGTTGCATATTTCTAAGGGTTTTGAGCAGATATGCTAAAGAAGCTTTGTTACAAAACTACAACAGGAATCTGTATAACATAGTAAGTAGAACACATACCCTTATAAAAGGTGTTTTTAGGATGGAATAAGACCTCTTGATGAGTTACCAAACATTTTCATGCTTTTGACAGTAGAGATTGTCTTGTTTATAAAAGTCAATATGATAGCAAAATATCAGTTTCCTATTAAAGATAAATCCCAGGTAACGCCATGCTTCTTTGGAATGGAAAATGGGGCCTCCTAGAATGATAAGATCTAAAGAAGGGAGATTGAAGACTCTATACATTCTAGAAAAATGAAAAACTTTTGTTTTTCTATGTTCAATAATTAATCCAAACTGTTCAAGAAGAGATGACATAATTCAGTAACTACAAAAGAGTTTGGAGTTTGAAATATCAAAAGACTTGTCCTAAGAAATGAAAAGCCTATCATCTACAAATGAAATGACAGAAACCAGAATTTTTAGATTTTGATTTTTTAATCATTTGTCAAAAATATGAAAAACCAGTGACAAGTATAATACTAATAAAATAGATGAAAGAAAGAGCTAAGCCTTGACTGACTCCAATATCAATGTTAAAGAAAGGAGAAGAAAAAATTTTCCAAAAATACTTTGTTTTTCTACTTACTAGATAATTTTGAGAAAATTTAGAAATCTTGGGATTGAATCTGGCTCTGTCTAAGATTAGTAGAAGTAATTGGTGATTGAGAAATGGGAAAAACTGTGTGATGTCAAATGCCAAAGTGCTAGTTGAACAATTCTTAACCTAACCTATATATATAAGATGGGTTAGGACAATACCAACATCAGTTGTAGATTGTTGTTTGAGACTACCCAGTTAACAAGGATGAATCATGTTCTTGGATAATGATTGGAATTGGAGCCTTTCACCAATAACTTTCTTGATTAATTTGCTGAGTGTATTCAACAAAACAATTAGCCTAAATGTCTTTGGAATATCATAAGAAATCTTATTAGGCTTAGGAATGATGATTGAAGTTGACATTTTAAAGTGCAATAGCCAATGTCCTAAATTAATACATGTGTTAGCAATATTGATAAAGTTTTCAAAACATAACAAGTTGTGAATAATGGTTTTGAAATGTCTCCAAGAAAGCTTATCTGGTCTGGGAGTTGAAGCATTGTTGCATTTGTTGATAAATGTTAGAAATTCTTCTTTGGAAAAGAACAACCACAAAGTAAACATTTTATTCAGAATTTCTTCTAACAAATCTGTGCTGACTTGTTGATGTTGAGCCAAGTTAAAAGATTCATAAAGAGCCTGCTATAAATTGTTAAGTTCTAGGCAGAGATGTCTGTTATATTTGATTGCTTCTATAGCAGAGAGTTTTCTCTTTTTGACCTAATTCATAAGCTCTCATGATCTACTACTTTTACTTACAATTTCCTGTATTTTAGTGTTGAAAAATTCCCATTTGGTTTTTTTAACTGCACTTTTGAAGTTCTTCTAGTCCTCTAAACATCTTGAAGATCTATACTTTTCTAATTCTATTTGACATTCTTCATTCCACCATTATTTCAAATGTCTGGTAATATTAACAATTTTTGAGTGTTTAAACCAAATTTCATCCATATTGCATGCAAAGTCTTGTACAATTTGTTCAAGGTTCTCCTTGCTTTTGATGTGATCCATATTTATTCTTTTGATAGACTTGATAGTTTCAGCAATAAAGTTCCTTTCTTCTTTGCTGTTTTTAATGATTGTTTGTTTTCTGGTTTGGATGTATTCCTCAAAAATTGAAATGTTGACTATAAGTGGGGCATGATCTGATGACATTCTCTATTCAGGATGAATCATGTGATTATTGAATTCTTCTAAATTTGGATAGAGAAACATAAGGTTGATAACTGAGTTTAAATCATTCAGATTGTTTGTATATTTAGTAGGAACTTGATTAGTAGATTTAAACAAGCAAATATTCAAAGAGTCTGTGATATCTGCAAGAGTATTGCTATGAATCAAATAATGAGAAAAAAGAGAATCTCAGATATTGTCTCTAATATTAAAGTTTCCAGTTATAATGAGGACATTAATGATATTAGCTTCAGTATCCTTGAAATATTTTAAAGCTATATGAGAGAAATCTGAATAAATATTAATCAAAAAGTAAACTGAGCCACAATTGAAAAAGGAAATGCAAGAAATATCCTTATGATCAAAAACATCTTTTTATAAAGAAAAACAAAAGCTTAAAAGTCTGACATTGATATATGTCATGAATGTTTAATGGGTTTCTAGAAAAATTTATTTAGTTAGAATGATTCAGAACACCTACCAAATCCTCTCCTTCCTTGTTTGAAGAGCTAGGAATAGAGCATATAATTGACTATAACAGTTCTTGAATAAATATAATATCAAAATCTCTTTGCACTTCTAAAATAGTATTAGTAAGCAAGTTGTTCTTATGAAAATTTTGAAAAAAGATTTTGATTTCTTTTATAATTATGCTTGGATACAGCTCATGGTTGAGCAAATTGATTGTTTTCTACAATCTCAAATTTCTTGATATTTTTTAAAATACTACTCTCTGTTAAAGCAGTGTTTCCAAGAAGGATACATGTTTGAATCTGCCTACTGATCACCCTTGCAATTCGAACATTTGAATGTGTAAGGACATGGTTCGTCCTGTTTTGTTTCAAGTCTTAAAATGTTTGTTTTGAAATTTACCTTACAGTACTAGGAAAACAAGTAGTAGTGCTCTGTTTTGTGTGGACCATTGCACTTAACACATTTTGATCCCTGTACTTGACATAAGAATATTACATACCCCCATTTCTAATAGTTCTTATATTGGAAAACATCTGGGTTTTGTAACGACCTTAAGCTTGAGCTCAGGTTGCACTTAGGCAAAGACTTGAGGAAGTATAAGGGATGATATAGAAGTGGTAAAGCGTAAGGATACAGGAATGTATCTATGCTACTTATACGAGTC
>Ga0157368_1001117_pt1 | contig 11602 bp, 11 predicted proteins | sample AttbisABBM3_FD_113146 | JGI IMG/M metagenome (GOLD analysis project Ga0157368, IMG submission 113146) | Fungus gardens microbial communities from leaf cutter ant in Botucatu, State of São Paulo, Brazil - Atta bisphaerica ABBM3 | ecosystem: Host-associated > Fungi > Mycelium > Unclassified ...
ATATCTTGATATTATTCTTCTAGCCTCTTCTCTCAGAGTCTAAGCCTATGACCTTACATCATGTGATATTAGTGTTTAAGTGTACTATAACAAATGTAGGAATTGGCAATGTTGACAAAGTTTGTGACACACTTGTCATCCTTAGTTACTGTTTTCAAATAACACCAGAAGATATAATCAGAATCTAAAGTAAACAAATTATTACATTCATTGATAGCTGTTAGAGTTGTAAACAAAGAACTCTATTTTATTTTATTTTTTTTAATTTTCTTCAATTTAATTTAATTTTTTTGACTTGAGGTTAGGGTTGGATAATATCACTATTACAGTCACAACTATTATATGAGCATGTGACACAGAGAAGATCATAGAAGGTTCTAGACAAATTAGATTATACAGCTTAGCAACAATATGTTGGCCTTATGAAAATCATGTGTATTTTAGGATAAGGTAGTTATAGTATACACACAAACTATAGTTTGTGGTATATAAGATAGACTAGTTTGTACTTAGAATTCTATTGAGTTTTCTTGTGATTACTCAATCTAAAGTTGCCCTTTTGTCTAAACCTTTGGACTTAGATCATAACAATAGTGTCAATAAATTCTACTTTGGAAAAAGAAGACTATTCTGTATTTTGATGCAATGGAACTTCCTCCAATAGTCAAATATTTATCAGTCTATCTTAAGCCACATTATAAAACTGATAGATAGCTTGCTATGATTTGTCTAATTTATTGCATGGACAACTGTTGTACTTAATAGCCTCAGTAGCAGGCAATTTGCATTTTTTAACCCAATTCATTAAGTCTCATAACCTTTTGTTAGTCAACACAACTTCTTGAATTCTATTGTCAAAGAAAGTTCATTTAGCTGATTTGATGGTGTTCATATATTTGATCCAGTCTGTTCTTTTTCTAGAAGTCTGATACAAAGATAAATTTTTGCTGCATTCATTGTTTTACTATGCCTTGGAATATTTAGTAATGTTAACCTGTCTAGCATATTTATACCAAAGTTCTTCTATTATAGAGGTAAATTTTTCCATTATTGCTTCTAGAATCTTGCAACTATAGATTTTGATTGTTTAATACTTTCTATTCTGTTCTTTAATTTGTTTACAAATTCTTCTTCTTTACTATTTTTGACAATAGCTAGTTTTTTCTCTTAGATGAATTCTTCCTCAATAATGATATGAACTAATAAGAGAGCATCATCAGATGGTCCTCAATAGATAGATAATATAAAAAGAATTCCAATTATTGTTCCTTATATTGAAATCTTCCATCATGATCAAGATATTATTCAAATTTACCTTAGTATCCTTGAGATACTTTAAGGCAGATTGATGATTGTCTGAATAGATGTTAATATAAAAACACATGGAGCTGTTATTAAAGAAAGAAACAAGATTGATGTTCTTGTGGTTTATAATATCTTTTCTTAGAGAGAAACATAGCCTGGTAAGTTTAATATTAATATAAGTGAGAACTCTTGGATGTTTATTCTCATTGTTAGAATTTCTGGCAAACAGTGTCTATAAGAGGTGATTAGGAGCTTCTATGATTTTTTTACCTTCTTCAGAAGTAGCATATGGGATATATCAAATGATAGACTATAGAGGTTCTTGAATAAATAATATGTCATAGTCTTTATTGTTTTATAAAAGAGTGTTAGTAAGAAGTCTGTTCTTACAAACAATTTGTAAGAGTATTTTTATGGATTTCAAAATCATTGTTTGTTACCACTTACAGATAAGTGAATTAAGTTAGCCCTGATCTCTTGGAGCTCTTGAGTCTTTCAGTTATGCTAGTTGCAATTGAACTTGTGTTTCCAGGATGAGCAAATGTTACTGTTTACTTGATAATTATCTTTGCAGTTGATATATTTGAAACTGTACAAACAAGGTTCTCCTTTCAGAGTTTTGAGCTTAAGAGAATTAGTCCTGAAGTTGGCTTTGTAACACTATGCCATATTTCTGTGGTGTTTGAGTTTGTATAGTCTATTACATTTTTAGTACTTAGACCTATGAGTATGACATGTAAATATTGTATACCCCTATTTTTAGCAATTCTTGTATTGCAGAACACTGGAGTTCATATTGGTATCTTTGATAGTGGTAATGTGGCATTCTATATTAAAGCACCTGTTTATAAGTAATTTTTCTTTTGTACTATTTTGGGAGTTCCAAATGTCAATCCAGATGATAGCTATGTCCAATTTGGAAAATACTTTGATGATGTATAGATAAAATACTAAAACAATATCCTTAAAGAGATGGGTAGTTTGAATGACTTTCTCAACAATATCTGTGGTGATAGAGAGATTAATATCTTCTATATAATATGGAATACCTAAAATCTTCAAGTAAGACTTTGATTGGGGAAGGCTAGAGCTTATTATGTTACTTGAATCTATATTTTTCAAGTCTTTTATGTATCTCTCTACAATATTTAAGTCAGAAGTCACAATTATCTTAATTTTGGTGACAATGATACTCTTGTTGTCAGCTCAAATAAAATTAATTGAAATTTTTAATGTTAATACCTATAAGAATGATAATTTGTTTTCTACAGGGTTTTTTTATAGTCATGTTAAGTTTAGATTTACTCTTTTGACTTGATTTGTTGATGACATTATTGATTTCATTAACCTTGTTAACTAAGAGTTTGGGAAATATATCTTTGATCTTGATAATATCTTTGACATTGTTCTTGGAAGTCTTAGCATAAGAGGGCTTGTTAAAATTAGAGTTTGAATCTGGTGTTTGATTCTTTTTGAAATACTTCAACTTGGCCAAAACACTTGTGCTTGGCCTGGAGGGAATAGATAGCAGGATCCTAGAAATACTAGCTTGTTTTTCTTTATCTTTTTTTCTTAGTATTGTATTGTTGGATGGTTTCTTGTTAAACTGTGCAGAAATACATTGTCTGAAAGAATTATTGTCTTTGTTAGCTGTTAGTTTATCTCAGCCAGATTCATAAATAGCCTAGAAAAAATCCCATGCTACAAAACTAAATTCACTAATTTGAGAAATATTCTCAACAGTCTTATTTTTTAGTTTGTGTTGCCTAATAAAGACCACAATTCTAAGAAGTGAGCAGGTGATATGAAAAATATCATCTTCCAAATATTCATTCATACTGAAAATAGAAAATAGACAGAAATTACTATTCCATAGTTGTAGATCTATAGGCTGATTGATAGTATACAGAATGACCATAGGTTTAAAATCTTGAGGAGTAGTTATGTTGCAAGGTTCCCCCATGTGAAGAACATGTATATATTCAACTAATAGTATCTAGTTAGTAGAGTTGTTCATTCTCTCCTTGACCATTATACAAGAAAGAGATGGACTTTGAGCTCTTTTATTTTTATCTTAATTTGCCTATGTAGGACTGTTGGTTAATGCTTGGATTATGTCTGTGTAAGCTATAGACAACATATTGGAATGTGTAAACAATTCTCTGAAACTATTAGTACTGATAGTGTTTGACTTATCTTTAGGCATATCAGTTTTAATATCTATGGATACAGTTGTAGGAATTGTTGATGAGTTATTTTAAAGGTTTTATGTCAAAAGAATATAGTGTATTTTCTAAGTTTCTGCTAAGTGCTACCATATAAGATAATGGTAAGAGAGAGAGAAGTGACTTGACTGCTACTAGCTGTCTTTGGTTAGTAATTACTAAAACATTACTCTGCTATCAACTATCTAACATTTGATTTGACAGAGTACTTGTAAACTAGGTAGTTAATGTTCTTATACTTGAAGATAGTAAACTCTATTTATTTTTATTTTTATCCTTATTTTTATTTTTATTTATTTATTTACTTAGAATTAGGGTTAGTGTGACATTACAAAGTGTCACACATCAGTCATGGTCACATAGCCATATATCACACAGAAGAACATAGAAGATTCTAGAATAATGATATTATATAGTATATTTACCACATATTGACCTTATAGCTTTTAGAATAGGTTAGATAAGGTCTTGTACAAACCAACTAGCTAGTGTATATAAGGTAGACACTTTGTACTAGGAACTATATTGAGTTTTCTTGTATAAATCCTATATAAGGTTTCTTTCTTAACTAAACTCTGAGTCTTAAATTATAACAGATTCTTTAAATGGGTACTAGTGTTAGCTATTTCAAAGAAGACTAAGAAATAAATAGCAGTGTATAAATGGACATAGTTAGAGAAGGCCATATAAGCAGAGGTTGGAGATTAGTAACAGAAGATTAAGTGTTTTGCTATTGTAACTGAAAAACTTTGTTTTTTTTTAGGTCAACAATTTATTACACAGGGCATGATGGCAGTCTGTGCCTACAGGAGGAATTATGTATGGAGTATCAATACCCTAACCTTTTTATATAATTACCTAACACAAAAGACTACTAAGAAATTAAACCCATAACCTCAAGTAGGTTTGAAGTAGACATAATACATATGGATGGGGGGCTCTTCTACTATGCCATCTTTCCCCTACACTTTGTTTACTTGTCAGGCTTGGTTTATACATTTCACTGCTTCAAACTATACAAATAAGTCTGTGTTATTAGGCTATTTTATAAGTAAGATTACAATCTGATTTTGAATTATAGCCCTAAAGTCTTGTCTAAACTTGACTATAATAATATGAAAGTTCATGTAGCTGGCTTAAGAGATTAGCAATTGAAACTTATCATCTACTACATAGCTCTTTTAATAGTAAAACTCAGTTCAAAAGATAATGAAGAAAGTACTAGTAGCTGATTCTTTATAGAAAAATATTTTCTGACTACTTGGCTACTCAGCTACTTCTGGAAAATGAAAAAGCCTAGGAAATCATATTTTGGTTATTGCTAAATTAGTCCAAAGCTAACCTGATGTAAAAAAAGCATGAGCTATAAAAGACTTATTCTAGATAGTGATTTTCTCTAGAAGAGAGAAAATATTGGATTTTTAATAATACAAGAATATTCTTAATCAGAGAGATATATCCAAAGAAGAAGGTTTAAAAGTTAGTAAAGGGATAGGAGGTATATCTATAGATGTAAAGGTTGTTAAACACAGTTCACACTCCACTATCCAAGATCTAATAAGGGTCTTTTGGGAGTCCAAATGAGTTAGTTAGCATTATTTGTAAATGTGGAAGGCAAAAGTTAGAATAACCTTTGGCTTCAGCTTATGTGCTACATCTTTATAAGTTGCACTGGTTACATATTTTAGATAGGTACTCAAGAACATGAGATGTTATGATCTCAATTCTTAGGGTTGGATATAAGAACAACTCTTGTATTAGAGAAAACAAGAGAACTCGATAGAGAGCTCTTTACAAACTAGTCTACCTTATATACTCCTATAGATGGTCTGTGCTAGCTACTGTGCACCCTACCCTAAATGACCATGTGTATAGCATGAGGCCAACATGTGGTGTTCATGTTGTATGACGTCATTTTGTTCTAAAACCTTTTACTTCCTTCTCTCAAGTCCCATGATCACTTCTAACCCTAAGTGTTCTAAAAATAGAAAAATAAAAAATAAATCAAAATCAAAATCAAAATGAGGAAGAAAATAAAAAGGAACAAAGTCCACTTCTTGCGATCTTGACATGAGGGTGACTAAGTCCACTGGAAAGTAGGAGATATGTCATTGCTAATACTGGAAATTAGTGGTAGTTCTACTGGTATATATACTAAATATGCTATCTAGGGTAGTTATTTAGAATGGAGACTGCTAAGTGTTACTCTGATTACTAGTGATCCTTGAATGTTAGAGATGGAAATCTATGGAGTTGGCAAGAGTCCAGTAAGGATATTTGAGGTGGAATAAAGATGGTTGATCTGCACTGGAAGAGATTGGGAAGTGCAGATGAGGGAGAGACATTATCTGTAGGTTGGGATGGATGTGGCTGGAATGAAATATAACAGAAGTAGAGTTTGATATTAAGGTTCATAGATCACAGAGTTGACTTATAAAACTAACAAGTATGTTGTTAGTTGATATCTATAAGGCATGTTGGCACTTAGCTACTTCTCCAAAATGATACTGTAGAAGGCCCAAGACTTTGCTTATGTTGTCAAAGTTCTGAGAGTGCTCTACTATAATAGACATCATGTAAGAAGTAAGAAAAAGTAAGGAGGTTAGAATATTAATAAGCATAGCTCTAGATTGTTGAGTCAAAAATATGCTTGAAAGTTCCTTGGAAGGGATTCTGTTCTACTGTTAGAGTGACTGGGCAGAGATACAGAGTTTGTACTTTAAGCTCTAAGAAAAATCTAAGATCTATTGTTTAAATAATATACAGGCAAAACTCATCTCCAGAAGAAACATAAGAGAACAGAATGAGGTCTCTTGAAGGTGGCAACTAATCCTAAATACTCTAGAGTTTATTCCGATCTAGTAGAACAATGCTGACATAACCAAGAAATAATAGTGCTTAGATAGTTAGGAACTCTGATGGAAACATCCTGAATATTTACCAGAAAAGGCAGAGGCCTACCCAATGGTAACAGAGGGCACAGAACAACAATCATGTAGGTACTGGCAGCTGTTGGAGTTTGGGCATGGAGACAGTGGAGTTGATATAATGAACTCTAGGAGTTTGGTGACAGAGATCAGAGTTTGGGAGTGCGAAATAGGGCTAGGTCCCTTACAATATTACTTTCCACTACCATGCTTATAGTGGAGAACTAGCAGATTAATAGAGAGTTTAGAGAAATAGTCCAAGTGTAAAGAGACATACTGATGTCATAGAATCAGTAAGCCGATTACTCAGCATATTCATATCTCATGGCTTGATGGATAGCATATTGATATAAGGCAAGTGTCTCCGCCGTGAGATCGTGCTGCGCGCTCATCCTTGATGCTGAATGCAAGTCCAACCGCAATTGCTGTCCTGCTTTGCATCGTTTCTGTAGCTTCCATACATGTATACCTACTGCTTCGACGTCTGCAGGTGAGCGTTGGCATTTCGGGTTTGCCTTCTGTCTCATGAATTTACATCTCAGTTCTATGGACAAATACCAGGCTTCAAGCCTTTGGTATCTCCATTATCAACGTTTGGGGCTGTTTTGCCACGTATTCCTTCACTGATTCCGGGTATCACTTGGCAATGGGATGAGCGCGAAACAGGTATGTATTTGTTTCAATGTTCTGGCAGAGTTGACTTATGTTCGCGGCTCAGCCTATTTCAACCACTCGCACGATGTAGTTTCGTCTGTTCCTCTGCTCATTGGTGAACCATGTTTTTATACTTGTTCGCTTGATGTCATGCGTCAAGTCCTTGGTAACGAAATCAAGGCTGGCCTTGTGAAGCCGCAGGATATGACTATGGAACCGTAATTATTGATCTCCTAACTTCAGTAATTGTTGCATAACAGTTTTTCAATCATAGATTATGGGGACCCAGTGTGGCTTCTGGTGGTGGAGAGCTCTGGAAGCGTCACCGCAGAATCGTTGGACCTGCTTTCAACACGAAGACGTGAGTTTTTTCCTGTCTCTTTCACGACAAGAATGTCAAGTGATATACCTTACTCAGATATCAGCTAGTTCGCGAGACAACTCAGATGATATATCAGGAAATGATTGAGCAAGAAGGATGGATCAACAAGCAGGAAGTCATCATTACACCCCTCAATCAATATATGGTCAAGGTCAGGCAAGGTTTTTTATTGTTGACTTGCATTTATATAAAGCTGCGCTAGTTCTCTCTCTTAACTTTGGCACGTTGTGCATTTGGAATGTCAGTGTCATGGGCTTCCGTTGACATGAGTGAGGGAGAGGACATGAGTTTCATGGAAGCAATAGCCGTAGCTGCCGAGACTATTATTGCGAAACGAATGCTTCCTGACTGGGTGCTCAAACTTCCCCTTAAACCGTGAGATTATTCGGTGTTCCTCGAAAGCTTCAGCTACCAAGTAGTGTTTCACAGACTACAAAAAATCGACCGGGCATGGAACACTTTTTACCGTTTCGTGAATGCTCATATCCAAAGCATTAGTGAAGACATCTGTAAACAAATGGATAATGACGAAAATAGTAGTAGAGATGCAGACGTCCTTCACCGTCTTATCGCCTCATCTGAATCAGATGGCAGGTACAGGCTCTCAAAGCAGGAAGTTGTACGTCCTTATCTGAGACTTCCAAGAGACAAGGTGGCGATTGATTGCGTCTCTCCATAGCTCTCGAACATTTTGATTATCCTATTTGCAGGCCATGGTATGTGGAAGACTTGGGCTGTCTCACATCCAGTCCTCATGAAAATTTATAGAAACTACTGCGAATGGAGTAATCGTCACTCTCAGCTATCTAGCAATTCATCAGGATGAGCAGGAAAAGGCGTACATGGACGTCAAGGGCCGACTTGGCATGAATGGCGAGCTGGTAATGACAGTTCCATGACAACTTGTATGATTTGACTAGTTCTAGGATGTTTCCGATTCGAATGCATTGCCTTATGTACAGGCCTGTTTCCAAGAAGCCAATCGCCTGTTTGGTATGTTTTGAGGAGTAATTAATCCCTGTACTACTGAACACTTCAAGCTGGTCCTCTTTTCATCCCTCGTACCTTGGCTGGGGACTTCCCGATCAAGGTCGTTCGACCTTCCCCGCGCGTAGTTGTACTTCCAAAGGGCAGTTACGTCATCGTTGATTTGATCAATACTTGTGAGTCATCGGCCCCGTTTCTTCCATAATCTCTCCCAACACACATTTCAATTAGGCCGGAATCCAAACACCTTCGAGAATCCTGGCCAGTTCAAGCCGTCGAGGTGGCTCGGAGTATCCGAGTTGGACCTTCCTATGTTTGGTACTGGCCCTCGTGCGTGCATTGGTCGCAAACTGGCCCATACTGAGGCTGTCCTGCTTCTGGCATATTTTTTGCGAGATTGGGTTCTCGACATAGACTTGGCTCCTGGAGAGACCCGCTTCGAGTACGAGAAAAGGGTTATGAAAGTTGGGAAATTTGCTGGGACTATCTTACCCATTGATACAATTTCGTTGAAGATTAGGAGACGTTGAGCTCAACGTCTATCTGCCGTGTACTCCTTGATAGTGGACTTCCCATAGGAATTCCGGGGGAATCTAGGAATGTAATGCATGTTTGAAAATTTAGTTTGAAATCTGATTCCCGGATAAAGTGTGATTCCTGTCATCATATTGGAAATAACTACCTTAAGAGATGTTATCTTGGAAGCAGGAAGTATCTAAATTACCTTGCAGAAGACTGATGATGTTCATCAGTATGTCACCTACTACTCCATTGTGTCTGGTGCAATCATAGAGAAACAAGTCTCTAATTTTGCTTCTCTACATGGACACACATTCATTTCAGGACAAGCATTTTTCTTGCAAGGGAAGAAGACATGACAATATTCACCTATTGGTGGATGATTTGTGATAAGTCTCATAGTTCATGTAGAATGTCCAACATATTTCATCCAAGTTCCTCTATTGTGACAGCTCAAGGCTGGAATAGTCTCATGGAGATCATAAGAGAAACAAGAAGCCCTCACTATATTCCTACACTATATATACTAATATGACATGGTCTATGTGCTTTCAATTTTACCCTACTCTAATGTTATATATCTACAATGTCTTCATTGACATTCCATGTGACTATGGTCATATGTCTCTTCATTGTCCAAGAAAATAATAAGATTGCTATTTACATAACTAAGTTCTAAGAAATTTCTTATACTCTTTTCTATACCTTTATCCATGCTCTAACTCTTATCTGTCATCTGCCACATCATCTGTTGCTTCAGGCCTATTACCTACTGTTCTCTTGTCTTCTCTCATTTACTAGTAAGCTGTTACTATTCCTAGTTCATCATTGTAGAAATTTCTATTGTTCCTGACTATCTCTAGTCACATAGGTACAATCATTCTATGATTTGATTAGTAGTATTCCACTTGATTGGTATGGACTGGTAGAATATTTAAGAGAGCTCTTACTTCTAAAAAAGCCTTATTCTGTTCTCTTAGGTTCTTTTTGAAGGTTTGAAGCATCTTTCACATGCTTTCACCCAGTTACTTTAATAGCAGAATATAATCCTCCTCCTCCTCTAGAACCTTGAAGTATTTTAGTCTGATAATCACAGATCACCTATCTATATGTCTCAATCACCCTCACTATTTTTCATTTTTCAAATAATATCTGTGCTAGTAGAATAACTCCAAAACTCTGTTAACACAGATAAGACCTTGAGCCTTCTCTAATATTATCCATGAAAAGTAGCTAAGTAACAACATGCCTCAGAAATTTCTACCTATAATATTCTTTCCAGTCTTGTAAACCAACTTTAGAACTTGAGAACTTTAGTATCTGCTACTATACTTATAGACAGATCTCATTCTTCTTTATTTTTCTCTTGATCTCAATTTTCTGCTAACCCTTCCTTCACCAGCACCACCTTGTATCATCTAAAACCCAATGTTCTATCTCCTATAGACTTTAAAAGAGATCACTCAATAGACATGCCTTTTTCAGCTCTTGTTTTATTTATATCTATCTGTTTATAGATTAGTTTACTTCCAATATAAATAAGATTCTATGGACTTTGTTAATCTTCTAGAGTGGTTATGTTTTCAAGTGGGCTAAAAGCTTTTTCTGGAAAGAGTTTATATAAAGAAACCAACCCTTATACAAGATTCTAGCACACAAACATCACAGATGTCTGTACTAAATCCTGTGAAGTCTTTATCCTATTAGTCAACAACCTCTGCAAAGTTCATCAAGCCAACACCACTGCTTCCTACTATCAAATCTTGCTGAGTATTACCTAATGTTCCAATACTGTCCTATTTCATATGTTGCTATTGTGAATTTTCTTTTCTTCTCAGCTAATCTTTTAAGTACTTTTATTAAAGTTCCTAACCATTTTAATGCAATCATTCTTTGGCTATATTAGTATTATTCTATTAGATTGGAATGTACTTAAGTAGTATTTAGAATATTTATCACCTCTAAGAGATCTTATTTTGTTCTTTTAGAACTTTTCTGGAGGTAAGCACCACTTGTAACTTATCTAGACAATATACTCAGAATTCTTCTGGAGATTGCAAACTTTACTAAACTCTGCAAACTTTGTTTAGTTGCTTTAATAGCAGAACAGAATTTTCTCCTCAAGACCAAGAAATATTATTGGTCTAGCAGTCTTTAATTGTCTATCCTTATATCTTAACCTCTTTTTCTTTTTCTTACTTATCAGACCATGCCTATCCTAAGTAATTATTTTGTCACAAACTTTATTCAGCTTGTATCTCTATAACCAGTAGACTAATTTTTGCAAACTAAGTTGCACTGTAAAGCCCCAAGTGAGAGCTATCTACACATATATAGAATATACAAAAGTGATAACAAACAACTGAGATATCAGACCACCAGTAACTGTCAAAGCTTTGTTTGCTAATATCTTATGATCAACTAGACAGATTTGCATAATTGAACTTGCCTTGGAAAGTGCTCATCAAGTCGTTTCCAATGATATATGATATATTACATAGCAATGAGTATTCATAGAGATATAAGCATATCAATGTAGTGACATAATTAGTTATCTTTTAAAATTAGCCTGACAGCTGCTATGACAGATGACAGCTCCCATC
>Ga0157368_1001119_pt1 | contig 11591 bp, 5 predicted proteins | sample AttbisABBM3_FD_113146 | JGI IMG/M metagenome (GOLD analysis project Ga0157368, IMG submission 113146) | Fungus gardens microbial communities from leaf cutter ant in Botucatu, State of São Paulo, Brazil - Atta bisphaerica ABBM3 | ecosystem: Host-associated > Fungi > Mycelium > Unclassified ...
TTAGAACGAGCACCTACGACTAAGGGGAATGGAATGTCGACCACAGGGTGAGATGATCTTCTAATACGAGGGCGAGTGACTGGTCAAGTCATGAAACTTAGTCATTTTGATCAACATGGCTGCTTCGTTTAGGTCTGGCAGAAGGAGTTGGTATGGTGACGGTGACAATAACCTTTTATCATAAGAAGTTTGTGGAATTGATTGATGGTGACCCTTGATGTGACTAAGGCAGCTTTACAGTAGGTGTGAAAATGGAGGGGAATTCTATTGGGCTGAAGGCAGGTGACTTTGGGTTAGTGTTCAGTGACAATGGTAGCTAACATTACATGAGATGCGGTTGGAAGCGAGGTAGCAGTCTTTCTATGTTTTCCACTCTAACGAAGTTTCTCTGGGTGAGCTTAGATGACCCGAAGCAATGACCAACTCAATTCTCTCCGCCCTTTGCGGAGGAGTTTCTTTTTCTTAAACAGTCCCGTCTCGAACCAGAGGCTAGTAGTAGGGGGAGCCCATAATTGACCCGGGTAGGCGAGCTTCACAGCTAGGGGCTATAGTTACCAGTTTCGAGTTACTTAGCGGGTATTCCCCAGCACGGCTTATGCGGATCTCTCTCTCTACTACCAGGGAACGGGTTAGAATCCCCATCGCTGGAGCACTACAGGCCTAACTCTTTATTCGATATAATGAGAAGCACCTTTATTGAACTATAACCCTTATCCCCCAACTGATCTACCCAGTAATGTGATGAGTTCCGACGTAGGCGAGGATTCTTCGTCGTACGGAATGAGTATGACTTGGCTACAAGGGAAATAAAGCGCCCAAGAGATCTAGCTTCTTGGAGGACCGGTTGCTAGCCCCATCATCATCCCGAGCTTTTCACCGTCGGTCCCATGACTGCACGAGCCCTATGAACTAGCTCTTCCGTGTCCGCCGAACTGTACGATGGAGGGCGTTCGAGTATTGAATTTTCCCAACCGGGTGAGCACCGTTAATGTCTCTAGTAGATAGACTCTACAAGGAACCTGGCTCATAGGAAGAAGGACATTAGTTTGAAGTCTCGAGTCTCTATCCCCTCTCTAGTGCTGTTAAGCGTTATATACTTTTTATTTCCTGTTTTGACATCCCTGCGACTCCGTGACTTGACTCTGCGACTTCTCGATTTTGATGTTCTTTCTTCCCTACGAGCTATTCCGTCAAGGGATTACGGAATATCTGCTATTAATTGAACTGACTCGTTTAAGGCCTACCCTACGGGTTAAGAAAGAAAGTTTTCTCGCCCTATTAGTTCTAAGGCCTTATATGCTATTTGCCTGCTTCCTTCATCTTTCCTTGGACGAAAGAATACCCAAAATAAGGTCACTTCCATATATTAATATATTCTCCTACAAACGATGGGGGTGCACTCCCAAAAACCCCCTCAGTATCGCCCTTGATAGACTTAAGGGGTAACGAAGGCAAAGATTCATGACGGAAAGTTATAGTTATAGTGTTAGTGTGTATTGAGAGTGTTGATTACTAAAGAAAGAGGTCTATATATATTAGTAGGTATGAGTCTTCTACGACTACTGCTATAGAGGTGGCGGAGTATTTTGACTTTCAGCTCAGTGAAGTGAAAAAAGAAGCAAGGAGGAGAGTTAAGTACGAAAGGAAGACCGTCTTCTCCTTCTTTCCTTAGTCAGTAGTGACTACTAAGACTGAGCCTTAAACGGGATAGGGCGCACTAGTGCGAAAGCCGGTACTTTAGAGAAAGGCTAACTCGCATCCGTTTGATTGCTGGGGCACGCAACGGAACTAAGATGGATTTTAGTAACTCTCTGTGTTACCCACCTGCTTCAGGAACAGATGATGGAACTGAGTCAGGAACAGAAACAGATGATTCAGCAGCTTATTTATCTTCTGTAAGCTTCGGTACGGAGTGAATGAGTCAGCTATTTAATTTAAGCAGCACCATCACCCACTAGAAGAGAGTTTATACCCGAGTTGGTAGTACCACTCGAATCAACATTCTCAGGTGTGTGTGTCACATGGTGGGTTGCACCAGTGTCTAAGTACGTACCATGCTGGGTCAGTAGCACTTTCTGGAGTGACTAGATAGGCTGAAGCTGAACCATTGTGGTTGTCATTCTTGCGGGGACCTTTGTTGTTCTTATCATATCGGTGATAGCACTGAAGCACTTCATGGCCATATTTCTCACATAAGTGGCAAAACTTGTCAGATTTTCGTCCACCTCTACCACGGCCTCTGCGTCCACCTTTACCCCTTAGACGAATAGGGCCTTTGCCTTAGCCAATTCTAGCCAAGCAAGAAAACGGATGCGCCGCCACTGCTTTATAGAATTCTTATATATACGAAGAAAGAGAAAGAAGCAATTCCCCCTTCAAGGGGCCATTACACGATGCAAGAGCAAATGAGAGAGCAATGCCCCTTAGCCACTCGGGGTGATCCACTACTTACCACTCCACTCAAGCTAAAGCAAAGGCACCTTACTAGCACGATGCGGGGTATGGTGCTAAACCCGGACAAGGCAATTTCCCCTGACTTCAACCGGTTCGACACCCGAAAAAGCCAGCTCCTCGATATCCGGAACTGAAATCACTCAAGGCACTGGCCCCTTAGCCGAATCAAAGACACTGGGAAATGGTTATCCACTTAAAAGCTCCTAGCCCTTCCCGCTTGCCTGTAGAATCTGAAAAGCAAGCTCAAATCCCTGTCGAATCTTTCCTTTGGTTGCCTGCCGACCTATTGCATTAAAGACCGGCAATCGAATCTGCTCTAGTATTTGCTAACAGATCTGTAGGTTCGTAAAGCCTCTGCTCGAAAGTCTAGTACCTTAGATTCTTAACCGGTAACTGCCAACAGAATCTATTCCCCTTTACCTGGGGATTACATTCCTGGCTCAGCTCCTAATAACTTACTATGCCCTGACGTACTTCAGTCTTTCTAGTGTGTTTGTTCCCGAGCCCTGAAACAGCCTAAGATGAAGTTGAATGCATTTGAAGAATGGCCTGTCAGTTTGAAAGCAAGGCCAGCTCCGATGAACTTAGATTAACCTCCCGGTGATTCAATTACCATTCTATTGTTGCCCATTCCCTCTGATCTGGGAGGAAAGTCAAGTAAGAAATGCAACTGGTTAAGGATAGCTGCAAGCTAGAGATGCTAAAGTCGTTTATTTAGTTCCAGGGGACGTAGTATTAAGATCAGTCGGAGATTTCTATTGATATTGTTAGGAAATATCCCCTGCTTATTCTTCAAAGGCAGCCATGAAGTATGATTCTATTCTTCCTATTGCTATTGTTCTTGTTCAAGCCCTTAGGCCTAAGATGAAATTGCAATTCCCGGGCTTGATACTAAAGATAATGACTTCAATCCGCCTTCTCATTCTCAATCCGCGGGGAATCTCAATACTGATCTCCGGACGTCCAACTAATTCAATCTAACTCTTTGAGGGCTACCTACTCACTAACTTCCCCGTGAATCTAAGGGAATTGAAGATAGGGGAATAGGATGATCGGAGGCATTAAGACGGATAGCTTTCCTAGTTGCATTTCATCTAAGGCTTTCGGTTCCTGTTATTGGTATCGACCTACTTCGTTCTTGGGAAGCGAATCGTTTCTTTTGTTAAGCAAGCTAGAATGTGTTTTCGCTTGAACGTGATGAATTCAGGGCCAGTCTTTTCTCAAGGTGTCGGCATGAAATCGAACATATAGCATGTGTGCCGTGATTGGATTGGACTTTTGTTGGAACTATAAGCTCAGAGCCAGCGAATGGCGCATCGGTTTACTTTATTGAATGAAAAGCCTTAGCAGGCTAAGGGGAGACTGATTCTTTTATTATATTAAAGCATTTATCGATGCGAAACCTTTTAAGTGGCAAAGCCAGGGAAGCAAGGATCGTAGAATATCTAATTTCCCACGAGCTAGGAGCCCAACCCAACTAACCCAGGTGAAGCAGCATCTCTTTGTCACCCCATTTTCCCTGGGGACCAAGAGCAGGAGCAGCCCATTCAGGCTTGGTCAATGAAAATCTATTTCACTATTTCTAGGCCGGAACCGTAGCTGGTTTGGGTCTAAGTGGGGGCGTGCGCATGTTACCCGCGGTTAGCGAATAAAATGACGATACGCTAGCTATCCCGTTTAGGTAGCTTACCTAGACCGGATGATGTGGCCTATAATATTACTATTATTAGGCTCAACCAGCCATTGTTTGACCGACTGTTCCCTGTTCCGTTTGCGTCCCATCAAGTGGCAGAAGATCTTCCTACTATTAGCTCTTTTTGCTGTCTTTCAAAGAGCGGCTTTAGCTTTAGTAGTAGCTGACGGGATCATCCATCGACTTCGAACAGCGGACCAGGCCCCCTTTCCTTGTTAACTTTTCAATTAGGCAATTCAAGAACAACCAGCACAGGGCACAGAAAGGAAACTTATTATTATCTTCCATTCCTAATGTGGCGCGAGGGGCATTCTCACTACCTTTCAGGACAAGGGGAAGTCGCCTGTAGGGAAACTTGCAGGTTCCTGTACCATTACTACCATTACTCTGACTCTAGACAGAGCGGGATTGGACCATATCTGATAAGGCCAACGAGACCGGGATTTTTCTGGAGTACCCTAATGTTATGCCTTATATTTACTACAGGGTAGGTGCTTTTTCTTCTTTCATTCCTATTCCTGCTAGTCCTATTGATATTGATTGAGAGTGCTGCAAAGAAAGCGAAAGCATATCCTCACCGGGGAATCTTAGCCTTAGCTCTACAATCTTCTTGTTAGGCCCTACTATAGATATATCTATATTAGCCCGGAGATTGACTATCCCTCTCAGGTCAGATCAAGAAAAGAAATCTCGAGAGGAGTTGAAAGCCACTCGACTGTAAGGAGAGGAAAGCCATCGAAAGAAAGTCCAATTTCCACTGGGCGAAAGGAAAGAGCAACTAAAACAGCGGGGATGGCAGAAAGAAGGACTGAAACTCGAGACCTTTCCCCTGCATCGAAGGTAGCTGGCCGAGATGTAACAGAACTACCACTAGCTGGTATGGAACTAGCACTGGCTGACGAAGAACTCACAAGAGAGCTCTCAGGGTATTACACTAGGATTGAGACTATCCATTTCTTACTCACTGGTAAAGGGGCACTGGGCCTATATACAGATTACCTTGTAACTAGCCCGCCATGAAAGACTTAGTACATCCTAGAAAAAATGGATCCCTAGCTTGAAATGAAGACTCCTGCTTTTCTCTAAGCAGTAGCTCGCGACCCGATGTGAGAAAAAAGAAGATTGACTGCATGAACTATTCAGAACGGGAATCCTACATCTCCGGAACAGGAATCCTCCAAAGCAGCTAGATTTTCTTCTGCCTGGCTTGAACTGAAAGGGGGACTTCGCTAGTTTCTCAGTTTAAAAGGCAGAAGTAGGGGCAACTTCCTTCCTTAGGTGCACCCCCTCTTTGAGGGGTGACTGGCTAGGGAAGGCGAAGCTAGAAAGCGAGGTAGAGGAAGTCCTTGAATTCCATCTGCAGTAGGTCGAGTCAGCCCTTTTCGGAAGCTGAAAATCGTATGTGAACAAAATAGGATGTGATCTTTGAAAGAAGTAGCTGCTCTCTTCACTGCATCCCCGAATCCGACCGCCAATAAGATAAGAGTGATCAGAATACTCCGGGGAAGGCATTAGCAGCGCAGGGATGCGACACAACACACCCTTGCAGGTTGTTTAAAAAAGGCACCGATTCACGTGCTTTGGCTATTGCCATGCTCCATGATGAAAGAAGCATCGGCTTAAGCAAAGTAATGAATAGAAGACCCAAAACAAAACGCCTTTGGTTACCAGAAGCCGTACCAGCTTAAACCTTTTCCTTGGACTATGTTTACTCAAAATCCCCCAGCCCGCTAACGAAAAAGATTATTCTAAAGGGCAGGAACATCCTGTAAAAGTGCTTTCAGGTCTGGGAAAAGGACCCTGTCATGTATAATGACTTCTGTTCTGCCACCAGGGGAGGCTGCTAACTTGGCTAATGCGTCTGCCTTGTCGTTCTTTTTTCTTTGTACGTGGCAGAATTCGAGTAGCTCGAACTATTTCATGAGCTCCATAGCCATGGCGTGGTAGGGCATTCATTCTGGTTTGCCGTACTTCATATGTACCCTAGAGCTGGCGAATGATTAACTTGGAATCCCCATAGATCATGAGGACCTTTATACCAATTTGTAAGGCGACCCAGAGGTCGGCAATGAGCGCTTCGTACTCAGCTTAATAGCACTTATCATTCGGCAACCAAAGCAAGACCCTTTTGCTGTTTACTCGCCAGTGTCATCACTCACTGGACGAGCCTTTCTATTTGTACCAGTTGAGTACGTCTGCCCAAGACCCAGACAAAAAGCTTTGTACCTTACCACGGAAACTCCGCTATCAATGTCGTCTGGCCCAGTTGCCCCAACTGGACTTAACCATTTGACTTCTGACAATAAGAGGAAGAGAAGCCCTCTTGAGTAAGGGCTCAAGAGTTAGAGTTTGAACTCACCTTCTTTCTTCTATTTCATAGCCTCTTCCGTATTCTCAATCGGAATAGCCAGGCCTTCCATCTTTTTCTTTTATTAGGAACCGAATCCGAAAGAGACGCAGCAGCAAGAGGTCCTGAATCAAATAGAGCAAGCAAGTCCGTATTCTGTTCGGCTTACGGCTTCATTCCCTGAGTAAGGAGAAAGAAGACACAGCGCCGGGGAATAGCTCCGAGAGGGACTTTTCTGAGTAAAGAGATAAGTAAGGGTAAGAGTAATTCCAATTGAGTAGGTGAACCAAGAGACTCTTCTCTTTCGAGCGAGATCCTTTACCACGCCTAACTAAATGAAAGAAAGTAAGAGAGAGAGTGGCCGCCTATGACCGGCTGATATGAAGCCCAAAAATTCTTTACTTGGACTCCGTGCACCTCTTATTATATAACAAAGAAGAAAGCCAATCCAGATATGAGTTTAGAGCATAGGAAGTCGCCGAAACAAGCGACAAACTTAATAGGGGTGAAAAAATAGCTTTAAACACGCGTTTAGCAAGCTTTTAACACAGGATCACAAACACAAAAGCCATTTGCTTCTCGTTAAGATTGGACTGCTCTTGGGGGAACAGCTTAGACAGCTCCATCTTCAACTCCTAGCATGAAAGTGAAAGTCTCAATCCCAGTTCCATATTAAGAAAGTAGACGGACAGAACTCCCCGACCTTGTTAGGACCCCTTCGGATTGGACAGCTCCTCTTCTAGTCGAGTAAGGTGCGTACCTTCCCTCTGAAGCTCTTATGGGGGGGACATCCTTTCTAATACGCCTTTCCCGGACAAGGATTAGCTTCTGATCTTCTTGCCCTTGCCTCTTCTTCTTCTTGGTCGAGCTTCTTCTCTTTCTTCTCCAAGCCAACCATCTGATCAAGCCGGAGTTGAACCAGCCTTTGGAGTTGGGGTTGAACCTGCTTAGCCAGCCGAAGAGCTATAAGAAGCTTTGGACGGAGTGGGACCTGCTTCTTAGGGCAGCGAGTGCTTACGCCCCTTTAGATTAGAGATAGGGGGCCAAAGGACACAGACCGACAAGCTAGATCCTCAGGGGAGGTAAGAACCACTTTCTACTCTTGTTACCGGGGAAAGCTCCAACTTTAGGCTTTAGGCAGAGACTAGAGTTCAGATCCTATGGTATGCTATTCCAGCCACTAAGGTCTCGCTCTGACTTGCTCACGAAGAAGAATTCTCGATCGAGAGCTAGTACGAGGGTAGAGGGACAAACTATCGGGCTTATGCTGGCAGGCTATCTGACGGAAGAGAAACGTAGGCAAAAGTGAAGGGTTGGGCCTGATGTTACAACTCAATCTCACACCTTCCTTCTTGAAACAAGTTCCGATAGAGCTTTCCCAGGACTGAAAGAAGTTAATGGAGGCTATGTAGCTGCTACAATAGCATTAGCGCTTCCAGGCACGCTTGCCTATCACTTCTGCTTCTTTCATCCTGATGAGCTACCCGAAGGGGCATTCCTCCTAATTGCTTCTTGCTAGCACAGGACTCTTTTTATGCTACGGCTTCGTTTCCTTGTGAATATGGATGGCTACTTTACCAGGCTATTCTTCGCATCGAAGAAAGTAAGGACGTTGTATAATTTCGAATTCTAAATAAGGGCACTCTCTCTGGGCCTTCTCTCTTGCAAGTGAACTAATAGGCTTCTTCATGTCTTTGCTTTCATCCCTTTCCTTTCAGTCGAATAGAAACTATTAAAGCAAAGGCCGTGGATAGATTAGAGCTAGATCGACTACTTGTTCTTTCCCTTGCTTTACCTAAGACCGAAGTGACCTAAGCCCGACATATACTAGCATCCGGCCGAGAAGAAGTTGACAAATCCCTTTTTTCTAATCTGCTGTTGTCGGAATCACCCCTGTTGGGATAGGAATGAAGCCAATTGAATTTGGCTCATCACCTTGAAAGCTACTAGCTTGGCACAAAGGACAAGGTTAATGGGCGAGGAGGCATGAATAGTATCAGGAAGATGTCCACAAGCGTCTGCAATCGAAAGGGAATTTCTTTCTATAGGCTTGTAGGACTCGCTGCTTCCAATGGATTCCTTCTTTCCTCTCGAAAGGTAGTTAGTGTAAAGTCCCAAAAGGTTCTTTGAAAGACAATGTCATTTTTCGGCTCTACTTCTTATATGAATCAAATCATATGCTGGAAAGCCATATCTGAGACACTTCTTTCCTATCTCTGTATAAAGATCGTAGTGCTTTCCTGCTCACTCTCCGGCTTCGTAGTGTGAAAGCCTTCGCATTCCTCTCTTCCCTGCATTAAGGGCTTTACCTGTTAGCCCGCTTGCTTGTAAAGAACTAAGTAGGCCAATTGAAAACTAACTAGTTGTCCCTCTTCGATTTCCATGACAGGAAAGAGGGAAGATGGTGTTGTGCTTCTTACCTATGATGATTCAGCATTTGCCCGGTCAAGCTTATTACTGGCAGGCGAGACCGATCGATTGAAGTTACGGTTCATAGCCCCTTAGCGAAGTAAGCTGGAGCTTCGAGGTCATAAGCCCATCTTCGATTCCCTCACTCGCTAGCAACCAAATGGGATTCAATTCTTCGATTCCCTTCTCTTCCGGTTAGCAACTAACTGGCTCTCGTACTCGGTACTCTATCCTCTTCCCATTGAATTCTATTACATGACCACATTGAATAGGCTAGGAAAGGAATTGAATCTTAGTTAGGAGAACAACCCCTTTCTTTTAGTTTAGGAAAGATCCCCACATCAGGCTCAATAGAAGGAAAGGATTGATCAGAGGAGGCATAAGACCGAGCTCTCCAGTAAGCTCGGGACTATTCTATTGGGAAAGTTAGCTTGTGTCTCTCGGGTGAGAATCCGCTGAAGCGATAGTAAGGGCATACCAACAGCAAACGATTCCTTTGATAGCAGAGATCTAGGACATCTTCACCAACTGACGATTCCTCACGGTATGAAGATTCTTTAAAGGACATGACATGCCTGCTCTTCGAACTGGAGAGCTGGCATGAACTAACTTACTATTCGATTGCTTTTACTTGCTACCTACTGTCGATTAGTTACAGTATACGTTAACAGCGCATATGCGAACTGCTCATCTGCGACAGCTGATATGCGACTAAAGGTGGTTTCATTCGTCTTTCGTCCGCCCCGCCCCTGTCACAGAGCCCTAATGAACAAGCAAAAGAGTTGCAGTCAGGGGGAGCGATACGAAGGAATGGATGCACTTCCGCTATGGCGGGCGAGGTTCCTGATCAACGAAAGAAAGCCCGCTCATAACATAGCTCATGACCTTTGATCAATAGGGCATTCGCTCGTCACTCATAAGAGAACTCCCCCTGGAAGTGACAGATCTTGTCGGTCACGTGAGCGACAGACCTGCTAGAGATAGAAGAGCACCACTTCTTATTTTACGGAAAAAGGAGCTTTCCTACGAACAGCGTTCAGGAGCCATCAATAAGAAAGAGGAGCAGATCGGTTGGTCTTGGATGCTGAGGAGATTTCAAATCCTGATCCTGATCTTCGAACTTTCTCTCTCCTTTGAATCACGATCTTTTGAAATAAAGATCAGAGTCGGCATTCTTTGATTTGGCATTCGCATTCCCGCTGTTGACGTCCTATCGAGCTCTTGCTTGCACGAATCCCAATGGAAGGCTCGTTTTCCTATCGTATCGCAGATCGGACTTTGCTTTGCCAGGCTCCAGGCTAGAGAAAGGCTATTCCATATCAGCAGCTCGAAAAGGACTGAAAGAACTGACATTAGGTCGTGACTTGAGGGTTCGGGGCAGGAGCGGTAAAGAAGTCTTGAGGTCGACTAGTTCTTAGCTTGATTGAACTCAGCATAGTTAGAGATTAGAGGAGATAGCTTTTCTTTCTATTGCTTGAGTTGAATCAGTTGACAAAAAGCTAGAACGTAATTGACTTCTTTCTTATCTTAAAGGAAGAGATGATTTGGAGAAGAATTCATTCCTCTCCGAGCAGTGAAGTGCCATATCCTAGAGAGAGGGCTTTACCGGTCGTTAAGATAGAGTCGGTGTCGGTAGCTGTTCTTGCTTAGCGGGATCAGGTCACCAATCGGTGACATAGTTTAGGAATGAATATCCGTAACTCCCATTCCAGTACTTGAACTGAAAAAATGAAACAATCAAGACCTGGCTCAAGGCTAGCTAACCCCTCTACACTCAGGGTCAGGAACGGGAAAAGAAGAATAAGTAGGACAGGCTCGAGGTCAATTCTTTCTTTTAGGAGAGATCTCACCCCCTTCTTTAGCGCTTGTTCGTAATATAAGACTTCTTTCTCGTTCTCGGTGAAGGAATCGGAGCTGCTATAGAATCAGCATCTTACTCTTTAACGGCAAGCTCAGCAACGAGAAGTTTTCCTCTGCTGGAAAGCAGTCCATTATCTCAGCTGGTCGCACTCAATAATGCTAGTTTAGTTCCTCCCTTGATCGACAGCGCACTCTGGGAAGATTTTCAGCTTTTTCTCTCGATATATCATATGTAATGACAGATCGAGGTAAGCTTGTCTTTTACGTCATATGCTTTCCTCTTTTGTTACTCTTATCTCTGAGAGTGGCTTTTGCCTAAGCTTTCTTTCATAGCTTTCTTGAAGGGCAAACGGCTTGGGGCTCTTCTTCTCTCTTTCATTAACGAGGCTCGTACATACACAGATTTAGGTAGTGAATCTCCTTCCGAGCTCACATTCGTGTTCTAGAAATATCATAAGTAAGAGAAGAAAGCACTACATCCGAGCCCTGTCCTTCAAACTCAAAAATATCATAAGAGAAGAGAAATGAAAGTCTAGTTCGGATCTTTCAATCTTCACTTAGTCAAATAGTTGATTTAGAAAGCGACAGGCCCATAGAGCTTAGCCATGTGTAGACCGAAATGGTCTCGCGAAGCCGGTCACCTTAGATCGCCTACTATCCTATCTGACTTTTGAAGAAAAGAAAGGTGAAGATTCGAGAAAACGTCCGTTCACGTCAGGGTCCGAAGGAGATGTAGTTGCGTGTACTTTGATTGATGCTTTGTGTTCCGTGAGTGAAAGAGATTCATTCGTCTTCTTGAATTGAGTGCGCGGGAAGAGAAAAACCTAA
>Ga0157368_1001120_pt1 | contig 11587 bp, 9 predicted proteins | sample AttbisABBM3_FD_113146 | JGI IMG/M metagenome (GOLD analysis project Ga0157368, IMG submission 113146) | Fungus gardens microbial communities from leaf cutter ant in Botucatu, State of São Paulo, Brazil - Atta bisphaerica ABBM3 | ecosystem: Host-associated > Fungi > Mycelium > Unclassified ...
CATAATAAACCTGTCATCAAGACAATTCACAGAGCAGTCAATGTTACAACCACCAAAGCTGAATTATTTGCTATTTGATGTGGTATCAACCAAGCAGTTGGTATTACTAACATTAATCATATTGATGTCATATCAGATTCCCTCCATACTACCAAGAGAATTTTTGATTTCTCATCACACCTATATCAAATCCACTCTGCTGTGATCTCTCACAAACTCAGAGGCTTTTTCTTAAAGGACATTAATAATCGCATCAAGTTCTGAGATTGCTCCAGTAAACAAAACTGGCTGCTTCATTCTTTAGTGGACAAAGATTCCAAGAGTTTTGACTCAGTGCCTGTCTTTCCATGCAAATTGTCCTGGAATTATTGCAAAAAGTGGGAATGTGACTCCATTCTTTCTCAATGGAAAATGACTTTCCAAGTGTCAGACCTTAAAGGGAAAAACTTTCTGGAGTTACTTGACAACAATCTCAAACCTATCGAGCTGTTGGCCATTAAAGGCAGTCCTTGGTTGCAATATTTCGGCCATTCCAACTCGTTGTATACTAGAGCTACTAGAGCCATTGTCAATCATGCCCCCATCTGTGAATATCGTCTGAGATTCTTCCCTAGGGAAGATTTCTCGTGTTCATGCAGTTTATATCCTATTGAATCTAGGCAACACATCTTGCATGACTGCAAGAGATTCAACAAATATTGCAATTCTAGAAGGGATACTATAGCTCACTTTTTGTTATTCCTCCAATTCAACTCTAATGCCTTTTCTTTTGATTAAGGCATTATTAATTTGTATTGTGTCTAGCATAACATGCCTCTTTACTTACTATTTATTTTATTTTATTTTATTTTTATTTTTCTTTCCTTTTCTTTTTTCCTTCCTCTTGTTGCTTCAGTTTACATGTACATAGTTATGAAGTAGCTACCATGGTCTGCCCTCGCGCTCCGTGTGATAAATTGTTGATTTAAAAAAAAATGTCCATACGACATCAATATGACCAGTTCTTGACAAACCCCAGAGAGCTTGCCTCCATGTTCGCATTCAGGAGCATGTCTCTAGATTTTTCTCTGTTTGCAGGTGACATGGTATTGGAGATCTTGGGTCAACTCCCAGCTCTTGACATTATTCATTATAGAAGGGTGTGTAGATTGAACCACAATCCTATCTCTCGAAGAGTTACAGTCTGATGCCCACATCCTAAAGGTTTGTAGGCGCATTTATCTGGCATCCAAAGGGCCGCATTTTATGAGTTAATGTCTTTCTGAGGATGGAGTACCCCCTTCCCTTCGTAGATCTGGAAAAAAACAACCACAGACGAGCTTGAGAAGATAATTGTGCGAACGGAGATCGTCCATGCAAAATGGACAGGCTCTCGGTTCATTAGTCCTCGCGTGCTAGTAAGGAACGTACAGTCTAGCATTTGTTGTGTCATGCCGCCGTCATGCCGCCGTACCTCGTCAAAGCAACTTCTCACCCGAATGGATCCAAAACAGTTTGGTCGGATGAAAATTACGTTCAACAGCAGAAAGAAGAACATATGTTCCCCTCGGGCTGGTGTGTTTGTCGACATCTTGAACCTGAGACGAGGACTTTATACATCGCTGAAGTTCAGGAACAAGCAGGAGGGACTGGTCAGACGAAAGTGTGAGTGCACACGACTCGAGGATCATCGCTCTCGAAATCAAGACTCTTGCACAAACCCAGAAAAGTCGTGAAATTCAGAGTAGTTGGCAAGGATAACAAGATCTCAAGAATGTCTGAGTATGACATTGACTGGCCAGACGCACCCATCATGGCTTTTCCGGAGTTACTCATCCAGGGTGGTTACCTTGTCGTAACAATGGATGTCATCTATCATCTACCTTGTTCATCTCAATTCAGGTAAAATACTGACCTATCCAGTCCATGTAAGTATATGCGGCTTATCATCAGCCTGAACATTACCCCAGTGAATCCGGGATTCGCAGGACAGTGCCGTGATTCAGAGACCTCTCATAACTCGGCAGATAACACCCTCGTATCTCATACGAGTTGAACAGGATCGATTTACGGTGTTCAAACCCCTGAATAGCAATCCAGCGACTCTGGATTAACGATGATTCAAAGAACACATTGTTACCCCGCATGTTTACCAGCGTTCCAAAACTTCTTTCATGATAGTCGTACCGACCGCAGAGAGAGAATTGAACGGAGACAATTGGGTAGTATGACGTATTTCACTCTCGCACCATGTTCTGTATCACGTTCGACGTTGGGAGTTCTCGGTGTTCAAGTTGCAGCACCTACTCATATACCTACCACGGGTAGGAGAATTGCTCGCAGGACGCGAGCTACCTCTCCCTACAATCTGGGCATTAAAGTGGTCTGAGGCCGTGAATCTGGCTATGAGAAACTGAACTAGGCTTACTGGACGACAAGGGATGTGATAAGATTGTGGGTCGTATCAATTATTCCCTATGCTGGTCAAGTTATAGTTATATGGAGGAGGAGCATGATGCGAAACGATACTCCGTTAACAACGTTGTACTGGATTATGCTTCCCCTTGAACCACATACTGGATCATCGATAGACTTCCTTCTTCTATATTGATATCCGCAGAGCAGCACCCATTGTGATCATATGGAATCGATTGCTCGCTCCTTTGGCAGATTGCTCCTATAACTTCAACTTCTCGACGTCCTACTCCAAGTTGACGTTCACCTCCTCTCCATTCATAGTTGCCGCCTCCGACCATTCCATCTTACCCTTCGGCCATATGCCTAGCTCAGCTTGTACTTCCAAAACAATGGACCTCAGCTTCTCTTCTCCCTTTTCAGAAATGAACTGGCTGATCAATTCATCTCCACCTAGTCGTTCCCTCACCCTATCCATGATTTTCTTTACACCGAGCCAATAGCCTCCTAGGTCTGTCCAGTCACGAACATTTGTCCCTGAGAAGACACTTTTTGCAACCTGTTTCTGTCGGTAAAGGCTCCTTCGCTGGTTCAATTCAAAACGTTTGTTAAAGAAGTCAAGTGCAGCTTCCCGGGCGTCTGGAGTTTCATAAGCTCTGGCGATGTCTTGCGAGGCAGCCCACTCGATGAATTGACTGTACATTGTTCTATCTACTTTTCTTTTTTTAAACCCGGCACCATTGAACTTGAAGTGAGTAAATTCTATGAATTTTGAATTGATGGCCCATCTATAGGAGGCCAGGGTCGTTTCGAATCCGGATTCCCATTCGTCCATTGACCAGCCGAAGAAAATAAATATGTCATGGAACGATTCACTCAGTATTAGAGCAGGGTTTGGTGGATTCGGATACTGGATTGTACCATGAGTGGGTAAGAGGTGTCTAGAGATTCGTGAAGATTAGACACACTTTGAGCCCCTTGTTACTCAAGTGTAAGCCTGCATTCTTCGCAATCAAGCCCATGATCATGCCTAGATCACCGTAACTACTGAAAAGGAGGCGTCTGTCCCACTCCGCTTTGGACTCACAGACATTCACGTCTACCTAAACTTCTCTTGGCTCAAGTTCAAGATTCATGCAACTGGATGTGGTACCTGGTAATAAATGCCTTCCTCTCCTGCATCCTTCCTAGCATTCTCCTCCGCCTCTGCCTCTGTCAAACCATGTACAGCCCACTCACCCTCCGAGATGGGAACAGCATAGTTCGAAATTCGGTTTCCATCCATCGCATTGAAATGCTTAGCCTTGATGATCGCAGCTACGACTTTATGGGATACGTGGACAGGTAACTTCGAGTCCCCTGACTCAGAATCTGAAGTATGGAGTACCACAGAGCTTTGAGTTAGAATGGCGTGCCGTCGTGGAAGGGACACAATTAAATCCAAATCTCCGTGGTCCATCTTTTCAGGAGCTACATGAGGGACCCCTACATGCACGTACAGCTCCTCTAGAAGAGGCCACATGCGCGTTTTCAGGGCGTGATATACATTTAGAGGGAGACGAGGAAACGCTGATGATGGCAGAATCGAACCAAATGCATTTCCTCCCATATCCTTTTCGATAGTTGAATATCTGTCGTATGAGATTGTTGTCCGACTTCCAAATGAGTCACCAAGTCTATTTACCAAGTCTATAAATAGCCTCTGATCCATTGGCCACTGTTAGAGCAACTGACAAAGACCACAGAGATATAGTAGAGTTGCATTTTCAGGAAAACCTAAGCATATATTAGAAGACAAGTTAATCAAGTATAACTCACCTTTAGGAAAACCTAGGAGAACAGGATGAGGTTTTCCAAAGATAGTTGCTATTCTAAATACTCTACTGTTTATTGCGATCTAGTGGAAAATACTGAGCTGACCATCAGAATAATAGTGTGCAGATGGTCAGGAATATAAGTAGAATTGTCTAAGACATTACCTAGAAAAGCAGGGAGTATTTGATATTGACAGAGAACAACTAGTGAGAGTATCAAAGGTTATTGGAAGAGACAGTATATGAGTACAGGGTTGGCTCTCTCAATATTGCCTTCTAAGCACTGGTCCATTTGTAATAGTTTGAAGTATCCAAATAAACATGTATGTATTAGTAAGATGAGTCAAAGTATTCTTAAAAGTCAAAGCTATATATATATATATATCTCACTCACTACATTCTTGGAATTGCCTATTGGGGTTAACAACAACATGCTTGAAGATGCTGAAGAAGACAGGATTTTGCATAAAGTAACCAGTGATATATATGCCCCAGTTGCTGAATAATAAGTTTACTATATTATCTGTAGAAGATATAAGAATAACCTCAGTATGTGAAATAGTGCAAGAACTAAGACATACATTGTGCTACATAGTAAGCTATATAGTAAGGTAGTAGTATCCATAGAGATAAAAGTGAAGCACAAGACCTGACACAAATAGAAAAGTCTGAGTAGCCTCCAAAACCTTAGTAATATCAATATGAGTTTGTTAATCTAACACACTCTCTTGTTAAGGGTAATTTACCCTCACTGGAGTTATTCACAAATAGTATGGGAGACAGGATTGGAAGATAGGTCTAAAGTAATACTATATGGATAGGGCAACCTTGGCTTTAATAGAAGATTGTTACACCTAGCCTACTTGTTGTATAGTCATATTTCAGAAGAGGAAACTTGGGTGTACTTAAAGTAAGTGTGTGTCAGAGGATATTAGCAATACTGTAAGTCCAGATCCACTCTACAAAGGCTTAGTTACACTCCTAGACTAGTTACTACCTAGACTAGCTTCTGATAGACTAATAATTACCTCTATCTTATCCTGATTCCTATTGTCTAGTATGCTACAGTAGTACTATAGTTATTTAGTTGATTATGGTTGTAGATATTAATTGGTTAAGTACATAGACTATATGTTTAGACCATCCTACTATAGTATATATGGTAGTAGTTTAACAGTAGAATACCTTACCCAAATATTATCTGGAGTTTCTGGGCACTCACAACTTCTCAATTAAGACTAATCCCTTTACAGTATAGTATAATCTAAGTTGATTACTGTTAGATGCAGTTTATATCTTGTTATCTAAGAACATAAAAGATAGATCAGAACAATCTTTGGCTTCAGCTTATATACTGTACCTTTACAAGTTGTACTGGTCACATATTTTAGAAGAGAACTGGGTGAACTTAGAGAGTTGGGACCAGGAGGTAGTAAGATATATCATCACTAACACTGGGAATTAGTTTAGTACTAGTTTTGGTCAATTTTCAGGATAAGCTATTACAGTATTAACTACTAGTTTATATACTAAGTATACTACCTAGTGTAGCTATCTGAAATGGAGACTACTAAGTAAGTTATTCTGGATACTGGTGATTCTTAGATGTCAAGGATGAAAGTCCATAGAGTTGGAAAAGAACTAGCAAGAACATTCAAGGGAAAATAGAGAGAGGTAATTTGCACTAGAAAAGATTAGAGAGTATGAATGAGAAAGAAGATATTATCCATGGATTGGAATAAATGGCTAGAATGGAATGTGACAATTATCAGACTAAAGAACTGTACATAGTTGTTATGACTTAAGTTTTTGAGTAAAGACAAAAGACAACTTTTGTATTGAGTAATATAAAAAAGTTCCTAGTACAAGATAGTCTACCTTATATACTATAGACCATGGTCTGTATACACACTACAACTAACCTACTCTAAAGTCTATATGCACTCTATAAGGTCAACATACTATTGCTATGCTATATAATATCATCTGTTCTAGAACCTTCTATGTTCTTTTCTGTGTTACATGATTGTGTGACCATGACAATGACATATATCATGCCTCAATCATACTTTGTGACTTGTGTAACCATCACATCTTTTTTTTAAATCAACAATTTATTATATAAGGTATGTAGGCAGACTGTGGTAGCTACTTCATAACTACATATATGAAGAAGCATACAACATGAAGAAAGAAAAAGAAAAGAAAGAAAAGAAAAGAAAGAGAAAATACAATAATAAGCAAACTAAAATCAGAAAAGGCTAGACTGCAATTTGACTAAGTAATACTTTCTTTGAAGGAGAAAGCATTGCTGTTAAACTTTAGGAAAAGAGTAAAATGCACTATTGTATTTCTTCTCAGATTCTAGTTATTATTATACCTTTTGCACTCATAAAGAATGTGGTATCTTGATTCAATAGGATAGAGACTACAAGAGCATTTAAATTCTTCCTGAGGGAAGAATCCAAGATGATATTCATCTATTAGTGCATGATTGACAATAACTCTTATAGCTCTGGTGCAAAGAGAATTGGAATGGCCAAAGTACTTGGGCCATGGACCACCCTTGGATATTGACAGTTCAATTGGTTTTAAATCTTTGTTTAGAAGCTCTAGAAAGTTTCATCCTTTATCATCTAATGCTTGGAAAAACATCTTTCATTTGTTGAGAATATTGTCATACTCTTGTTTCTTGTTAAAATCTCATGAAGATCTGTATAGGAGGATAAGGGTGAGATTAAATTTCTTTGTTTCTTTATCAACTGTATCATGAAGGGACTATTTGTACTTGCTAGGACAGTTCCAAAATTTGATAGAATTGTGGTTATTCCTTTAGAAAAACTCTTCAAGTTTACAAGAAATTGCTACTGAATGAATTTAATATGAGTGTGGCAAAAAGTCAAAGATTCTATTAGCAGTGTGAATGGAATCCATAATGATGAATATATGATTAATATTGGGAAGATGGGTAGCTTGATTTATACTGCATCTAATTGTAAATAATTCAGCTTCAGTAGATGAGATGTTGACTACATAATGTATAGTCTTGATAACTGGACTATCATGTGAGTAAATGTGTGATATAGATGTAGCAATATAGTTCTTGATACTGGTATCTGATACAACAACAACTGAATGTGGATCTGATGATACTTGGAGAATAATACTGTTGAGTTTGTGTAGATGACTCTTGATATTATCATTGCTTTTCCTGTTCAATGAATAAAACAAAAAATGATTTGGAAAAATGTCTATAAGTCTGTTTTCAGGTGAAAACTTGCAATAAAAAGGAGAAAAAGAAGAAAAAACTTTGTTAAACCTATTGTTTATATCTATTATAGGACCCTTGATAATTGTTCATTGTTTGGGTGTGAGATTTTCCAATGATAGTTGATGAGGTTTATTGTTATTTAAAGGTCTTGTTTCTAAAAGCAACTTGATCATGTGATTTAACAGCAGAGAATGCACTCTGAGTTGAGATCTACTGCTAAGTTTTTGAAGATGGAGGTGAATAGAGATTAGATCAGCAATGGCCTTGATACTTGATATGGGAGATGTATGAAAAGCATTTGAAATCCATAAGGCTGCTCTTCTTTACATTTTTCCAAGTTCTTTAAGGAGATATACCAGTGGTGTCTTATTATAATACCATAGTTGAAAGCCATATAAGGCTATGGATAATATGTAACACCTATATAGCTGTCTCTTTTGCATAGGAATGAGATCTCTTGATAAATTTCCTAGCATTTTCATACATTTGACTGTAGAAATAGCCTTGTTTGTATAGAAATTGATATGTTGCTAAAAAAATAGTTTTTAGTCAAATATGAATCCAAGATACTGCTATATACTTTTAGGATATAAAACATGACCTCCTAGAAGTATAAGGTCTAGTGGAGGAGGATTGAACACTCTATGTGATCTAGAAAAATGAAACACCTTTGTTTTCTCATGTTCTATAATTAGTCCAAATTTTGTAAGAAGAGATGAAATGACATTATAACTACAATAAAGGTTCATATTTGAAACCATTATAGATTTATTCTGTAAAATAAAAAAAACTATTGTCTACAAAAGAAAGAGTAAAAACTGGAATTTTTATATTTTTTAATTGTTTTTCAAAAATATAAAAAATAGGAGAAAGATATAAAGCAGAAAGAATTGCAGAAAGAGCAGACACCTGTCCTACTCCAACATCAACATTGAAAAAAGGGGAAGAAAAACTGTTCTAGAAATATTTGGTTTTCCTACCTACTAAGTAGTTTCAGAAAAAAGACAAGATTTTTAGGTCAAAACTAGCTTTGTCTAGTATTAAGGAGAAAAGATAGTGATCTAATGATAGGAAGAACTATACAATGTTAAAAGCTAACATGCTGATGGTGAGGTTTTTAACTCAACCTGTATGAATGAAGTGGGTGAGTACAACACCTGCATCTGTAGTAGACCTCTGTTTAAGTCCACTTAGTTAACACAAATAAATAAAGTTATTAAAAATCAACAGAAACTGCAATCTCTTGCCGATAACCTTCTCAAATAGTTTGCCAATTTTGTTAAGCAGGACAATTGGTTGATAAGCTTTAGAAGAGTTGTACAACTCCTTATTGGGTTTGGGAATAACTATGGTTGTTAAAACTTTAAAGTGTGTCAGCCAATAACCTATATTAATACATACATTAGTGATATCAATAAATTTATTAAGGCATGCAATATCTTTGACAATCCTCTTAAGGTGTCTCCAAGACAATTTGTCTGGTCTAGGAGTTAAGGAATTATTGTATTTCTCAATTATGCTAATAAGTTCTTCTTTTGAAAAGAGATTCTATTTTATAGTTTCTTCACTAAGAATTTCTTCTAGTAATTAAGGATCTATTTAACGATCATGAGCCAAATTGAATGATAGGTGGAGAGCCTGCCATAGATTATCATGATTGATGCATAGTTGACCATTGTATTGTATAGCTTCTATTGCCAGAAGCTTGTGTTTCTTGACCTAGTTCATGAGTTCCCATGGTCCACACTTTTTATTAGCAATTTCTTGAATTTTTGAGTTAAAGAAATTATGTTTTGTCTTTTTAACCATACCCTTGAATCTTCTCCAGTCTTTGATTCATTTGTATTGTCTATAGGTCTTGAGGTCTCTGCAACAATTTTTGTCCTACCAATCCTTTGAGTGTTTAGTGATATTGACAAATTTTGAGTGTTTATACCATATTCTTTCAGTATTGCTAGTGAACAATTAAACAATTTGTTTAAGGACTTCTCTACTTTGAATATTCTCTGTATTAAGTCCCTCAATGGCTTCCATTAGTTCTTTTATGAAAAATTTCTCTTCTTTGCTATTTTTGACTAACATTCTTTTTCTTGTTTGAATATATTCCTTGAAAATGGAAATGTCAACAGCAAGGGGAGTATGATCTGAAATCAGTCTTTAGTCAGGATGGATGGTATGATTATCATGTTTCAGGAATTCAGGTCTGAGGAACATAAGATCAATTATCAAGTTTGAATCTTGATGATTGTCCAAATATCTAGTAGGAACTTGTTCAGTAGATCTAGACAGTTCTAAGGGTAAGGAGTCTGCAACTTCAAAAAAAATGTTACTATGGAGAAGAATGATATGGAAAATTTAGGTCCCAACTATTGTCTCTGATGTTGAAATCTCCAGACATAATAAGAACATTGCTAATATTGACTTCAGTATCCTTAAGATACTTTAACACCATCTGAGATGAATCTGAATATATGTTAATTAAAAAGTAAACTAAACCACAATTGAAGAAAGAAACACAAGAAATATCTCTGTGATTAAGAATGTCTTTTCATAAAGAAAACTGAAGAGAGAATAGTCAAATATTGATGTAAATTATGATTCTGAGATAGTCATTACTTTGAGAGGAATTCCTGGAAAATGTGATCCAGTTAGAATGATTAGGCACTTCTACCAATTCTTCACTTTCTTTGTTTTTTAAACTTGGTATGAAGTATATGAAAGACTAGGATGGTTCTTGGATGAAAATGATGTCAAAGGCATATTGTGTTTCAAGAATAGTGTTGATAATGAAGTTGTTCTTGCAAACATTTTGAGAGAAAATCTTGATATTCTTCAGAATCATGCTTGAACATTATCCATAGCTGAATGCATTGATTGTCTTTTGTTCTCACAAAGTTCTTGATACTTTTTAGCATGCTATTTGTGATTGAACCTGTGTTTCTAGAAGGGACAATAGTTAGAATCTGCCTGATGATCACCTCTACAATTTGAACACTTGAAAGAGTGAGGGCATAGCTTGTTCTGTTTGGTTTCTAGTCTAGGAGGGTTAGTTTTAGGGTTAGCTTTACAACACTAAGCAAAGTGCTTATGATGTTTGGATTTATGGGGACCATTGCACTTTACACACTTAGCTCCTTGAATTCTGCATGAGAACATTGTATGTTTTTACTTCTAGCAATTCTTACACTAGGGGACTTCAGAATTCATATTTACATCTTAGATGGTTGTAATATAGCTCCCAACATTGAAAGACCTGTTGATAAGATTTTTAGCATTAAACCCACTTTAAGCATCTCATATATCAATCCAGACAATAGCCATATTAGATTTAGGCAAAGCTTTGATGGCTAGTGGTTTTGATGCAAGTAATAAGTTGTTGAATAAATGATTGGACTTGATAATCATTTTAACAGAATCTGATGAGATAGGAACATTAGAATTTTTAATGAGATAAGGAATACCTATTATTTTTAGATAGGATTTTGATTGTGGAAGCCTAGACAATTCAATATCCTCAGAGTTGATATTTTCCACATTTTTGATGAAATTTTCAATGACCTGAATATTAGAAGGCAATGCTACCTTATTAGTGACAATGGTTATACCTATGAGTTTCTTTCAAATATAATTCACCATTACATCCAATTTGATGCTTTTAAGAGCTCTGTTGATGTTAGCTACATGATTGCTGGTGGAAATTATGAACTTGTCAGTATTCTCTTTGCTCATAGAAATGATGATTTATTTATGGAAAGGACCTTTGGTAGTCATTTTGATGCAAGGTTTGGACTTACTAGAATTTTATATGATTTTTTGTATATTTTCAACTTTCTTAGCTAGCAAATTGGGGTAGTTTTTCTTTAATTTCAAAATTTCTGAAACACTAGGACCTGCTGCTTGAGCATATGTGTTACAAACTCAAAACCTTAGAGCTGGTTAAGAGAATGAACCTTGTATTGGGTTAACACAAGAAAACTCGATAGAGAACTCTGTACAGGATTGTCTACCTTATATACAAATACCTAATGGTCTGTGTGAGCTATTTCTAGCCTACCCTAAACAACCATGTGTATGCCTTAAGGTCAACATATATATCACACATTGTATA
>Ga0157368_1001123_pt1 | contig 11575 bp, 4 predicted proteins | sample AttbisABBM3_FD_113146 | JGI IMG/M metagenome (GOLD analysis project Ga0157368, IMG submission 113146) | Fungus gardens microbial communities from leaf cutter ant in Botucatu, State of São Paulo, Brazil - Atta bisphaerica ABBM3 | ecosystem: Host-associated > Fungi > Mycelium > Unclassified ...
ATATTAGATGTGGTTTACATCTTGTTATCTGAGATTTAATGAGGTCTCTCAGAAGTCCAAATAGATCATTTATGTATTATCTGAGAATGCAGAAGATGGGGCTAGAATGACCTTTGGCTTTAGCTTATATGCTATGCCTCTATAAGTTGTATTGTGTTGTAGTAACCACTTATCACAATGACAAATGATAATACAAACGAGTAAATCTCTTAGTAGGATATAGAGTGGGAAGTTCACAAGAGAACTCAACAAGGAGTCTCTGCTAAATTAGAGTCCTATATATATAGAGTACACATGGTCTGTGCTACATTCTCATATCTGCCTCATTTCTTACTTAAGGCTACCATGTTGTATATATGTGCCCTAACATCATCTTCCAGATCCTTCTACTGTGTTCTAGGCCTATGACATCACATCATGTGACATGTCATGTGACTGCGATGTCACCTGCCTCTTCATCATCACTAAAAGGAAAAAGAAAAAGAAATTTAAAAGAAAAGAAATATAAAATCAAGAAAAATAGATCAAAGGAAAAGAAAAATGTTAGTATTCAAAGCGTTCTATAACATATTGGTGTTGTAGCAACCACTAATCACAAAGACTAATAGTAACACAATGAGTAAATCTCTCAGTAGAATATCAAGTAGGGATCACAAGAGAACTTGACAAGGAGTTCCTGCTGTATTCCTATACTATTTATACAAAGTTCTTATGGTCTGTGCTGATGATAACTAGCCTTACCCTAATGTCCATGTGTAGTCCATGCTTCTACCATATGTCAATTTTATGTCTTCCATAAGGACACCATGCTATATACATGTACTCTGATGTTATCCTTCTAGTCCTTTCTCTCAGAGTCTAGGCCTATGACTTTACATCATGTCACATACCTCTTCATTGTCAAATAATAAAAATAAAAAGAAAATAAAAGTCAAGAGAAAAGAAATATTAAATCAAGAATAGATAAAAGCAAAGAAAAATGTTAGTGTCCAAGTATACCATAACAATTGGTGTCATATCTTATTCCAGCTATATCTGTTCTAATCTATTGATAACACCTTTTCTCTTATCTATACTTCTTATTCTCTTTTAGTGTGGATCAACTGCCTCTATTGTACCTTGGATGTCCTTGCTGGACCCTTGTCAACTCTATGGATCTCTATCCTTGACATTCAAAAATCACTAGCATCCAGGGTAACTTGTTTAGCTGTCTTTATGTTATAATTACTACAATCTATATCTCATATTCTACAGGTGTTTACCTTATGTTAGGCATGTGTTAGAGTTTGTTTCATTTGTGACTTATATTTAACTATACCTTATATTATCCTCATATAGTATCAGTTAGTGCCTCATGTAGTACTAGAGGCTTCCTCATGTTTTTCTTATTGTTTTCTCAAGGATATCTAACCTATTCTTTATATCATTAGGTATATATAGTAGTAAATATAGTTTTGTATTCTTATACTTTACCAATTGACTATCTTTTCTACTCTTACTCAAGTCTTTGCCTAAGTTGCAACCTAAGCCAAGCTTAGGATCACAACACTCTATTTTAGATAGCTACCTATCACACACTATCTGACATCTCTTTCTACCCTCTTCCAGTACAGATTACACTCTATTCCAATCACTTATCAATCCAAATCTTGTATTTCTCATTAATTTTATAGTCTAAACAACAACCTTATAGTATCTGATAACTTAGAGTATGTACTGTAGTAGAATATTATTAGATTAACACTTCTGTATTTAAGAACATTGGTGTTAGAGTTGAAAATAATAGACTTAGTTTAGTTTATTTTTATTTTTATTTTTATTTATTTTCCTTTATTTTGTTGTTGACCAAAGGTGAAGAAGACAAAAAAATGTGACATATCACAGTCACACAAGTCACATGCTCATGTGACACAATGGAACAATGTAGAAGGTTTTAGAGAAGATGATGTCATATAGTATGGTTAACACATATCAACCTCAAGGCAAATACATGATCATTAGAGTAGAGCTAAAGGAGTGTAGCACAGACCATTGGTAGTTGGTATATAAGGTAGATGTTTGTACTTAGGAACTCTATCAAGTTCTCTTGTGTTACTTAATACAAAAGTGTGTTTTTCACTTTAACACATAGGTCTAAATCATAACAATTGGCTACTGTCAAAGTTGACAATTGAGTTAACTCAATTAACTCAATACAAGGTTTCTTTCTTATCTTAATACTTTGAGATTTAAATTATAATAGCTACTATGCTTAGTCTGATAATCAACTTGACTTATACTGCACTTGTCTTTACTTCTTCTGAACTCCTCTCATTCAAAATTATGACTATATAATAAATAGGTTAGGTGCAATATTATTCTGTTGAAGCTAAGGTTGATTATTCATATAACACTACTTTTGGCCTTCCCTGTTTCTTTGCATCCACTAAGTCTACTTTTCTATTCTATCTTCTATGCTACATTCACAGATATCCTTGGTAAGTGTAAATTGCCCCTAATACTACCCTAGATAATATACTTAGTATGTAAACTATCAGTTTACAATAATAGCTTATCTTGAAAATTGACTAATACTAATACTAATTTTCAGTGTTGGCAATAATACACCCCACCATCTGGTAGTATTAATTTCCTAAGTCTCCTAAAGTACTCTTTCAAGATATGTGACCAGTGTAACTTAAAAAGATACAGCATATAAGCTGAAGCTGAAGGTTATTCTAACTCTTATCTTCTATATTCTCAGATAATACATAATAACTTATTTGGACTTCTGAAAAACCTTGTTAGATCTCATATAATAAGATGTGAACCATGTCCAATGACTAGTTGTATATTTTGAAAGAGTACTTGGAAGACTTAGGAGGTCAAGGCCATTAGAAGATGGTGAGGTATATTATTGCTAATACTGGAAATTAGTGTTAATTTTGGTTAATTTTTAGAATAAGACCATTACAGTGTAAACTACTAGTTTATATACTAAGTATACTACCTAGGGTAGCTATCTGGAATGTATACTGCTAAGTAAGTTACCCTAGATACTGGTGATTCTTAGATATTAGGAATAGAGATTCATAGAGTTGACAAGGGTCCAGCAAGGACATCCAAGGTGCAAATGGATGCAGTTGATCCATACTAAAAGAGAATGGGAAGTATGGATGAGAAAAAAGATGTTATTAATAGGTTGGAACAGATATGGCTGAAATGGAATATGACACTAGTGTAACTTATAGAGGTACAGTATATAAGCTAAAGTCAAAGATCATTCTAGTCTTATTTTCTGCATTCTCAGATAATACATAAATGATCTATTTGGACTTCTGAGAGATCTCATTGGATCTTGGATAACAAGATGTAAACCATATCTAATACTCTTCTAGTATAAATCTACTTGGTTTTATTTTATGTCTGATCACTCTGTAACTGATCACATGGTTTTCTCATAGAATTCCAGACTCTATTTCTGAGAACTTTAGTATTTCCAGAGTAGTTATCTGTCTTTTTCAATTCTTAGATATAATCTTAGTTACTAAGTACTAACATTTAAGATATATACTTCCCTCATGTTCTACTTTCTATGAATATTCTCTTCCTAAATATAACCACTATAATATGCAGAGGTACAGCATATTTACTGAAATTAAGGTCATCTAGAATCTATATCTACATATCACAAATAATGTTTCTATGTCTCTTTCAACATCTTCCATAATTTTTCCATAGATAGTTTTCTCTTCTAGGCATGATCCTTACCTGATACATAATTAATAAGTTATATGAGAGAAATTTAGGAAGATAGATAAGAAATTGATAAAATTAAACTAACCACTAACCATGAATACTAGAGAAAAGTACCAAGATGTGTAACAAATATGAGCAAATCTTTAGGAAGACAGTATGAGAAAGTAGTTACAATGGTAGGCCTCTAATAGAAAAATTCCAGTAAAAGCTCCAAAAAGTTATTTGATAAAAGTTAGCAAAAGTAAAGAATTCCCAAAATAATTGAGAAGTGGTACAAGCAATCTGTCAGAGTTGTGAACAATGAACTTGGTTTTTATTATCTTTTTCTTTGATTTTTCATTTTCATTTTCATTTATTTTTATTTTGGATTTTATTTCAATTTTCTTTATTTAATACTTGGACAAAGGAGTGTGATGTGACATGTGTGACATCTGTCATAGTCACATAACACAGAGAAGGTCATAAAAGGTTCTAAAGTAGATAACATGTTACATCTCATTCTAGTATTATATGTTAAGTCTACCTATTCTAAAGATATGTTCCTGTGGTACTGCTGCTATTACAATATCTATAAAACAAGCTCATATTTCATGATAGCTGCCCTTTTTGCAACATGTCTCCACAGTAGTGATGCAACAACTAGGATATTCAGTCTTCCATAATAAGAATACTTCTATTAAACTTGGTTTTCCATAGTAGAGTTCTTCTATTTTACTCCTGTCAGTGTCTCACCACTGAAACCTCTACTTGGATTAAGATACTGAAACCCCAAGCATCTTCTATATATTTGGCTTGTATATAAGACTAGTAATTATACTGTAATTCACTAGTCTGATAATTAACAAATATAATCTTTATTGAACTCAATCTCCAGTATTCAACAGTGACATACCAAATCAGTACTCATTTCCATCTCAGACTTTATCTATTTATCTGAAGTTGCAACCATGTGGCAAACAGATAGCACAGTACATAAGCTGAAGCCAAGGTCATTCTAACAAGTTCACAGCACTGAGCTCATTGTATGGAGTTTTCATACTCTATATATTTCTGAGCCAACCTCATGAGATTTCACCTCCCAGTGTGAACTGTACCTGATATCTAGCCATATTTGTCTTAATATATAGATAATACCTCTCTTCTTATCTATACTCTCTAACCTCTTCTAGTGTGGATCAATTGCCTCCATTCCATCTTAAATATCCTCACTGAACCCTTGCCAACTCTATGAATTCTCATTTCTAATATCTAAGGATTATTAAAGACTAGAGTAATTTATTTAGTAGTCTAGTATACTTAGTATATAATTTAGTAGTTTACACTGTAAAATAGCCTTATTCTAAAAATCAACCAGAACTAACACTATCTTCCAATATTAGCAATGACACATCTCACTATCTTTTGGTATTCTTTCTAATTTCTTAAGTACTCTTTTAAAATATATAACCAGTATGACTTGTAAAGATATAATATATAAGTTGAAGTCAAAGGTTATTCTAACTTCTACTTTCACATTCTTGGATAACACTTAACTAACTATTTGTACTTTTGTAAGACCCTTATTGAATCTCAGATAATGAGGTGTAGACTGTATCTAACAGGACATTATATAGCATAGCAGCAATATATTGGCTTTATAGAAAGCATATGGACTTTAGAGTAGGTCAGTTGTAGTGTACACACAGACTATGGTCTGTAGTATATAAAATAAACTAGCTAGTAATAGGAACTCCATTGAGTTTTCTTGTATTACTTATTACAAGAGTGTATTTTTTATCTTAACTTAAACTTAAGCCATAACACAATTTATATGACTGGATAGGAATTGGTAGTAATCTAGGATTGAGGAAAGAATATATAGAAACAGAGCAATAATAATAATAAAATATAATAGAAGCCAGTAATCTCTTGGCTGGTCTCTATTAGGGTGACAGCAAAATCCATGAAGTGTACAGAGTTACAATTTTCAGGAAGAATCTAAGAGAACAGAATAAAGTTTTCTGAAGATAATAGCTACTATCAGTACTTTATAGTCTATTATAATCTAATAGAATAGTGCTGATGTAAGCAGAGAATAATAGCAACTAGGTAGTTAGAAATCCTAATACAAACATCTAGAAGGTTACCTAGAATAGTATAGTATCAGAGTTATGAGTAATAATTTTTACTTTTACTTTTACTTTTACTTTTTATTTTTCTAGACTTAGGCAATGGAGTGTGATGTGACATTACATGTGACAGTCACATATGTTACAAAGTGTGACAAAGATATAATACAGAGAAGATTATAAAAGATTCTGGAACAAATAACATTATACAACATGGCTATAGCATATTGGCCTTATAGAAAGCCCATAAACTTTAAGATAGGTTAGTTGTAGTGTGCACACAGACCATGGTCTGTGGTATATAAAGTAGATTAGTTTGTAATGGGAACTCTATCAAGTTTTTGTATTACTCAATATAAGAGTCATTTTTATTCTATCACTGAAACTCAAAGTTATAACATATGGAGCATGAAATAACAATGATAGAAGTAATGGTTGCAGCTAGAGAACAGGATGGTAGTATTATAGGCTTGCAGTAAAGTTCTTAATGGTTGTCAAATACTACAGGCTTTCTGTGGGATTCAGATTAGGTAGTGAACATTATAGGCTTTCTATAGGATTTTGAACTGGCTATGAAAAAGAGTTGGATCTTCTTACATCTACCCTCTCTTCCAGATTGTTATGACTTGAAGCAAATGGTACTGGTTTGAAATTGATAGTATAAAAATGAACCATAAGGCTTAGTGACTGAGATAGTGAAACTTTGCTACTCAATCTAGTATAAACATATTTGATACATTTCTCCAAGAGTTTACTTCTAAGCCAAAGCCTTTCTACTTGATCAGATATTAGTACTTCTAATAGTACCAGTAACTATCTAGAATCTTTTTGACTTCTCATTTTTCCTCTTTATTGATGATAATGAAGTCCAGTAGAGAGCAAGAGTTGTGCTACACTCTCCATAGTGATAGTCATATATGTTAGAATAAAATGTGCAAATATACCACTATTATTACTATATCAAGTCTCACAGATTCTAAGAGGTCTACTATAGAGTTTATACTAATAGTTTTCTTCTATATGCCTAGTACTAGCAGTAAATATAGTTTTTCCAGTAGCAGGTATCAAATGGGCTTAGTGTATAGACAGAGATCATATATGCTAATATACTAACTAACATATCCATATCTTAACATCTATAGCCACCACTAGTTCTAAAACACTAGTTCTAGAGTCTTTATATACTAGTATAGCTAGCTATTTATAAGTTATGATGAAGTATAACAATGCAATAGTAGAGTTCTAGAGTATTTGGAATATATATTTTGCTACAAAATAAGAGCAGACCATTATTCTCCACAAAGTATACAGATCTTGTAAAGGAGTAGCAAAGCTCTCTTACTACTTTGACAATAGGTTCTTTATATTGGCACAAGTGGTTGCCACAGCAAATTTCTATAAGGAGGCTTTACTCTTCATCTTCTAAAATAACATTTTAAGTACCTGAATAGCAATAAACTTTGACTTGGGTAAAACTAATCCTGATTATCTTGTGATCTACTACCATGATTTAGTCAATGATGTAGTGCACTAGACTTGCCCATAGACTTTCCCTGTTGATGATGGAGTAGGAAATCAAATCTTACCAAGTAAAGAGACTATTATACTTGTCTGTGGTTGAGTTTTTTTTGGAAATTATGAAGTATTCCAGGTTTTTGTGGTCTATCCAAATTTCTACTAGGATTTTCATACCTTCCAAGAAGTGGTACCACTCTTCTAATATCTAAATAATGGAAAACATATCCTTATTATATATCTTGTAGTTATGTTCTACTAAGGAGAGTAATTTGCTGAAATACATAACTGAGTGCTATTTACCATCATCTACAAACATATGAGAGATAATTTTTTTCATAGAAAAGTACAAGTATTAGTTTTAATATGAAATGGAATCAAAGTGTTGGAGGAGGCTAGAATAGAGACAGAGATAATAGCTGCTTTGAGTGAGTTGAAAGCATGTTATTACTCAGAGCTCTATTGCTTTTAGTAATATAAGAACAGGTTATGTCCAAAAATCTGCAGATAAACCTTCAATAGAAATTAGAAAATCTAAAGAATGCCTGTATATTTATTCTGCTCTGCAGAGTCAGTTAGTTATGTATACCAGCTACCTTTACAGGGTCCATTTCCACTTAATCCTCTGAGATGACTAGTTTTAGATACTTTATTCTCTGTCCATCAAACTCATACTTTTCAGAACACAGATATAACTTGTACTTGGCTAAGACCTCAAGAACTCTGCATACTGTCTTGCAATGATCCTCCAATGTCTAGATAAATATAAGAATGTTGTCTAAGTACATGATTATAATTTCTTCCACTATAAGATCTCTAAAAATGTCATTTATTATGGTCTGGAATGTAGTAGGGCTGTTAGTCATGCTGAAAAACATTACTAAGGGTTCAAAGAGTCTATGGTTAGTATAAAATATAGCCTTCCACTTGTCACTTGCTTTGATTTGTATGTTATTAAAACCTTAGCAGTCATTTAGTTTGGTAAAGTATTTGGTGCTATAAAGTTGTAAGGCAAGCTCATAGATAATGAAAAGTGAATACTTGTTCTTAATTGTTATTGAATTAATGGTCCTATAATCTTGTACTAACCAGAGCAAGCCATTCTTTTTCTTAATAAAGAATACTAGTATAGTCATAGGAGATTTTGAAGAGTGTATTCTACTTGTATAAAGGTCTTCAGTAAGAAAAGCATCCTGCTCTGTTTGCTCTATGGGAAATAGTAGGTAGATCTTAGATAACTTAGGCTCAGCTCCTAGGGTCAGCTTAATAGTATGGTTCTAATGGTAATATTTGGGAAGAATACTGAAGTTATTCTTGGTAAAGACCAATTCAAACTTCTTGAAATAGAGTGGGAGCATCTGATTAGTTTTTTCCACTGCTTATGCTTACTTGTGAGCTGTAGAAAGCCTCTGGGAATGACAAGTTGCAGTATAAAGATTTAGAATAGAGTATTAAGAGATTAGCTAGATTATATAAATATAATTACCTGTTTTTTTTAATACTCTATAGGTATGTCAGGAAAAGGTTCTTCATTTTCAGAGTTATTAGTGAGAGCACAGAGAGAGGTTTGAGTAATACATATCTGACACACATATCCTTAACTTCTCTGCCTTTTTTGCATCTTGTGTTATGAACTTAATTCTTTGGGTTGGATATAAGAATGATCCTTGTATTAGAGAAACACAAGAGAACTTAATAGAGAATTCTGTACAGGATAATCTACCTTATATATAAATACCTAATGGTCTGTGCGAGCTAATTCTAGCCTACCCTAAATGACTATGTGTATGCCTTAAGGTTAACATGTGTATCATACATTGTATGACATCATCTTTCCAGAACCTTCTATGTTCTTCCATGCATCTTGTGACTCATGACTATCACTAACCCTAACCTTATGTTCTAAAAATAGAAAAGTAGAAAATAAATTGAAAGGAAAAATGAAAATAGGAGTGAAAATAAAGAAAAACTAAGTCCACTGTTTGTGAACTTGACATCTTGGCATTCTGAACAGCAAGTAGGACAGTAAGTTATAAATACTTCTTCTTTTCACTAGTTTACCTCTAAACAGTGTTGTTTAAGCTAGATAAACCCAAAGATAAGATCTTGTTTTCTAGGCTGGAAATTGTGAGCAATATCTGTTTGGCATGTATTTTGTAATGAAGGACCACATTTACTACTTCAGATATCTGGTTCACTTTGTTGAGAGTATTATTGACATTGTAGACTGGTATAGTCATAGAAAGTTTTGTATATATTTAGCCAGTGCTTCTCTACAAGGTTTTTTTGATAAAGACTTATGTAGCACTGGAGTCAACTAGGGTATGTACAGCAAAAGATTCAGAAATATTAGTGGTTTCAAAATAGATAGGCAAGTACAGAGAAGTTCTATGGGTATTAAGAGTACTGATAGTAGGTTAAAGAGAAACTTGAGCACTTGTAGGCCTTTCCTAAGGTACTAGTGAAAAGACCTAGTACTTCTAGATGACATCTTAGACACTCTCAAGTTGTTATCTACTTAAGAAATGGTATGATAGCTATTAGACAAACTAAATCTCATGTATGAGGTCTTTGGGAATAGAAAATGCTATGAGACTCATAAAAGACTAGCTATAAGAAAAGGGTACTCATAAGTATAGTCAGAACATATGCAGATATCTGGAATACTAACAAAGATACAAACACAAGAGATTAAAAGAAGAATAGGCTAGGAAGTGACTTGCAAATAGAAGTAGCCAGTAAAAACTCTGAAAAAGAAAAGAAGTCAGTACTTGCAAGTAGGAAAAAGTAATTAGGCCAGTATTGGGCTATAAATCTAGGAAGGACTATGTACTTCAGAGATTCCAAATATGTTTTTATTATTTGTTTAGTTTCTATTCTTTTTATTAAACTAATATATAAGCTATAAGTGAAGAAGAGACAAATAGAGAACTCCTATCTGATAACCTCCACTTGTGAGCAGTTTAATTGCTATTTCTCAGATATACATTGTTAGTACTATGTATATTACTTTCAAACAAGTTTTCTAGCAGTCTGGAAAAGGCTGGCAAGATGAGTATTAGTTGATATTATCAGCCATAAGATTCAACTTGAGGAGTTCATTCAAGGTACATTATCTGGGATGGTATTATTATGGCCAGCTCTCAAGGGGCTATTAAATTTATTCACTAGATTTTCAAGGGAGCTTGTTACACAGTATAAAGTTCACTATTGTTAGATGTAGCTCACATCTCATTATCTAAGATTCAATAATGATCTCTTAAAAGTCCAGAATGAGTAGTTTATATATTATCTGAGAATGAAAAAGCTGGAGTTGGAGCTGTACCTCTATGAGTTGTACTGGTTGCATATTTTAAATAAGATATTCAGAAACATGAGAGTGGCTAAGTCTGCTGGAAGGTAAGAGATATGTTATTACTAATACTGAAAGTTGGTAATAGTTTTAGTCAATTTTCAGAATAAGGCTTTACAATATACTGGTATATATACTAAGTATGCTATCTAGGGTAGTTATCTAGAATAGAGACTGCTAAGTATTATTCTAGTTTCTAGTGATCCTTGAATGTCAGGAATAGAGATCTATGGAGTTGGCAAGGGTTCAGTAAGAATGTTCAAGATAGAATAAAAATAATTAATCTATACTAGAAGAGATTAGAGAGTGTAGATAAGGAAAAAACATTATTTATGAGTTGGAATAGATGTAGTCAGATAGGAATATAACAACTGTTTAGAAGTGTGTTAGCAAGGAAATATATTCATGATTAAATATCCTTTGTCCATTTCTTTTGATTTTTTCTAACTATACTTTTTTATGTTTATAAATGCTTTTTTAGGAGTTTAATATATTCTAATCTTATATTTTTGTTTTTATTTTCTACTCAAGTTTCTAATACTAATAATATCTCTTTTGAATTCTTTATCATGTAGTTAAGAGCTAGTTGTTATGAACTTATTCCTTAAGGTTGGAAGTAAGAACAACTCTTGTATTAGAGAAACACAAGAGAACTCGATAGAGAACTCTTCTACAAACTAGTCTACCTTATATAGTCCTATGTTATAAGACGAGAGTGTGGACAGACTTTGGCTAGGGTTAGGGTTAGCCGGACATAGATAAGATAGTATTTTATTAGTCTACAACGGAGGAAGAGCATGTGACCTGGAAGTCATGTGATAGAGTCTAGAACGGTCTGGAAGGACTAACGGTCTAGAAGGAT
>Ga0157368_1001124_pt1 | contig 11574 bp, 6 predicted proteins | sample AttbisABBM3_FD_113146 | JGI IMG/M metagenome (GOLD analysis project Ga0157368, IMG submission 113146) | Fungus gardens microbial communities from leaf cutter ant in Botucatu, State of São Paulo, Brazil - Atta bisphaerica ABBM3 | ecosystem: Host-associated > Fungi > Mycelium > Unclassified ...
GGTCTAATTCTCAAATACAGAAGTATTTATACAAAATAGTGATAGTCTGTATGCAAGCTATTTCCATTATATGATTAAAACTTGTATCTGATGGGGCTGTTATCTGTTATAGTAGATGTCAGGCTAATTTCAAAAGATAACTAATTATGTTACTATATTGATATGTTTGTATCTTTATAAATACTACTTTCTATATGATGTATGATATATCATTAGAAATTTTTTGATGAGTGCTTTCTAATGCAAGTTTGATTGTGGAAATACATTTAGTTATTCCTAAGATAATAGCCAATAAAACTTGTAGTTACTAATAGTCTGATATCTCAGTAATCTATTATCACTTCTGTACATTCTACATATGTGCAGATAGCCCTAATTCGAGGCTTTTTACTATAAATTTGTTTGTGAAAATTGGTTCACTTGTTGTGGAGATACAAGTTGAATGAAATGGAAAAGTTTAAGTAAGGTATAAACAGAGTAATCAGGTAAAAAATAATGGAATCAGAATACTCTCTAAGAATATTGAGTAGTGGTATGAGCAAGTAACAAATTTAAATAGGCATTAGAAAGAGAGTAGAAGAGAAGAAGAAAGGCTAAGAGGAAGAAGGAAAATAGAAAATTTAGTACCAAAGACAAACATTGAAGAAGACTGTTCTTCTTTAGATAGTACTTAAATGTCAAGTTCACAAATGGTGGACTTAGTTTCTCTTTATTTCATTTTCTATTTTCATTTTATTTTCATTTTATTTTCTCATTTTTCCATTTTTAGAACATAGGGTTAGGGTTAGGTCACAAGACACAGAGAATGAAGTAAAAAGGATCTAGAACAGATAACGTTATACAATATAGATACCACATGTTGGCCTCATGTTCTACACATGGTCATCTAGGATAGGGTGCACAGTAGTGAGCATGGACCATTGGTAGTAGTATAAAAGGTAGACTAGTTTGTAAAGAGATCTCTATTGAAATCTCTTGCATTACTTAATACAAGAGTTGTTCTATTGTCTAACCCTAAGGGCTTTAGTTCATAACATTAAAGAGTCATTGCCATTCTTCTACATGTATAAATTACAAGTAGATACTATAGCACAGAGCTCCTGCACAAAAAAAAAAACAGGTATACTACTCAATACTACCTAATTAAGTAATGAGTACCATTTAGTCAGTGGCCTAGGTCTAGTCACCAATATCCATAACTACTTATATTAAGTAGCTAGCTCCTCTTTACATCTGGAGTCCAGCTTTTATTCTAAGAGTGACTAGTAGTTATGTTAACTACCAGTTGAGAATGAAAAAGAGTAAGAGAATAGAGAAGTTTAGTATTGAACAGTCTCAGAAAATGGTAATTAAGTTTTAATATTATAACTTAAGACTTAGTAATAAGTTAAAAGAAGAATCTTGTATAGAGCTTATACAAGAGAACTCAATAGAGTTCTAAGTACAAATTATCTATCTAATATACACTAGGCTAATAGTCTATTCTACACTAAACCTAGCCTATTCTAAAGAGCATATATTAAACATATTGTATAATATCATTGCTTTAGTATCTTCTTTGTCCTTCTGTGTGACACATGATTATGTGACCATGACTATGATATGTGATGGATATGTGATACAGTATCATATTATGTGTCAGTTTGTGATAGTCACATGTGATATTATGCTAACCCTTAAATCTAAGTCTGAAAATAAGAAAATAAATGGAAATAAAAATAAGAATGAGAAATGAAAATAAATAGAGTCTACTATCTTCAACTCTGATAATAGTTTTCTCATAATCTTTATAAAACTCTGTACTCTATTCTAAATACTTTAGTTTACTTAGAGTAATTACTTATTTCCTTCAATTCTTAAATATAGTCTTAGTTACTAAACACTCTATAGTTCCTTACCTTGAAAATAAACTAGTATATTGTAGTGTACTAGTCTGAGTGCTCATACTTGAAACTTTGATCTTTCTTATGTTTTACTTTCTATGAATACTTTCTTCCTAAATATAACTACTATAACATACAAAGATGCAGTATACTTGCTGAAGCCAAAGTCATTCAGAATCAATATCTACATATATTAGATAATATTTCCATACTTTATCTAATGTTTTCTATAATTTTCTCATAGATAGTTTTTTCTTTCATGTATATTTCTTATCTAATAGTGATCTATTTTTGATTTTATAAGTAGCAAGAATACTTAGATATATACTTCAGACCAACAAGCAGTATTTAATATTCTGAAGGCTGCTGATAACTAATCTCTTCCACATTAAAGCAGATAGCTCTAACTATGTAATAGGAGTAGTCTTTTCTCAAGAGTCAAAAGCAGACAGTAAGTGGTACCCAGTAGCATTCTTTAGCAAGTTTCTTTTCTTATTGAGCATAACTATAAAGTACACAATAAGGAAATACTAGTGATTATCTGACCTTTTAAAGAGCAAAAATGTTATGACTTGGTGTTGTAGCAACCACTTACTGTAACGGCACTCATAGTTTGCTTACTTCAGCAAAGCTCTTAACTGACTATCTCATAGTGGGGATTACAAGAAAACTCCACAAGGAGCCCTCACTATATTATCCACTATTTATATACATGGCTCCTGGTCTATGCTACAACAATATCTATCTGGCCCTTAAGTCCATGCCACTACCTCATGTCCATTACTCATCCACCATGCCTCTACCTTAAGGCCATCATGCTGTATACATGTGCCCTGACATCATATCTTTAATCTCCGCTGTACATGTGCACACTATGTATACACCATGAGGAACCATTGTCCCTTGATATCATCTCCTAACCCTAACTCCATCTAGACTCTTCCCGATCCTTTTAGACCCTAAGTCCTTCCAGACCGCTCTAGACTCTATCACATAACTTCCAGGTCACATGCCTATCTCCTATCCCTTTGTCCGTTATAGACTAATAGAATACTACTACAATATCTTTACTCTGTCCTAACCCTAACCCTAAAGTCTGTCCACACTCTCGTACTATAACACTTGGGCTTTTGTATTAAGCAAAAGGCATACTCTTGTATTGAGTAACACAAGAGAACTCAATAGAGTTTCTAAGTACAAGACATCTATTTTATATACAAACTACTGATGGTCTATGTCATATTTCTTTAGCCCTATCCTAATAACTATGTATTCACCTTGAGATCGACCATATTGTATAACATTATCATTCCTAGAACTTCTTACATTGTTCTATTGTGTTATATGAGAGTGTGACTGTGACTGTGACTTGTGATGTCACATTTTGTCTTCTTCACCTATATTTAAGTAAAGAAAAAGAAATTCAAAAATAAAGTAAAGAAACCTAAAAGAAAAATAAAATGAAACCAAGTCCATCATTTACAACTCTGACAAAAAACACTTTCTAGAAGTATACTGAACCATACAGAGATCTGAATAAACCACAGAAATTTAGAATACTTCATAATGGCCAAAAAAACTCAACCACAGACAAGTATAGTGGTTATTATATCTAATAAGATTCAATTTTGTTTTGTATCACTACTCTGGTAAGTTTATAGCTAAACTAGATATACTGTTTCAAAGGCCAGACCATGATAATGTCTCACATAAGAACATAGTATTCCTCAAACTGGAATATTTAACAGTATAAACAATAAAAGGACTAGCATTCAAAAAAAGAGAAATATAGCATTTTCACAGACATTTAGCAAAGAAACAAAGTAAGTCAGCAAGAAGAACCAGTGGCCCATATAACTATAAAACTTTATCAATCAGCCTTTAAGTCAATATAGTCTTCAGAATAATCAGAGGTAAATAGGTTACTTTTCTTTCAGAAAAAGATCTATATTCCTAATGTTCTAGACTTACAGCAGCATATTATATCTCTTTATTATGACACAAAGATTGCTAAGCATATTAAACATTAGAAAAATCTAGAGCTAGTATTACAGAACTATTGGCAGCCCCAAATATCTAGATTCATTGATCAATATATTAGTACTTGTAATCTATGCTCATAGACCAAGCTCCTCCATCATTTATCCCTTAGTGAGTTGCATATGCTACCTATACCAAATATAAGATAGGAGACTATTAGTATTGACTTTGTTATAGAACTTCCTAATGATAGTAGTAAATTTGGTTTCAAAGAAGACTCACTTCATTCCTACTTATACTATTATTACTACAGATTCCTACTTACAAGCCCATTTCTGGCTTCTCTAGTTTCTGATCACTTATGGTTTTATCTTATTCTATCATTCTAAATGTTTGTAGCAATCCCAATTGTATTTGTGAGTTGTCAGGTGAAAAACATATCCAGAAGAAGAAACTATCTATAGAAAAATTTGCAAAAGATATCAAAAGAGCATAGAAACATTATCCAATGTATGTGAATGTGATTCTAGGATGACCTTGGCTTCAGCAGATGAGATGCATCTCTACATGTTGCAATGGTCATATTTCAAGAAGAAGTTATAACAGAAAGCAAATCTTTTTGGAAGTTAAACTTCTGAGTATAAGCACTTAGATCAGTACACTACACTAGATGATTTTTAAGCTAAGGAATTACAGAGTACTTACATGTCTTAAATACTAGTACTAAGTCTATCTGAGAATCAGAGGAGATAGGTAACTACTCTGAATATACTAAAGTCCTTAGAAATCAAGTCCAGAGTTCTATGGAGATTATAAGGAGCCATATTATTAGTAATGGAGTGATCCATAAGAGAAGTAGTATATAGACCAGAAGAAAGATATCTACTTTCACAAATGTTTTAGTTGGAGTATAGCTTAGATAATTATTATCCATAATGGAGTTGGATGTATTGGATATACTTAGATGATATGTAATATGAGTATTTTTTATTTATAGCTTGTCTTTTGTAAGTTCTATAGTATTCTATAGTATTTTATATTTCTAAAGACCTTGTTTTCTGAGATCTAATTTGTTTAATAGCTACCACACTGTCTCTTAAGTTGGTATCCACTTGGAAGAGCCTAAGACATTATCTCAGAGCATCAATTTTTCTCACTAATACCTCTAAATAGGTTGTAAACTCAATAGGAGTATATTTTCCTATGAAAAGCAATTCCTAACATAAAATTGGTTTCTTATATCTTATCACTCTACTAACATTGACTACTAGGTGAATTCTCATAGTTGATGGTAGTCTTAGCTTCACTACATTAGTAGATATTATCTCCTCTATAGTATATAGCCTCACATATTGTTCTGTTAATTTCCTAGCTAGTCTCTTTCTTAAATACCAGGTTCTTAGTACTCAACATCATCTTATCTTCCTTATTCTATTTCTCCACCTCTTTTTATCCCTTGTCTACTTGATACTTTATTTCCTCTTCAGCCTTTCTTAATGTTATCTCTGCCTCTTCATATATCTTTTATATTCTTTTTACAAACTCTGTTGCCTTTAGTACTTTTCCTTTTTTTCATACATCTTCTTCCATCCTTGGTTTTTTCTCATAATTTTCCATAAAAGGTAAGACCTTGACTACAAATTCTGCTGTAGCAAGCTACTCTGACTAGTCTTTTTGTCTACAATCAACAAAAAATCGTAAGTACTATTCTAATTTCTATTTCATTCATTCTGTTTGCCTATCTGTCTGAAAGTAAGATAATGTTGATAATCTTGTTTCTATTCCTAGCATTTTATTTAATTTTCTTGTTAATTCTGTTATAAACTATAGTTCTGTTAGGCGCAGTTCACACTGGGAGTGAAAGTCTACAAGATAGACTTGGAGATGTGTAGACTGATGGAACAACCTTGGCTTTAGCTTATGTGCTGCACTGTCTATCTGTCACATGATTGCAATTTCTGATGGAAGAAAGAAGTCCAAAATAGAAGTGAGTACTAATTAGTGTATTACTGTTGAACACTAGGGATCAAGTTCAATAAGAGTTATTTTCATTAATTATCAGACTAGTGAATTACAGTATAACTACTAGTCTTATATATAGGTACATACTATAGGAGATACTTAGAGTTTCAGTGGTATAGCCCTTATTGCCCCAAGCAGAGGTTTTAATATGGAGACACTAACAAGAGTATGACTCTACCATGAAAGACTGGGTTAAATAGGAGTATCTCTATCATAGAAGATGGAATCTCTGGATTGTTGCATTACTACTGCATAGTGTGTTGCAAGGAAGATGGCCACTATGGAAGGTAGGCTTTTAGATTGGATGTTAATAAGGAGTATCACTGTAGAAATGTAATTTCCAAACAGGTAAACTTGGCATATGACAAGTTCTCTGTTGAATATGATAATCTCAGACAAGCTATACAACTTCCATATATTATCTCTAAATAGTCTCACTAACTCTTCTGCCAATGTTCCTTCTGTTATTGTCATAAAATGTGTTATTTTGGACAGCCTATTATATACCACTAAGATTGTATCTTTTCCTGCTACTATTGGTAACTTTGTAATAAAGTCTACCATTAGATAGATCCATGGTTTCTCCAATACTTCATTTGCTATCAGTCTTTCTGCTGATGCCTCCACCCTATTCTTCATTCTTTGATACAAATCACACCCTTCTATATGTCTCCCTATATCCCTTGTCACTTCTAACCACTAATAATTTCTTGTTACCAATTCTGTCATCTTCCATTTTCCCCTATGTCTAGCTACCAGTACATTATGATATAACTGAATATCTTAACTTCTATCTTCTTCATTTCCTCTACTATCATAACTACTTCTTTATCTTTTTCTTTATTTTTTCTACTACTTCTATCTCCAGTCCTTTTATAACAACTTTGGTTTCATTATTATTTTCTATCCCTACTTTCTAGTTTAGCCTCTTACTTAACATGTCTATCTTCCCTATTTTTTCATCTGGTACATGTTTTACAAAGTAAAGTCAAATCTAAACAAATATAATGCCTATCTTGTCTGCCTATGATTCAACTTCTATACCTTCATGAAGTATTCCAAGTTTTTATGATCTGTTCACACTTCAAATTGGAATTTTGTATCTTCCAATAAATGTCTCCAGTTTTCTAACCTCTGAATAACTGATAACATTTCCTTGCCATGAATTTTGTAGTTTTACTCAGTTTCATTGAAAGGTAAGCTATCAGTCTCTATTTTTCATCTTCATATTTCATTGACAAAACTCCTCCCATTTTATTATCCAACACATTAACCTTCATCCTCATTTTTTGTCTAAGTCTAGTGCTGCTAATACTGGTTCCTTTATAAATCTTCCTTTCAGCTTCTCAAACATCTTTTCCTGTCTCTCTGTCCATTCCCACTTCTGTTTATTCTTCACCAGATTATATAGTAGTCTAGTATTCTTAGCAAAATCCCTAATGAACCATCAATAGTAATTAGCAAGTCCTAAGAACTTCTGTATATCCTTGACTTTCTTAGGAGCAGACTATTCTAATACCACTTTTATCTATTTCTCTTCTATCTTTATCCCCTTCAATCCAATTACTACTCCTAAAAACCCTACCTTCCTAGTTTTTTACTTACACTTTTCTGGTTTTACATATAGATTATTTTTTTTCTAACCTCTTTACTACTTCTTTTACTACTTTGTCATGTTCCTTCTTTTTTTCTGTTCCTACAGGTATTTTGTCAATAAAGCTTGCTACTTCTTCAGTATTGATCAAGTCCCATAAGATCTCATTTGTCATTGTTTGGAATGTTGCAGGTAAGTTTTTCAAGCCAAAAAACATTATTATTAGTTCAAAAAACCCTTCTAGTGTTGCAAATACTGCCTTTCCCTCAAATACTTCTTGGACTTCTCTATCTTCTTGCTGGATAATAGGATATCATTATTCACTACTCCAGTGAGTACAGCAAATTTGTTGTGAGAACCTAATCAAGGACTCTGGTTGTTTAGATTATTCTCATATTCTAATCTTCTCCTCTGTTGTTATAATTGATACCTCATGTTTCACAGATGGTTATCATATGGACAACATATGTTGGGGTTGCTTCATAACTCTGACTCATTTAGACTATACCTTAACTTTTACTCATTGTATAATCAGCCAGTGCCTCATGTAGTAGTTGAGGCCTCTCTATGTTTTCCTCATGTTATGTCTGCTTCTTAACATATTGTATCCTCATAGTCTTTAGGTATATATAGCTGTAGATACTCTCTTGTATCCTTACACTTTACTAATTAACTCATTCTCCATTCTTACTCAAGTCTTTGTCTAAGTTGCAACTTGAGCCAAGCTAATGTCATAACATCTGTCTTATCATCTCTTAATTTCCACAATGTCTCACTAAATGTTCAAACCTTCCACAACTATAGCAATTTTTCCCATAATCTATCTCTACAGCATATAGGTCCCATTGTGATGTGAACTCTATCTGTTACTAATTTTGCACTAGATTTCTAAGTACTATAGCATTTGTCCTCTTTACTCCTTCTATTAGTATAGGTTCTATCAGCATTTGCTGCTCATTATGTCTCCTTTCCCAGATTTGAGATGGTAGTAGTTGTAGTCTAAATCTCCCTAATTTTGTTGCTATTATTGCCACTACTTTCTGTCATTTACCATTGTTTTTCTTCTTTCCTTGTAATCTTTCTTTCTCTCTCCTGCTTTCTCTCTAGTGTCAATCTAAATTAGTAGCACATTCATACTACTGAACAATGCTTCAAAAAGGCCTTTCTGCTTCTATCAAATTTCTCCTGATTACTTCATTCATTCCATTCTTAAACTCTTCCACTAATGCTCTTCCATCATACTTACTATCTTTTGCTACTCTTCTGAACTCTTGTATAAACTCTTCCATAGTTCTTAAATCCCACTCTACTCTCTTTAATTCTGTCACCTTTGCTAACTTATTGTCTTCTCCTCCAAACTCTTTTTTTCAATTCTGTCAAAAATTCTCCTTCTATCACAAATTCTATCTCTCCTACTTTTAAATATTCTAGTATATTTTTTTCCAGATATCTACCAACTCTTCCTGCACATATATCAAGATCTACTATACCTATTCTTTTACTAATTCCTCTCTCATCCTAATATAAAGTTTACAAGCCATAATAAATTCTCTAACTTTACTTGCTTTTCTATATAATATAGGAAGTTTTGCTATCTTCCCCATAGATCTTTGTTCCAGACCAATATTGCTCCCTCTTGTTGCTACTGCCAACTTATCTTATAGTATTTCCAACTACTCTGATTCTTATACAATTAGAAGCTATAACTACTCTGTTTGATTGACAGTGTTAGAGCAACTAAGCAAAAACCATGGTAATACAGTAAAGTTCATGACTTTAAGAAGATCCTAAGTATATTAACATATACAATAGAACAAAGCACACCTTCAAGGAGATCCTAAGAGAACAGAATAGAGTCTTATAAAGATAGTGGCTACCATAAGTACTTCTACAGTCCATACTGTAAGAAACAGTAATAACTCAGTCACTCAAAGTAGCATGAGAACTAAATATATTCAATACCTGCAAGAAACAGTAATAACTATATGATACCATTAGCTTAAGTATAATAATATCTAAAAAAAGTGTCTATATCTCAATCACTTGAAGTAGCATAAGAACTGAGATGTACAAGCAATATAGTACTAATATATATATATGAAAGAAAAAATAACTAAGGTCCAAGCAAGTGGTCCAAGCATTGGACTCACAACTGGTTTGTCATCTCAACACATACTAATCAAGTAAAACATGTTTTAGTTATAATATAAGTAAGAAATAATAAGGGACTGAACAGCCAGAAACCTTGATAGAAACATTTAGAAGATTGCCTAAATAGAAGGAAGTATGGAGAGATGCTAATGGGACTAATGGTGGCAAGTGTAACTCAGAGTAGTACTATATACTTTCATTAGAGTTTTTGTTGGTTATTGAACACTGCAAGCTTTGCATAAGATTCTATTTAGATAACAAACACTACAGGCTTTCAGAATAGTTTAGAGCTTGCTATACAAAAGTATTAGGTTCTCTTACAAATAGGTGCTTGTTAACTTATAGTATATGGTAGTAGTGGTGATAATGATAAAAGAAGAGATGGGAATAATAATGGTAGTAATAGTATGAGTGAATTTAAGATAAAAGAAAGTACTTGAAAGAAGCCTATACTGGTCTTACTCTCTAACTCATATTCTGAACTTAAAATCTTAGTAAGTACTAGTAGGCCCTCTGCTTATTCTACCTTATATCATTTACTAACTATATATAGAAATAAATACTACTCTAATTGAATCATAAACTATTTTGACCTAAAAAGGTTGTTTTATTCTAGACAAGATTTTTATAAACACTCACTATTCTCCTGTATGTAATAACTATAATAGATCATTAGCACAAAACTACTACTCGAAACAAGCTATCTACTATGTCTATACAAGACAAGTATGTATTAGAGGTGAATCACACTCATTGGATTATTTATGATAGCAGTATGAAAGATGAGATAAAAAAAGAACTTAGCAAGCTGAGTTATAAGGAAAAGACTAAAAGTGATACTTGCATGGATAAAATAGCCTTAGCTTTAACAGATAATATTATGTCTAGCCTATTTGTTGCATGGTTATAACTTCAGATGATAGAGGAGTTTGGACAGAAAAGTATAAGTATAGCATAGTTCAAGTTGATTATCAGGCTGGAGAATAATACATAATAGCTACATTCTTAAATATGAAAGTAACAATCTAATAATATTCTACAACTACACATACTCTAAATAGTTGGTTACTATAGTATCATAATATGCTTAAACTCTTATATTTTCTTTTTCTTTTCTTTTATTTCTTGGACAATAAAGAGGCATGTGACTGTGGTCACATGATGTAATATTATCAGTCTGGAACATAGTGGAAAGAACTAAAACAATATATTACAAACTTCATTTAGCTTGTATCTCCATAACTAGTAGATCTATTTTCACAAACAAAGTTATACTAGAAAGCCCCAAATAATAGTTATCTACACATATGTGGGATGTACAAAAAGAACAACAAATTACTGAGATATCAGACTATTAGTAACTATAAGTTTTATTAGCTATTATCTTAGGAACAACTAAATTTATTTCCATAATCAAACTTGCATTAGAAAGCACTTATTGTTAGAGTTCAAGATGGTGAACTCTAACTATTGTTATTTTCTGTTTCTTAATTTTCATTTTCTTTTCTGTTTTTTTCTTTTCTTTTTTATTTTTGGAGACTTAGAATAAGGGTTAATGTGACATCACTGTCACACTGTCACAAATGGTTACATATCAGTCACATAACAATATTACAGTCACAGTCACACAATCACATGCTATATTGGAAGAGTATAGAAGATTCTGGAAGGATGATGTTATATAGCATAATTAAACACATACTAACCTTAAGGCAAACACATGGCTGTTTAGAGTAGGCTAGAAGTAATTAGCACAGACTATGGAGTTTTAGTATATAAGATAGATAATTCTGTACAGAGTTCTCCATTGAGTTCTCTTGTATAAACTCTATACAAGATTCCTTTTCTTGACCCACTCTAAGGTCTTGAGATTGTAACACTCATCAAAAAATTTCTAATGATATATCATATATCATATAGAAATTAGTATTTATAAAGATACAA